>Ga0302286_10003278_pt1 | contig 10944 bp, 8 predicted proteins | sample III_Fen_E2_3_FD_198765 | JGI IMG/M metagenome (GOLD analysis project Ga0302286, IMG submission 198765) | Peat permafrost microbial communities from Stordalen Mire near Abisko, Sweden - III_Fen_E2_3 | ecosystem: Environmental > Terrestrial > Soil > Wetlands > Permafrost | place: Sweden: Abisko...
GTGGCGAATTGGTCGTGGATGCCGATATCAAAGCCGCCATCGAAAGTGGTAAGGTTGGCGCTTATTTTACCGATTTCCCGAATGCAGAACTATTGCAGATGGACAAAGTAGTTGCCATTCCTCACCTCGGAGCATCGACCAACGAATCGGAAGTGAATTGTGCGATTATGGCCGCTGAGCAGGTACGAAATTTCTTCGAAAATGGTAATATCCGCAACTCAGTCAATTTCCCTGCTGCTGAAATGGAGCGTAATTGTGGTGCCCGTCTTCTGGTAACCAATAAAAACATCCCCAATATTATTAGTCAAATTACGACTATTCTCGCACAGGAAGGAATTAACATTGATAATATGCTGAATAAAAACAAGGGAGATATTGCCTATAACATCATCGACACTAATAATAAAAGCCTTTCGGATGAGATCATTAACAAGATGAAATCGATTGAAGGGGTCTTTATGGTAAGGGCTTTGCAGGCAGTTTAGAGAGAAGGAACAGGAGAAGGAGAGAAGAGGCGAGGGGGCGAATAGGAGAAGGTATGACACGCTTATTCCTTTAACCTTGATTTTTTAACCTTTAACCTTTAACCTTTAACCTTTAACCTTGATCCTTTAACCTTTTAAATCAGAATTGTATCTTAAAATATAAATTTCAAATTAGTAAAATAATTATCTAACAACATTTTAATGAGTAATTTAGTAACAAACAAAGCTGCAGACAATATACGTATTCTCTCTGCTGCAATGGTAGAGAAAGCCAACTCAGGGCATCCGGGTGGTGCAATGGGTGGAGCAGATTTTGTAAATATTCTGTTTACAGAGTTTTTAAATTATGATCCAAGTGAAATGAGCTGGCCATTCCGTGACCGGTTTTTCCTTGATCCGGGGCATATGTCACCAATGCTTTATTCAGTACTGGCACTTGCCGGAAACTATTCAATGGATGATTTGAAAGGTTTCCGCCAGTGGGGATCGGTAACACCAGGCCATCCTGAAGTTGATCCTGAACGTGGTGTTGAAAATACATCCGGTCCGCTCGGACAGGGTCATGCTATGGCCGTTGGTGCAGCAATTGCAGAACGTTTTTTAGTCGCCCGTTTTGGCGAGTGGATGGCTCACAAAACCTACACTTTTATTTCGGATGGTGGTGTTCAGGAGGAAATTTCGCAGGGAGCTGGTCGACTGGCCGGTTATCTGGGTTTGAATAACCTGATCATGTTTTACGATTCAAACGATATTCAACTCTCCACCGGAACTGATGCTGTTACGTCTGAAGATACTGAAATGAAATACAAAGCCTGGGGCTGGAATGTATTGACCATTGCCGGAAACGATGCAGATGCCATTCGCGGAGCAATTAAATCGGCTTTGACCGAAAAAAAGAGGCCAACCATCATCATTGGTAAAACAACGATGGGTAAAGGTGCAGTTAAAGAAGATGGTTCCTGTTTTGAACGTCAGTGTTCAACTCACGGTCAACCGTTGACGCATGCCGGAGCTTCTTTCAAAAAAACCATTGCCAATCTTGGTGGTGATCCTGAAAATCCATTCGTAATATTTCCCGAGGTGGCTGAACTTTACGCAAAACGTGCTGAAGTATTAAAAGCCTGGGCAAATACAAAGAACGACGAAGAAGATGCATGGGCTGCTGCGAATCCAGAATTGGCTGCTAAACTCGATAAATTTTTATCAGGCGATGCCCCTGAATTTGACTATTCAAAAATCGTTCAGAAGGCGGGTGCTGCCACACGTAATGCTTCTGCAACTGTTTTAGCCGCTTTTGCAAAACAAATTGATAATATGATCGTTTCGTCAGCTGACCTTTCAAACTCTGATAAGACTGACGGATTTTTGAATAACACCCACGCTTTTAAGAATGGCGACTTTACAGGAGCATTCCTTCAGGCTGGTGTTTGCGAATTGACAATGGCTTCGGTGATGAATGGTATTGCCGCTTGCGGAACCTTCTTTGTATTCTCCGATTATATGAAGCCGGCTGTTCGTATGGCTGCACTGATGGAATTGCCTGTAAAATATGTCTGGACACACGACGCTTTCCGCGTTGGCGAAGATGGACCAACCCACCAACCTGTTGAACACGAAGCTCAGATCCGGTTAATGGAAAGTCTGAAAAACCATCACGGCGAAAATTCTGTTCTCGTACTTCGTCCGGCAGATGCACAGGAGACCACCGTGGCATGGCAACTTGCAATGGAGAATATCAGTACTCCTACTGCATTTATCCTTTCACGTCAGAATATCAAAGATCTTCCGGCCAAAACGTCTCGTTACGAAGAGGCTAAACAGGCAGCAAAAGGTGCTTACACGGTTGAAGAATGCGAAAATCCGGCTGTGATTCTTGTTGCATCGGGTTCTGAAGTAGCAACACTTGTTGAAGGTGCCGTACTTTTACGTGAGCGTGACGGATTGGGTGTTCGTATCGTTTCAGCTCCATCTGAAGGACTTTTCCGCGAACAGGACAAGGCTTATCAGGAAAGCGTATTGCCCCACAGTGTTCCAAAATTTGGTTTGACAGCCGGTTTACCTGTCACTTTACGTGGATTGGTTGGCGATTCAGGTGCGATCTGGGGATTAAGTTCATTCGGATTTTCAGCACCATATGATGTGCTCGACAAACAGCTTGGTTTCACAGCCGAAAATATCTATACTCAGGTAAAAGCGCTTTTGGCTTAAACCGATTATAATATTCAAATAGAAAACGGACGTCGATTGGCGTCCGTTTCTTATTTAATCTTCTCCTCAATCTGCTTCTTAACCAGTTCGTTTAATTCATCCGATGTTAATCCTTCGGGATAGATAGCGGGTAAAAATTCGACGGTGATCTTTGTCCTTTTGATCCGCATTTTATCCTTTTTATCGCCGTAATACGCACCCGAAATGGCAATGGGCACGACCGGAATATTCAATTCGGTGCTTAATAAGGCATATGTTTTTTTGAATGATCCAATTTCACCGCTGACGGTTCGGGTCCCTTCAGGAAAAATCAGGATCTTTTTTCCCAGCTTAACCACCTCCGCCATCTTAAGAATCGACTCCTTCAAATCTTTTGTCAGGTCCATTACAATAATATTCGTCCTGTGGGCAAGATATTTGCGAACGAACCCCTTCACATGATCTTTTTTCGCATAGGAGTAAGTATCTCTCAATGTTTTTTGATCGAGATAGGAGAGTACCAGAAAAGGGTCAAGTTTACTCTGGTGATTCGGCGCAAAAAAACAGGGTCCTTTAGGAATATTTTCAAAACCTTTACCTTCAGTAGCAATAAAGATATTTCCGATTGAACGGACTGAACTGACAATCATCCCTAACAGAAATGAATATTTTGGAAGATCAACCTCCTTAACCTCTTTTAAATCGCCTGTCCAGGTCGAATCTTCATGCTTATGAAAGAGTTTATTTGTGCGGATGTACTCCGAAATCGTTTTAATTGAGGGGAATTTCAGCAACTGCTCTTCGGGAATCTTAACGCCAAAGGTCTTTTCGATATAATCAATCAGACTAAGTTTTCCAAGTGAATCAAGGGCAATATCGAAAACAAGGTGGTCATCTGGCGAGATATCCATATCAACCTGCGATTCGATAAAAGTTTTCACAGCAAGGTATTCAGCAGTGTCGGGATCTTTAGATTTTGGTTTTTCGCTTATAGTCCGATTAATCAGATCCTCTAGTTTGAATCGCTGAAGCTTTGATAAGCGGGTTCTGGGTAATTCTGAATTAACTAACGTGAATTGCATAATCCGCTTGTAGGAGCTCAACCCTGCATTGAAAGGCATCAGCACCGATTCTCTGAAATATTGCTGAATATCTTCAATGTGATTCGCTGAAAGATATTTTTCATCGGGAAAAATAACGGCATGAAGCATCTCTTTATACAAAAAAACGCCCGATTCCTTAATTGCCGGTGAGAAGCCATCGAGCTTCATCTCTAATTCTACGGGATTAATATTCTTCCCGTTAGGTAAAATGATAATTTCTTTCTTTCTACCGGTGATGTATAAAAATCCACCCTTTTCGAAGCGACCAAGATCGCCGGTATAGAGCCATCCATCCCTGAGTACTTCGGCGGTCTCCTCAGGCCGGTTGTAATAACCGTTCATGATACTGGGTCCTTTGGCGACAATTTCGCCATCCCTGATTTCAACTGTCAGGCCGGGTAGTGCTTGTCCGGTTGACCCGATTTTTATATTGCCCGGCCGCGGAAAAGTAATCATCGGTGCACATTCAGTCATTCCAAATCCTTCAAGAATGTCAAAGCCAATAATATAAAAGAATTTTCCAATTTCTTTATTCAGGGCAGCACCACCAGCAACCATATATTGCAGGTGTCCACCTAATCCGACATGAATCTTTTTAAATAAGGTTTTACCGAGTTTCCGGCTATTGGTAATATAGACAAGTTTTAAAAATGTTTTGGCGATCACGCTGCTATTTATTTTAGCCATCAGTCCACGATACATCAGTTCATAAAGACGCGGCACACCAATCATCACCGTGACCTGGTTATCGGCAAGCGTCTTCATCAGTTCGGGAGTTTGCATCGATGGTGATACAACCAACGTTCCGCCGGCATACAGTGGCACCATCATCGATCCGACAAGCGGAAAAACATGGTGAAGGGGGAGGAGTACCAATGTCTGACTTTCGGAATGGAAAATTTTTGCACCGATGACTGCATTCATGTTCTGGATGATATTGGTATACGAGAGCATGACCCCTTTGGGACTTCCGGTCGTCCCTGAGGTATAAATTATAACAGCAGTGTTATCCTCATTGTCAGGTCCAATCCACGAACTTTCGGGTTGGTCTGTTATCGGGAGATGGTCTTCGAATACGAATACTTCAGGCTGAAAGGTGCTTATTTGACTGACATTGGCGTAGGCCTCCTTCATTGATTCACTAATAAACAATACCTCGGGACGGCAATCATCAATCATATAGGCGACATCGGCGGGTGATGCCATATAATCAAGAGGTACTGCAATACAATTGCATTGAAGGGCTGCATAAAAAGCGTACATCCACTCAACCCTGTTTTCAGAATATATTCCAACTTTTGTAAATCCCTGGTTGCCGATTATCAGCGAATATTGTTGAATATATTTCAGAAATTCCCTGCCGGTAATGTTCTGATCGTGGGTAATGATGTATTTTTTGTCCAGGTTATCTCTGCTGATAATTGCTTTCGACATAAGCTGTAAATGTATTGTTATTGAGTTTTGAGATCAATCGTAAATAATAATCAATTTTTCTTCGTTTCCGGATGTACAAGTTGTCAAATCAATATAAACCGTCATATCTTTTGAAAAGGGCGGTGCAAAGTAAGAGAATCTTATAATAAAACCAAAGAGCAGCGATTTTGTTGTTGTAAAAGGTTCGATTGATTTCGTAAATTTGTGGCCGTTGTAAAAAATAGTATATGTCAGGACATAGTAAATGGTCGAAGATTAAGAGGAAGAAGGGAGCACTTGATGCCAAGCGGTCGAATATTTTTTCGCGATTGGCGAAAGAGATCACCGTTGCTGTTAAAGAGGGCGGTATCAGTGACCCGGCAATGAATGCGCGGTTGCGGATTGCTGTGATGAATGCAAAAGGGCAGAACATGCCCAAAGATAACATCGACAGGGCAATCAGCAGGGGTGAAAAGGATGGAAATGATCTTGTCGAGATCTTTTTGGAGGGATATGGAGCTGGACGTGTGGCTGTTTTTGTGGAATGTCTCAGCGATAATAATAACAGGACAGTAGCCGATATTCGTCATATTTTTACTAAACGTGGGGGTACGCTGGCAACAAAAGGCTCACTTAACTTTATTTTTGATCGGAAAGGGGTGTTCTCGATTCCGGTGAAAGCTGGCATTAACCTGGAAGATCTGGAGCTTGAATTTATTGAAGCTGGCGCCGAAGATGTCGAAATCGAAGACGATATGATTACGGTGACCACTGCACTGGCCGATTTTGGAAATTTCAACAAGAAATTAGAGGAATTGGGCATTGAACCGCAAAAAGCAGAATTACAGCGCGTGCCGACTGTTGAAAAGCGTTTGGCCGTTGCAGAAGCAAGAGTTGCGCTGAGGATGATTGAAGAGCTTGAAGACAATGAAGACGTTCAGAATGTCTATCACAACCTCGAAATGACGGAAGAGCTCGAACAGGCGCTGGAAGAGGAGTAGGAAAAAAGGTTAACGGGAAAAGGATAAAGGTTAAAGTAATAGAACAAGGTTAAAGTAAAAAGGATAAAGGTTAAAGTAATAGCACAAGGTTAAAGCAAAAAGGATTCAAAGTTGTAATTTAATGTTTAAAAAAACACATGACAAAATGGAAACCTTAGAACAGAACGCAAAGAATGAATTACAATCCAGATTGTTTAATTTTACTGTGAATGTGATTAAACTGATCCGAAACCTTCCCGTCGGGGTTGAATACAATGTTATTAGTTATCAATTGATAAAGGCTGCAACTTCGACTGGTGCAAATTATGAAGAAGCGCAAGGGGCTGTATCAAAAGCTGATTTTGCCAATAAAGTCGGAATATCACTCAAAGAAATGCGTGAATCAAATTATTGGGTAAGAGTCATTATTGCTGTAACCGAAAGTAATGAAGAATGGAAAAAGATTCGTCAGGAATCTCATGAACTAATGAAAATTTTAGGCAGTATCTATTCCAAAACATCAGTCAAGAGATAACTCACTTTATCCTTTATCCTTTATCCTTTAACCTTTATCCTTAATGTTTTATACGATGAAACGCAAGATAATTATCCCCTTAGTGATTATTGTTGTACTGGTAATAATTGGTGTGTCGCAATATCCGAAGCTGTACATTGCGACGGGATATGGCGCCAGGTCAATGGCGACAGCTGTTTTTGTGGCTGAAAGAGATCCTTTGATGGTGAAATTGACCGATCTGAATTATTCGATCGTAAAATATACACAGAGTGTGGTTGATTACGAAAATAAATCAGTCACCACCTCTTTTTGGGGCATGGCCAAGCAAACAGCTGTTTATCGAAAAGGATTTGGTTGTTGTCTGATCGGTAACCGTTCAGCTGATTCACTGCGAATGAGTTCTTTCACACCGCCGATTAATAAGATTCCTGGATCGTGGCGAACAGCCTGGCCCAATGGAGATATTAAAAAAGATACTGTTTTTCCTGAAATTGATTCACTTAAACTGAAATCTGCCATTGATGCTGCATTTGATATTTCTTCAGAGGGCAAAAAAAGAACAGCTGCAGTTGTTGTAATTTATAAAGGGGAACTCGTTGCCGAAAAATACGACACAGAGATGGGAATAACGCCTGATACACGGATCTGGGGATGGTCGATGACCAAGAGTATTATGAATGCAATTGCCGGAGTTCTGACCAAACATGGGAAACTTAATGTAAATGCTGTTGCCCCGATTCCTCAATGGCAGAAGGATCGCAGGCGTGATATCACAATAAACGATTTAATGCACATGAGCAGCGGGTTGAAATGGAACGAGGATTATGGTGATGTCTCTTCTGCTACCAATATGCTCTACCGTTCAGCCGATTGTTACAAAGTTGCCATTGATGTTCCCTACCAGGAGAAGCCCGGGACTGAATGGAAATATTCGTCAGGAACAGCCAATATTTTGTCGGGAATCTTTCGGATTTTGATTGGAAATGATAAAAGCTATTATGAATTTCCTTACCGGGATATCTTTAATAAAATTGGGGTTACATCCATGATCCTCGAGACCGATGCCGCCGGTAATTTTGTGGGGTCATCGTACAGCTACGCCACTGCGCACGATTGGGCAAGATTTGGATTACTTTACTATAACAATGGTATTTGGAAAGGTGATACGATTCTGCCCCCTGGGTGGGTGGCTTATACAAGGACACCTGCAGCCGCTTCGAAAGGCGAATATGGTGCACAGTTTTGGTTGAACCGATCCAGGAAACTGCCAGATGCGCCTGAAGATCTATTCTCATGCAACGGCCATCGCGGACAAAGAATATTTATTATACCTTCTCGTAATCTGGTAGTTGTACGCTTGGGTTTTTCAGAAGAAGGATTCAATCACAACGAATTTTTAAAGGGAATTTTGGCAGCGATTAAGAAAGACTAAGAAAATAGGTCAATTAGACAATTAGCCGATTCGACAATTCGGCAATGCAAAAATCCTGAAATGTAACAAAATGATAATGGACAAATCAACAAACATATTCCCATCAGAATGGGCTGAGCAAAGTGGTGTGATGCTGACATGGCCACACGAAGGAACCGATTGGGCTGATATGCTTGATGAGGTTGAAGCATGTTTCATTTCCATCTCCAAAGCCATCGCCGAAAGGGAAAAACTGTTAATTATTTGCCCTGACCAAAAGCTTTTGCTCGATAAGCTAAAGAATTGCCGGATTGAAAATATTGTTTTTGCTGAACTTCCATCGAATGATACCTGGGCACGCGATCACGGAGCTATCACGGTAGTAAAGGGTGGAAAATTGACTTTATACGACTTTGCTTTTAATGGTTGGGGGATGAAATTTGAGGCAAATCTGGATAATCAGATTACTTCAAAACTGTACAAGAAAGGTTTTTTTGGAAATAAGGTTCACTACGAGAATAAGCAGCACCTTGTTTTGGAGGGAGGAAGTATTGAATCAGATGGTGAGGGGACTTTGCTTACGACACGGGAATGTCTTTTATCGGCAAACAGAAATCACTATCTTACGCAAACAGAAATTGAACAACAGCTGACTGAATTATTAGGACTTCAGCAAGTGCTTTGGCTCTCATCGGGTTATCTGGCAGGTGATGATACAGATAGTCATATTGATACACTTGCAAGGTTTTGTGATGCGGAGACTATTGCCTATGTAAAATGTGACGATGTAAACGATGAGCATTATTATGCTCTATTCAAAATGGAGCAGGAGCTCGCCAATTTTCGAACTTTGAAGAACAAACCCTATCGGCTTATTTCCCTTCCGATGGCTGACCAGGTTTTTGACGGCGATCAGCGGCTGCCGGCAACTTATGCCAACTTCCTTATCATCAATAACGCTGTTTTGGTGCCATTTTACAATTCACCCAAGGATGAAATCGCTGTAAGGCAGTTGCAAACGGCTTTCCCCGACAGGGAAATAATTGGAATCGATTGTCTGCCGCTTATCAAACAGCACGGATCGCTCCATTGTGTGACGATGCAATTTCCGAAAGAGGTGTTTTGATCTGATCAACCAATAAATTCATTACTTTTGTTTATTGGCAAATCCTAAAAGAAAATAATCAGGTAAATATGCTTAAAACAGGTTTAATTCAACAGGCAAACAGCGCCGATATTGAGGCAAATAAATCGAAATTGGCAAACAGTATTGCATGGTGTGCCGGGCAAGGGGCACAACTGATTGTTTTGCAGGAACTTCATAATTCACTCTATTTTTGCCAGACAGAAGACATAACGCAATTTGATTTTGCTGAATCGATTCCTGGTTTATCAACCGATTTCTACAGTCAATTAGCACTGAAGCATGAGGTTGTGCTCGTCACCTCACTTTTTGAAAAACGATCAGCCGGACTTTACCACAATACAGCCGTTGTGTTTGAGAAGGATGGTACCATTGCCGGAAAATATCGCAAGATGCATATTCCTGATGATCCGGCTTATTACGAAAAATTTTATTTCACACCTGGTGATCTGGGATTTAAACCAATTCAAACTTCGGTGGGAAAACTTGGTGTACTTGTTTGCTGGGATCAGTGGTATCCCGAAGCGGCACGGCTGATGGCCCTTGCTGGTGCAGAATTATTGATCTATCCCACTGCCATAGGATACGAATCAACTGATTCGGAGGATGAGAAAAAACGTCAGCTCGATGCCTGGATGATTTCACAACGCGGTCATGCGGTGGTAAATGGAATTCCGGTTATTTCGGTTAACCGAACTGGTTTTGAACAGGATTCATCAGGACAAACCAATGGAATAACCTTTTGGGGAAATAGTTTTGTTACCGGACCGCAAGGTGAGATTTTGGCTGTTGCCCCTGAATCCGAAGAGGCCAACCTGATTGTTGAGATTGATCTGCAAAGATCCGAAAACGTTCGGCGTTGGTGGCCCTTTCTCCGTGATCGTCGCATAGATTCCTATGATGATTTGATCAGGAGGTTTATTGACTAACAGAAGAGGGAGAGAATGAGTGATGGAGTGACTGAGAGAATGTGAGACTAAATTTCAGTAAGTTTTCATTAACCATTAACCTTTATTCTTTATCCTTTAAATAAAGTCTTCCCGGATAGGGGTGAAGTTATCGATTAACCGGGCCATGGGGGATAGGATGCGGATCGAATGATTAATCCCAGAGGGAATATAAAACAGGTCACCTTCAGTAAGATGCTGGTCTTCTTCCCCTTCACATAAAAGAATCACTTCACCCTTAGCGATGTAGGTCGACTGCTCGTGCGTATGTGAATGATAAGGATCAGCTTCGCACCAGGGACCATTCCGAAACTCAATCATCACTGTCATAATGTCTTCAAGATAAATGATTTTACGGAATACTCCGTCACGTATCTGATCCCAGTTATCGTTCGAATATTTTAGTATTGCCATTATTGGATTAATTTGAAAATTTGAAAATATTTTAGTTTACAGAAAAAATTGGGTTATATGACGTTTTTTGTGAATAATTTGAAATTTTCACTTATTGCTGCTGGCATCTAGCCGCTAGCCAATGGCAGAATCGGTTTCTTAAAAAATCAGGTGTCTTAATTTTAAAGGAATCGAGTCAAAAAGTTGTACATTCATGCAAGCTGCCAGTTTCTAATAGCCAGCTGCATATTACAAAAACCATTTGAAAGCGGTTTTCGAAATTTGCCCGTACGATTCGTCATAGCGTCAAAAATTATAATTGATTTCTGCCGAATGATTTACAGGTTCAAAATTACGAAATATT
>Ga0302286_10003282_pt1 | contig 10939 bp, 14 predicted proteins | sample III_Fen_E2_3_FD_198765 | JGI IMG/M metagenome (GOLD analysis project Ga0302286, IMG submission 198765) | Peat permafrost microbial communities from Stordalen Mire near Abisko, Sweden - III_Fen_E2_3 | ecosystem: Environmental > Terrestrial > Soil > Wetlands > Permafrost | place: Sweden: Abisko...
AATTATCTTAGTTGTGTCTTTCTCTGCTTATTTTTTACTCTTTTTAATGGAGAAAATTTCTACTTCTGAAGATCTTTTTTTTTCTTCTAAACAAGATTCATGATCTCACATACAAAATAAAAGAAAAGACATAATAAATACAAATAGAAATAGAATAATTTAATGACTAAGCTAAGGTATGATTTCTATGCAGTTTATTAACATAACCGCTCCAAGTAGCTCAATTCAAGATAAACGCATTAGAAAATTGTTTTGATTTAAAACGCCTTTTATCATCCAAGATCTTAATAAAAGAGGATTAATATGATATATTAATGGTCTCTTCTGTTTCTAAATCAAATAAACCAATTATTTTGGGAGAGAGAGAGAAATCAATTAAAAAAAGACGTTTTTAAGGTTAATAAAGTTGAAGAAACACTTAATTGATCACAAAAGTTTATCTGGAGAGTGATAAGGAGGAAGAAGAAAAAAGATATGGCCACCCCAGGCAAAGTTCCTATTCAGGAGCACAAAAGCAGTGTTCGCTTCTTAATCTTAGTCTTATGCTGCATGGCTATTGTAAAATATATTTATTTCCCTTCCAAACCTTCTTTCTTCTCTTGATACATGTTTTTGATACTTTTTTTATTAGTTCTCTGATTACTTCATAATTGATATCCCTGCAGTAATCTAAATGCAACTCACTGATTTTTTTGCTCCTAAATACGGCAAAGAAACAGCAGAGTACATGTTTGGATTACTTTACACGATCTACTCGCTTCCAAACATCATCCTACCACTATTCGGAGGAGTTCTAACTGATAAATATGGTAGATTTATGACATTCAAGCAAAACAAATTCCCTCCCATTCCTTTATTTCCTTGCATTATATTATGAGTTTCTCTAATTCTAATTCCTTGAAATCTCTAGGCTATAGAAAAATGACTATTGTGTTCATGGTCTTCATTACCCTTGGGTAGATGATCATTGCAGGTGGTATGAAAATGCGTAGTTTAGAATTGATGATCGCTGGTAGATTTATCTTCGGAATCGGAGGAGAATCTATCAATATCACCATCAACTTGATGATTATCAACTGGTTTAAAGGATCAGAGATGTCCTTCGCGCAGGTCAGGAATTCATAAATGAAGATATTTTGCTACAAATCAAAACATTTCAAAATATTGCTGATTTATTTTTGTTTGTTTATGCAACTTATTTTTCAAAAATAGTCTCTTAATCTGAGTATTATCAGGTGCGCTAGCGTGCTAAATGCGTTCTTAACTCCTAGGATTGCACATGTAATGTTTAATAGTTCTAAAGCATAGAGAAATATAAGCTGATATAGAATAAAATGAAAAAATATGCATGACAATTTTTGTTTTATTTTATTTTGATTAGATAAAATCCATGGAATCATGCTTCAATTTCGGTGTGCTGGTATGCTTGTTCAGTCTCTTTTGCTCTATCCTTTTGGTTTATCTCGATTACATGCTCATTGAAACGAATCAGCAGCCATCTGAAAATTCAAATCAACCAGTTTCATTCTGGAAATCGATGGGAGATATCATCCATAAAATAGGCAAGGCTTGCTCGAAGTTCACCAAAGTAATAAATCTATTGATATTCACTAAAGGTGGCTGCTTTGTTCCCTGATTTTTTGATAATCGCTGTTCTTCTTCTTATTATTAAAAAATTATTTTTCTTTTTCAGTTATTCTGGTATCTCACTATCCTGATGGCTTGCTTGTACACATCCGTTTTAACATTCAATACGTTCTCCAGCTCAATTCTAGCAGATCTCTGGCTGCCCAAGGAAAATACCTTACAACATAATCAAGAAATAACTGGGTAGATGATGAGTGTTCCATACATTATGGCTTGCTTCTTGTTCCCTGTGGTTGGACTGATTTGTGATAAATATGGATAGCGAGTGCGATTGTTAATAATTGCTTCTTTCTTAATTCTGATTTCCTTCATTCTTTTGCCATTGGTCTATCCATGGACATCACTGATAATTCTCGGTATAAGCTATGCGATATTTGGTGCTGTTATCTGGCCAACTGTGTCGTATGTTGTACCAGCGAAGAGATTAGTAAGAAGAGAAGAATCTTTATTTTCTTGATATTTTTATTGACTTGTGCTCTTGAAATTCAGGGTATTGGTTATGGAGTCATGAACAGCATTTAGAATATGGCTGCAGGGACTATGCCGTTGGTAATTGCCTTTATTAAAGTGGAAGGAAGTTCGATGGCAGTTATATTCACGTTCATTATCATCTCCTTAACATCAATCTATCTTGTGTTTGTCTTTGCAAGAATAGACTCCTAACAGACAGGTATTTATCCAAATATATTGAGGATTTAAAATATTAAAATTATTTAAATAATTCTGAAATTAATATATTTTTTTTGCTTATCCAGTGAGTTTGAATGACTCTGAATAAGCGAAACTCTTACTCATCCTCGAACCAAACTCTGGTTGTTAAAGAAACTAATCTCCAGATTCTTATTCTCAACCTTCTTCTTCTTCTTCTTCTACTACTAAGCACCCCAGCGACGAAGAAGAAAGGGAACATTTCGTGCAGGATAAAGAGCAAAACCCCGAAGCAGATAACCACTAACCCGAAGAAGAGAAAGAAGAAATAATGCAACACAATGCAGAAGTTCTTTACATTTGAACAAATACATATTTGTGTGATTTTTGAATTAATCCACATATTTACAACACCACAAAAATAAATCCCAAATCGAAGTTTTCCTCCCTCACTGCGATGGGAAATTAAATCTTGGGAACGATACATTTTCTAATTCTCCCGCTCCGTCATCTTACTCATTCATGTCTTCAGCATCAAACCCCGGAATCGTTGGATGACCTCCAAAGTAAATCCCCGAAACCAAACTGCTCGCTGTGTTATTGTTACTCGTGCTCAAGCTACTCTTCGCTTTGTTAACTCGCAGCCCACCAGGTGTTCTTCCTCTTGATCCAGTTCTCTTTCTCTCTTGCCTAGGTCTGCTTTGACTCTTTCGCTAGTCTTATGAAGAAAAAATCATTTTCCCTCTATCTTCAGATTATTTTTTCCATGAAGGTTGGATTGGCTGAATCGTGGAGTTTTCCGATGGAGGAAGATCATAATGTTCGTAATCGTCTATATCTTATGAGATGTTATCTAGGACTAGTTGATTTTTCATCGATTCATATGTTGATAATGGTTTTTATGTGTCGATAACATGAAGTGCATTGGCAGGTTATTGCAGTCGAGTTTCAGCTCTTCTCTTGGGCGAATAGATGATTTTAGGGCTGTTATCATAGAATGCAAGTGGATTGGAGTTTTTAATGTCTGATTTTGTTTGTACAGAAATTGGTTAATTATTTGAGGAGGACATTGACATTCTTTCAAGATGCTGGAACATCTTTTCAAGATTAATGTTACCCGTTGCTGTTGGCTATTGCTAATTCTGTTGAGAAAAGGGTGTAGCATTTTGAGGATGTATCGGATAAAGATGATTAGAATTGCCTGTTGTATTGAATAAGTTCTCATCATAGCGTTAGTTCATCATATTGAAATCCGACGGACTTATTTCGTTCACGTAGTTATCGCCGTTACTCGCTGAATGCAAACTATCCCTCGAGTTATCGTAGAATTTAGGGTTAAAATCGTAGGAAATGTTATTTTGCATTTAGCTATTTCCTAAATTGTTATCATGACTAATTCCATTTCGGGTTAATTAAGATATCCCTGCACTTGATTAGCTCATTTCTCCTTTAAATCCAGCAGTAGGCGAAACATCAATATTATTTGGCTTCTTTTGAGAAACTTGTTGTTCTATTAAATCTTTACTTTTTTCCTTGGAAATACCTCCTCCTTCCAAAAAAGAACCTTGATTATTACTGACAATGAAACTTAAACCTTTCTTTGTAGGTCCATTCTTAGGTTAACTCTTCCCAGCATCAGAACGACTACTCACTTTGAGTTCTTTCGTTCCCTCAGGCGAATCACTTTGATCATGATATATCTCATCAGCTACATGTTCATTACTAGCACTTCTGCTAGGAGGAGTGAGATTATTACCATTATTGTTTGTATTTCCTCCTCTTTTCATCTGATAAGGTTTACCTTAATCAATATCATCATAATGCACCACAATTTCATCTGAATAATTTAAATTCTTCCTTGCTTCGTTGTTATCTCTCCCTGGGAAGTAATTTTAATCATCTTGCAGAGGTTATGTCTGCAACGTGAGTGCTTAATCGTTTAAAAACAATTAATTTCCAATCGCACTGCCCGTTGGCATAGATATATTATGATCATCATTCATTGTACCTGATCGATCAAAATATCTGCTCATTTACTGGTCATTAGTGTTGTTTAACAGAAGAGTGTTATTATTATCATTCAGTGTTTCTTTATCTACCTTATACTTCCTTTAGCTCTTTCCTCCACCTGTGCCTCCTTCAGCTGCAACTTTATTGTCCTTTAATTTCTTATTTTACTTATGTTTCTGCTTTTTTGAGGTATTCTTAATATTATTATTTCCCTGCTGATTATCATGAAAACCCTTTCTTTAACTCATCATGCCTTTACTGCCTAATGGGACAATACGTGAATCATTAAAGGTATCATCCATATTGATATTCTCTTCCTCTTCAGACCAATCATTCTCCTTTATCGATGGGAAGTCTTACAATAAAAAAAAGAAGGTTTTCAGTCAAATAACATTAACAATTTCACTTTGATTTAATAATGAAATATTTACCTTTTGGATTGAACTGAGGTGAAATATGCATTTTTCCGAATTACCTCGGTTTCCCTGGCTTATAATTCTCAGATAACTCGTCTTTTATCACAAATGGAGCACCATTTAGTGCATTCATCAGGATATGTTTATCTAATGGTGCATTTTTCGACATATCCTTACTTCCGAGCTCATCTGAAATCGGATTTTACATTTTTTCTTCATAAGGATGCTTGCAATCCTCAGTGAATTCCATTAAATTTGAGTTGGAATCAATTTTTTTGAGATGCGAATACACGGAGCTTTTAGCTCGTTTATCTAAGTACGACTAGTCAAAGGGGAAGTATTTTTAGATAAACAAATCTGGCGTTTCAACAGTAGTTGGCTCTTCAAAGAAGTTACTCTTTTTAAGCGCCTCCCAGATCATGAATATTAGCAAGAAAACAGTAACAGATATGGTATCAAGACTGAGGATAAATACCATTGTGTTATTCTGTAATCGATATCCAAAAACAGCAGCACTAACAATAAAGACTAAGCTGTTGACTATGCCACTCAGCAGAGACACATGATTCAATGGAGAAAATGAGTCAATACTCACTAGTTTAGCCTAAGGAATAACAAAACAAAATCAAACACAAATAAAGCAAAGAAATTATTTGAAATGCAAACAAAACGGAATTAAAACTGAAGTTTTGATGGGGGAAATCATCCTAGCTTACCTTGAAGACTTCTTAGTTGAAATACTTGCAGAAGAGTATCTTTTACATTTTGAAGGAGAACACCAAGGATAATATCAGGATAATCTTCTTGCATTTGGAATTCCCTGGTTTTGCACTCCATTCTTTGAATTCCGTGTCAGATTTGATGGATCGCTTGAATAGGATGTAGCTGTAGATATTTAAGACATACAAGAGCACAAATCCAAATATAGCCAGAAGTGTCGTAGCGGTAATCAACTTGTCGTAAAAATACTCGATGATGATCAGAATCACCCAGGAACACCATTCGAAAAATGCACAGAATCCAACAATGCATCCTGGAACGAATGTCTAGATTCTCTCGGTCTTAGAGAAGTACACGGATATGCAGAAGACAAGGCATGCCAGTAATGTTGGAAAAGGAACTACTTTAGAGCTGCTTGAGGATCCAGAAGAGCTAGATGTATCAGCAACACATTTACCGCTTGTATCTGCAGTCGTCGAAGAAGGACAGTCTGTGAAGCATTCGCCCTGTTTGAATAAAAAAAGCTGGATTGAATAGGGAAATTAAACAGAATGAACACATATACGCAAAAAGAGAAAGAAAAAGAGAACGAGAGAGGGATTTTTTACCTTATATAAATATGTTGAAGCTGAGCATGCAGTGCATAGAGTACCAGTCGAACAGGTATTACAATTGGTACTGCATGGAAGTGCTGTCCAAGTTAGCTTATCCGCATAGTATCCTGCTGGTATCGCACTAACAGCTAAACATGAAGATCCATAGAGATAAGTGGAGGTATTGCAAGAAGTGCACGTTGTAGGATAATTTAGGCATGCCTAGCAAGAAGAATCGCAGAATGAGCATTATTAGATAGAATTAACGATCAGCTTTTAAGATCCAGCAGGGCAAGTCGTGACACATTATGTCAAATACAATAAATATCCTGTCGAGCAAGCACTACACAGCAGTGCTGAAGTACAACTTGAGCAGCCAGTTGGACAAGCTATGCAATTATTCCCTTATTAATAGTATCCAACACTGCAGCTAAGTACGCAGGAAGTATCCTACAATAGATATACTCCCATACAGCTCTAGCACACGCTATTTGCAGTGCATTTCAAGCAATTACCATATGTGGAGCAGAGCACACAGATATAAGGAGAATCAGCTTCAACAAAAATCAAACAAAAAATATTTAAAAAGCACAACAAATCAAAATTGCGAAGCTTATGAATTTACGAAAGTAATATGTCGGACAGGTAGCTACACATGTCGACGAAGTTGTGTCCAAGTAGAGCGAAGCACTTGGTTTGCAGGATAAGCAAGTTGTGCTTGTACCCGAGCATGTCTTACAGTTGCTAAGGGAGGAAATTTTTTAAATTTTAAAAAAGATTTCATGAGAAAAAAAAATATGGGTTTACATATCACAAGCTTGGCAAGTAGCAACGGAGGAAACAGTAATGAAATAAGCTCCTGACGGGCAAGTTGCGACACATGTAGCAAAGGATTTGGAGACGAGAGATTGGTCGAGAATAGTCTCCGAGACATAAGCTGATCCGGCAGTGTAGAACACCGAGCTCGCAGCAAAGCAAGACAAGCAATTCGAAGTGTTTAACGTGGAGCATGTCTTGCAGAAATATGTTGTGTCGCAGGTGTTGCTGTAGATTAATGGCGTAACTGGATTAGAGTAATTGTTTATGAGATATGTGCTAGGGGCAATAAGTTAAAGCGTCTGCAAGACCAGTGGAGTTGTCACTGCAGGCGAGAGATAATTAGGATTTGTGACATGGGTGATTACAATAGTCGGTGTAGCAGTTGATGGTGCGCATGACACAGTAAGAGTTAGTAAATCAGCAGAGACTGCTTTTGATGAGCAAATTATCCCACTCAAGGAAACAGTTGTGGAGGTGCTGTCAAAATGGATTGGAGATGGCACTGTAAGTGTGAACATGTCCATTGGAAGAAATTAAGAACAAGATAGCGTGTACGATGTCGTAGCACCTATGCTTTTATCTTGGATTTGAAGTACTGTGTCGATAACTTCATTAGCTGATAGGTTTTTGATTGTAATTGTTTCTTCGTTTCCGAGTTATGTGGAGGAATATCCGAGGCTGAATTTCAGTGAAACTGGAGCGAGACTGTAGTAGTTTGATATGCTATCAACTGAGACACTCAATGTACCACCAGCAGTGATTGCAGTTGCTAAATCAATTGTCTAAGGGGGGGGGGGGGGAAATATGTATAAAAAAATGATTTTTTATTGATTTTATAAAAAAATTTACAAGTTAATTTGCTGCAGGCAAGTTGATAGTGCACGAAGTAGAGGAACCTGTACACGTAACTGCACTAGTCATGAATGTGTACGATTATGTTGGTATGAATGTGATGAATAACTTGCTTGCGGCGTTTAGAGAAACGGATGGAGTGAATCCAAACGTGTAAATTGCTGCAGCTAGATTTACGTAATTCGATAGACTTGCAGTGGAAGTGCTCTGAAATGAGATTGTTGTGAATCCAGCAGTTGATCCGTATGATTTAGACTAAGCTATGAAGGGAACTTTAGTGGCTCCTGCGAGACTGTATGCTGTAAACTACAAAAAGACACAAGAAAAATATTTCACAAAAAGCATATTTCTAGCTGGGAAAAATGCTTTACAGTGAATGCATAGTCCTTGTTATTGACGGGAGGGTTTCTGAACGTAAGTGAAAGGGTTTAGAGAGTCTTTGCTGTCCAAGTTCCAGTTATGGTGAAGGTCAGTGTAATTATCGATGCTGTGGTTGCTGACGTGTAAGTTGCAAAGAGGGCTGCAGGTGACACTACACTTACAGCATCTACGTAATATGGAAATGTAATATCAAGGTATTGTCCTGTACTCACAGCTACAGGGGGTGTTATGGACAGTGTATATGCTGCAGATGCTTAATTCACCGGTAGATTACTAGTCGATATACTAATGCTATCAAAGAGTGCAGGTGTCGTAGTGTAGCCAAACACACCAGCTGCTGCTGCACTCACCGCTGATAAAGAAGAACCTTTGCAGTATAGAGAAGCAGTGAAATCACCGGAATATGTAATCACTGAGGGATTTGTTATCTTCGAATAAATAACTTCCATAGCGTTCATCGAAAAAGAACCTGTGCTTGTGAAGATTGCTGTCACAACTTATCCTGTAGCGCTGCAACTAGCAGTTAACGCTGAAATCGATGTAGCAGTACCTTTGTTTATTAAATTGACAGAGCAGACCGTCGAGGAAACTAGAACGAAAATGGATGAAAAATTAATAAAAAATCAAAGAAATTATGAAATTATTAGGAAAAAAAATGCGAGTTTGTGATGATATTGCTCTTTAAATGATCATTACTTGCAGGTATCACAAGCGCCGGGAAGGTGATTTCAATTTTCGCGCTGGTTGTTGTGAAATAGAACGATGTTTCAATGTAGAAAATATGCTAGGCGTCTGTTTTTCCAATTAACAGTTGAGTTGCGTCTACAGTTGTGACAAGTGCAGATGCGAGAGTGTTTGCGTTGATAGCGTAATATGAACCATCTGAGCAGTATGCATTTTAGAGGCGATTTGAGACCTATATGGTTGGGTTTATTCACAAAAAATGACATATTTTTAGAAATTTCATGAAAATTACAATAATATTTTTTTGGTACTGTTGTATCTCTGGTTCCTGTTGTGGAGGTATAAGGTTAGGTGTAGAATTTCAAGGCGATGACAAAGCCTTTAGTATCGATAGGAAGAGTGAATGCTTAAATCGTTAGATAAAGATAAGTAGTACCAGATTATGGGCAGACATATTATGGATTGGTAGTATCGTAGGTGTTAAATTTATTAAATGAAGCTAAATATGAATAAGGAGATAACGCCGATACTGTTGAAAGCGTTACACCTGTTAGAGATAGCAGATTAGTAGCGTCTGAGTATGTAATCGATGAAGAAGGGAGAGTTGCTAGCTCTGCAGTATCTGAAATGGTGAGATCAACTGAGGAATATGCTTCTAAGAAAATCTATGTTTGGGTTGCAATTCTGAGAACTACAGTATTTCCAACTAAGCAGTTAGCATTACTGAACACAGTAGGAGCTGCAGTTGTAGCACAGGATAATGATGTGAATGCCGAGCAGGAATAACTCATCGGGACTAAGGTTGGCAGTGGTAACGAAGTCACTGCACTTTGATATACAACATTCGATTGATAAACTAACTAAAGCTTGAATTACACGAGTGTTGAAACGGGGATAGTTTAAAGAGAATGTGGGTTTCTCATATTAAAAGTGATTTGATTCATTGCAGCAGTTAGAAGAGCTGCTGTGATGGTTGCGGAATAAGTTGCAACATTCACAGAATTTGAAAATAAATTCATCGAGAAAGAAGATACGTTTGGCATCGCAAAAGTCGATGCTGAGGTTGCTGATGCAGTCTCGCATGCTCCGGTTAATACTTCATCACTGTCCCATGTGTCCATGAGAATCAGCACCACAGTATCAAAATATGCGTATGGTGTTTACGCAGTGAAACTAACTTTATAACTGCCAACCTTGTAGGCTTCCAGGGATAAGCCAGCCACTAGGCTCAAGCTGCAGGCTAGGAAGGAGCAACAAAGAAAAAAGTTAAGCTAATACAGCAAGAGCAGATATCAGTTTAAAAGAATTTCTGTACCTGCAAGCGTCTCAGGTAAGATAACAAATTGATAAGATCCACTGAAAAGATTCGTATCAGATTTCAAAGTCATAGTAAATGCCCCTGTTTGCTGAAAGCTAGCAGTGAAATCTAATTATATTAACTAAGGAGCTGCACCAGATGTTGGCATGCAACCCGTCACGGAATTCATTTTCTTGAAAGCATTCGCAACGACTAGAGTACTACCAGAAGCAGTGAAATCGCCCGACACAAAGGTTGTATCGACAACTTAAACAGCAATCTAAAAAAAGCAAAAAAAATAAAAAGAAGATATTACAAATATGTTGGGCTTTTCATTCGTTGGTGTTTAGAATGGATTGATATATTATGATTTAATTCTTGTTTACAGTGCCAATAGTCACAGTGAATCCAGTAATGCTTTGGATACCTAGATCGGTTCTGTCAAAGACAATTGACATCACAGAAGCCGGATTAGTCATAGTGCAGGTATTCGAGATAATAAATAAAGTAGAAAATACAGCATTTGTGCGAGGAATGCTAGTTGAAGTAGTCATAGCAAGGGGGAGTGCAAGAAAGAAACAAATAAAAGTAATAACATTAGATGCTAAACCATTTAGACCTCTAGAAGCAAAGAGCACGTATAGAGTATCTTAGTAATGCTACTTCATTAGAATCTAGATTGTAAATGATTTTTGTTGAGAGTTGCTTGTTTTCTTCTTTCTTTTTTTTGTTTCAACTGTGGAAGCAATTAAAGCCAGAAACAGGTAAATCAATCAATCAATCTGCAGAGGCGAGTAATATTTTTTAATTTCCAAATCCGGTCAAATAATAACTCAAAATATCAGAGGGGGGGGGGGGGGGGGGTGGGGTTA
>Ga0302286_10003283_pt1 | contig 10935 bp, 13 predicted proteins | sample III_Fen_E2_3_FD_198765 | JGI IMG/M metagenome (GOLD analysis project Ga0302286, IMG submission 198765) | Peat permafrost microbial communities from Stordalen Mire near Abisko, Sweden - III_Fen_E2_3 | ecosystem: Environmental > Terrestrial > Soil > Wetlands > Permafrost | place: Sweden: Abisko...
TTCCCATTCCGACCGGCACCATCCCTCAACCGGAATTTTGACGACCAAGACAAAATAGGGACTGGATTGGGCATTGATATTCATTCTGAGAGGTTGAATGGATCTTTATTCCTTTTCTTTCTGCGATTCCGACTCACTTTCAATATCAGTCTCATCATTCAATGTTTTAGTTACTTCTTTTTTGTCCTTTTGATCCTTAATAATCAGATAAGCAATCAAAGCAACTGCACAAACCAAAACGATAGTCAGAATAATCCAATTTGTTTCCATCTGTTTTATTTTTAGAAGTTATGCGCCCTTTTTTGAAGCGATAGCAAACATACAAAACAAATAACCGAAAAACTATCATTTCATATTAAATTCCTGTTACAAAATATTTCGATGACTCTGTTTTAAACGACTTAAATTATTTATACGTTTGATATATAGAGTTACACAAAGTATACTTAAGCATGGATAAAATTATATATAGCTACCTTGACCGTTTGATGGAGAACTTACAAGTTGCAATATGTAAAGTTATGGGAAGTTTCAGATTTTAGGATCTTTAGGCTGAATTTAAAAAGCAGATTCCGGATATTGAAAATGCTCGGGCTAAAAACGTTATACACTTGTGGAAATCAGATACCGGCCATTCACTCCATCAGTCATGCTGAACGACTGACAGATCAAGTATGTAACCGATGCCGTGGATGATCCTTTTCATGCTTTTCATATAAGTCTGGATTTACCTGAAGAACTACCGAAGATGGTTACACTTGAACTGATCCGAAAATCATTCAAAGGGGAAACTCATTCGGAGTATGGATTTACGAATTATTTCGTTTTTTGCAGCAGATATTGTCAAGGATATCAGCTTGTAGCAGACCGTAAAAGTAGAATTGAAGACTATTCAACTTGATTCCAAGCGGAACAACGTGTTGAATACAACTGATTTTATGTTTTGGAGCATAGGATATATCTGTTGAACTTTTTACAGGGTTTGTTTCACCTTCCCTAAAAGATAAAATTAAACAGAAATCCTACAATCATGATCCCGCCGCCTACAATGGCAATAAAGGTTGCGATCAAAGGAAGTTTCAGAACTTTCCGGAGGATAATCATTTCGGGCAACGATAAAGCTATCACCGACATCATGAACGCTAACGCGGTTCCCAGAGATGCCCCTTTTTCTATCAATACCGAAACAATCGGGACAATCCCGGCAGCATTCGAATACAGCGGGATTCCAATCAATACTGATAATGGAACAGAATACCAGGCTGATTTTCCCATCAATGCAGCCATAAATTCCTGGGGAACATATCCATGCGCCCCGGCACCAACTAAAATCCCCAAGGCTACATACAACCAGACTTTACCTACAATTTCGTTGACGGCATCATAGCCCATGTTGATCCGTTGAGAAAAAGTAATTTTTTCTTCTTCATCCTGACCTTCACCTGATTTGGTGGCATACACCCAATCTTCCACCCAATGCTCCAGTTTAAGCTTCCCGATAATCCAACCGGCTATGATTGCTATTGTCAGACCTGTTCCTATATAAATGGCAGCCACCTTCCACCCAAACATACCATATAAAAGGATAACGGCAACTTCATTGATCATGGGTGCTGCTATCAGGAACGAAAAGGTGACACCCAGTGGTACTCCCGATTCTACAAACCCAAGAAACAACGGTATTGCAGAACACGAACAGAATGGAGTTACTATCCCCAGCATGGAAGCCATGATATTGCCCGTGAATGTTTTCTTTCCTTCCAACACTTTCCTTGTACGTTCGGCAGTGAAATAGCTGCGGAGTATTCCGACAAAGAAAATAATCAGTACCAACAACATCAGTACTTTTGGAAACTCAAAAATAAAAAACCGCAGTGCCTCTGTCAGATGAGAACCTTTTGTCATTCCAAGGGCAGTGTCTATCAACCAATCGGTTGCAGGCTGCAAATTGACGTAAGCTACATACCAGATAGGAATGAGTATCAGTGGAATGATGATATTCTTATTTAATTTCATAAGATTAATTTGGAAAAATGCCATTTAGTAAATAGTCGCAATTTGCGGAACTGATTTATAAGTAGTAAATGAAAATATAATATATTCCGATTGCAATAAAAACGACTGATACTATCCGCCTGAACCACAGTTCAAAAGTCTTGATCTGATTGTACATCTTGCCGACATTCCCTACTGCATAGGCCAGTAACCACGCAAACAGGATTACGGGTAAACCCGTAGCAATGGCATATAGAACAGGAAGATACAATCCGCTGGCACTAACTATGGTCATCGGAATAAGCATCACAAAATACAGCACGCCGCTATATGGGCAAAATGCCAGGGCAAAAACCATTCCCAGTAAAAGGGTACTCCAGTAACTGCCTTTGCTGCTTTCACCGATTTTATCAGTTAATCCAGAGAACCCGGGAAACTTTATTTTAATCACATCCAGCATAAACAGTCCGATCAGTATCAGCACCGGACCTAAGAGCCTTTCGCCCCAACCTTGAAATATCATGGAGATGTTCATTTTACTGGCACCAAAGTAGATGATAACAGCCAGTCCGGTATAACTGATTACCCGCCCGAGAGTGTACACTAACCCACTTAAAAAAACCCGACGGCGATTCTCAATATCCCGGCTGATAAACCCGATAGCCGAAATATTAGTCGCCAGGGGACAAGGGCTGATAGCAGTCATTAGACCTAGAATAATGGCGGTGATAAAGGCATATTGTGAATTTTCTAAGATGCTTTGTAGTATTTCCATCCTTCAATTGTAAATGATAAAATTGTAAATTAAAGTAGCGGATCAATTATTTTTTTTATTTCTGATTTAAGTTTGTCAGCACTATTGAGTGCATACATAAAACCCTTATCGGTTAAATCAATACGTTTATTCCCGCTAATCACCAGCAACGCCTGGCCTTCTACTTTACATTTCGCAGCTAATGCTTTACTTTCTTTGTTATCTAAATTTACTCCGTAAAATTTAATTTTTCCAGCTTTCATTTCGTTGGGATAAAGAGCAGCAATAGCTTTTTGTGATTCAGTTTCTACTGCCTGGCAGGTTTTACAACGACGTGTAAAATGGAAATAATACACTTCAACCTTTGCAGATTTCGAAACCTTTGCTTGAGTCTTTTTATCAGCGGCAACAGCAGTTCCTGTAAAAAAGGATACTACAAAAAGTAAGATGGCTGACAGCAGTATTATCTTTTTCATAATGTGTAAATTTTGTTGGTTAGTATTTCTTTTAATTCATTGTTTGAAGGCACCCGTCCTTTCACCACCACTTTCCCGTTTACCACCAGGGCAGGGGTAGTCATAATGTTGAATTTCATGATCTCAACTATGTCTTCTACTTTCGTGATAGTAGCAACGATACCGTTTTGTTCGACTACCTCACGAGTGGCTTTTTCAAGTGACTTGCACTTCGGACAGCCTGTACCTAATACTTGAATGTTCATAATGGTATTGATTTTAAGAACCCCTAACCCCTAAAGGAGGATAAAGCAGGTTCATGTTATTTGAATTTATTTAAGTTCTTCAGTTGAATTAGTCCAATAAAGTTCCTGATTTATATGTTTTATAAAGTAATTAAGTTCCCCGCAATTTATCCCGATTATCATCGGGAGGGGTTAGGGGTATTACAGCAACTTGTTTTAGGTTCGCAATCAGCAAAGAACCCTTCAAAAAAAGACTGTGCTTTCGACCAGTTCTCCCGATTAATGCAATATTTTACTTTCGGTGTTTCTATTTCACCCTGAATCAACCCTGCATCCTTCAATTCTTTTAAATGTTGGGATACAGTGGCTTTGGCAATCGGCAGTTCATTGTGTATATCCCCAAAGTAACAGCTATCCATAGAAGCCAGAAAATGCAGAATCCTAATACGGGCAGGATGTCCCATGGCTTTTGCAAAGCGGGCAAGTTGCTCCTGGTTAATTGTGTATTCTTTGTTTTTTTGTAAATCCATATCCTTTTCTATATTATTGTTCGTCGTTCGCAAAAGTACGAACAATATTTGTATTCGCACTATTAATATATCATTTATTACAATTTATGTTCAAACTAAGGCTGAATAATCCCTTATATCCATGAAATGAATGATTTAAAAATATAATCCATACAGTAGAACTCAGAAATTCAAGTACTTTCTCTTTTTTATTTAAAAAATAGAGATCAATATTAGCATAGAATAAATATATCGTCTATCTTTGTACCGTTAACCGATATAACGAATGACAGTATAACGAAAAGCGATATGAATAACAATGAAAACAAAGTTCTGACAGAAGCAGTGTTTTATACCCTTCTGGCCCTTTATTCTCCACTGCATGGATATGGCATAATGCAAGAAACGGAAAGAATGAGTCAGGGTCGTTTGAAACTGGCTGCCGGCACTTTATATGGTGCCATCTCAACAATGCTTGAAAAAGAGTGGATCAAAGCTCTTCCTTCTGAAGAAGAAAGCCGACGGAAAGAATATCAAATCACAGAACTTGGTAAGACAGTAGTCAAAGCCGAACTTGCAAGATTGGAAGAGTTGGTAGGGAATGGAAAACTAATAATTAAATAACATACTAAAATTCACACAATGAAAAAAACTGTAAGAAAAATTTTCTTTATCTGGGAATATGAGAAGGAGGAGCAATGGCTCAATGCAAAATCAAAAGAAGGCTGGCAACTGGTAATGGCAACATTCGGGAAATATCAGTTTGAATCGGGCATCCCGGATGAATATACCTATCGTCTTGAACTTCTGGATAAAAGTATGAACTCAACAGAAAGCAATTCTTACCTGAACTTTTTGCAGGAGACAGGAATTGAGATGGTCGGAAAATGCAAACAATGGATTTATTTACGTTGCAAGACTGCTGATGGTGGATTTGAACCTAACAACAGGGTATTGTATGATCTGACTCATTTGCTGAAAATTCAAGAATTCATCAGTACAACCAAAAACAGGCTGGTAGCTTTTATTGCTATTTCTATTTGCGGATTATTGATAATGGATCATTTGGAACCTTCCAATTTAGTGGACTTTATCAAGGGATTCTGTACTGGAATTGCCTTATCAACATCTTTTATCTCACTGGCTTTTAATCCATTCTCGAGACGTATCAACAAAAGAGTAAAAAAGGTAATCAAAGAATTATATACCTGTGAATAGTGATTCTTACCCTTGTTCGGTGTGGCTATGAAACTACGCCGGACTGGGTATCAGGTACCTTAAAAAAGGTTATTCAGCCAATTCGGGATGATCTTCCCGGGATGCATGACCGTTATATCCAAATAATTTATTCTTTTTAATATGCTGATAGACTGTTGAGGGTACATAATTCATCAAACTTTTATCTCCGTTTTCTATCAGGTTGGATATAGTTTCAGAACTAATTTCGAGGGTCTTTGGCCGGATGCTTTTTAAGACCAGTATTTTCTTTGTTTCATTCAGATATTGCCACAACATCCTGTTGGCTCCAGAAAAATGAGAGTCTTCCGGGTTAATCACTTCCCCGGAAATCATATCGATGTACGGGTAAAGATAAACTTTTACATTCTCCTGAAATAATGCTCCCATAGCTTCGAGTAACCCTCCCCGTAAGTCGGTATAATTCGTAGGATCCAGAATTTTATCGAATGTGGGCAATCCGACTACCAGGCGAAGCTTTATCAGTTTAAATTGTGCAAAGTATTTTACTAACTGAAAATACCTGTAAAATTTAGAGATCATCACGCTCTGCCCCATCATATTCAGCAAGTCAACCCTATGTAGAAAGTCTTTATCATCCACTTTCTCATTTTGAATCAGGTATTTCAGTGATATTTCACAAAAAGCGATGGTATTGTCCGGCTTGTAATCTTCATCCTTTTTAAAATTAGCAAGGCTATCTTTGATAAATTCCATCCCGAGGTTATTGATGGGCCTGAAATATCCTCTCAGTACGATCACATTTTTTTTATACAACATGTCACCTGGTTGTTGTACTTTCCCGGATTGGTCGAACATAATCGCAGGAGTCATATCGTTGCTTACCAGCATTAAATTGAGCAGTCGGTTATCTACCCATTTAAGGTCTGGGCCCTCGACATATACATAATCCACTTCGACACGCCCGGCATCCAGATTATCCAGTAACGACAACAGCACAACTCGTGGATCTTCCCACTGGAATAGTCCACCATAGATTAAATTAATGCCTAATGCCCCCAGGGTGTATTGTTGCAATAAAGTATCGTTTTCATGCAATATGACGTGAATAAACATCTTATTCGGATGGTAACGGTCCGAACCTTCCACAGCAATGCCCAGCCAACCATTTCCCTGATTGCTCTTGTTGAAATTCAATGTCTCAACGGTATTAGCAAAAGCAAAGAATTTACGGGTGTTCTTTTTATCAAGAATCTCAATCAGTTCACCATATTCATAATCAATCATCTTTCGTACCCGTTCCTCTGTGACATGCCTGGACGGTTTTCCCTGGTTATAAAAATGATCGGAGAATAACATATCGTATGCAGAAATCGATTTAGCGACGGTATTTGAAGCTCCTCCTGCCTGAAACAAATGTCTCACAGTTTCCTGGCCACCCCCAATTTCGGCAATGGCACCATAATAATTCGAATCAATATTGATATGTACCGATTTCTCTTTTGTACTAAGCATGGTTTTTGTGTTCATCTGTAAATGGGTTCCCTGTTTTACTTTGCGTGACTATAAGAATGCAAAGTTATAAATTTTTAATCCGTTTTAAATTATATAATGATAACATTGTAATGGCTGATAAGTTTAGCCTGTTGGAATATATAATTGAATACCGTTTAGACATTGGTTTATCGGAATTCCCGGTGCAGTTGAAAGATAAATCTCTGTATGCTGTTTTTACTTAGCCTGGATCTTAACCAGGGCTACCACAAGATTGAATCCTTACCTTTTGTCTGACTGACCATTACAAATCCAGTATTCTTTAATTTTGAGCAACAGTGTTAGTATTTCTTTCTGGTTTTGGAAAGTAGTATTTTAAACTGATTCTTTTCTAATACTTTCAGTCCCTGAGATTTTTCTTTCTGCCAGCCTGATATTGCGATTACTTCTGATACCCATGCGTTACACTCATGAGAAAGGTTGAATCAAAGACTCTCAGTTCCACCTTTTAATAATTCTTTATAGATCAGGTGACGACTTGTGGCAGCCGAATAACTACCTTTGCAGTCCGAAAGTTATATGAAGATGAAGCAAGGAAAGACAGTTGACATGACCACGGGCCCTATCACCCCACAGATTATACATTTTACCATACCGCTAATTATTGGAAATTTATGCCTGCTTACCTATAATGCGGCTGATTCAATCATTGTAGGCCGCTTTATTGGTGCTAATGCCCTGGCAGCAGTAGGAGCCGCAAGCCCAATCATGAACATAGTTTTATTTCTTATTGTCGGAATTTGCCTGGGGATGTCGGTCCTTATGGGTAATTTCTTCGGATCGGGAGATATCGCTAAGCTGAAACGTGAAATTTCAACGGCTCTCATTGCTGGAGGCGTTTTTACACTGACAATTATTGTGCTGGGATTAATTTTCTCACATGCAATTCTTTCCCTGATGCATACCCCGGTGGAAATCATTGATGACGCGGCCCTTTTCTTGAGGATTATCTTCGTAGGGATGTTCTTTACCTTTATCTACAACATTTATGCTTCCACCTTGCGAAGTATGGGCAATTCAAAGGCTTCCCTTTATTTCCTGATAGCTTCTGCGGTACTGAACGTTATCCTGGATTTACTTTTTGTAGCAGTGTTCAAGTTCGGGATTGCAGGTGCCGCATGGGCTACTGTTATCGCAGAGGCTTTATCAGCCCTGTTTTGTATTATCTATGTATGGAAAAGAATCCCTATCCTGAAATATACCCGACATGAGTTTGTATTTGACCGGTCGTTGTTGCGTGAAACTGTGAACTATAGTTCGGTGGCGGCGATGCAACAGATTACTCTCCATGTTGGAAAATTGTTGGTACAGGGTGCTGTCAATCCATTGGGGATATTTGCTATTGCTGCTTTTAATGCGGTGAGCAAGATTGATGACTTCGTCATGATTGTACAACAAAACATTGCACATGGAACTACCGGTTTCCTGGCACAGAATAATGTTAGCTCAAAGGGGGCGAAACGTATCAGAAAAGGGTTTTTTACAGGATTGAAAATGGAGGTGGTTTATAGTCTGGTTATGGGGATTATCATCATGGTTTTCGCCCGTCAGTTCGTTACACTGTTTGTAGGTAATGAAGGTACAAAAGTGGTCGAATCGGGAGTTAAATACCTCCGGATCATGTCCCTTATTTACCTTCTGCCAGGTGTAACCAATATCCTTCAAGGCTATTTCCGTGGGTTGGGAAAGATGAAAATAACACTGAACTCCACTTTTACGCAGATAGTAGGTCGTGTAATTGCCGCTTACCTACTGGCTCCATATTTCGGGCTTAAAGGTATTGCGCTGGCTTGCCTGATTGGTTGGATTTTCATGCTGGCCTATGAACTGTTTGTCTTTGTCAGGACCTGGAAAGTAAACTAGGCTTCATTGACATAATAGGTAGATACAGCACTGGGAATGAAACAAAGACTCCATTTTTCCTCGAGTTTGCTCATAGTTTTATGCTCTCAAATTAACAGGAATGCTGGCCATGCATCCCCTTTAAGGTCCTGTCTCTAATTGGCATTCTTTTACTATTCATGGATAGTAACTTGTCATGAATAGTTTTGAGAGCGACTGTTCTCAATTTTAGGAAACCTGTGCAGCATCGCTGAACGGTAATCTTTGCTGTCTGTGTCATAGATAGCGTAGTTTATCGAAACGTAATTTGAACTGAGAGATAATGGAATGTTAAGATTATCAATACGTACAGATGTATTTAGAGCCTGTTTTGTTTACTGTTACACTTGCCATACCTTCACTAAAATAGGTATTATGCAGGTATCATTTCCTGTCAATAAACGCTCGTATGGATTACTACATTCTTCAGTTATAGGTCTAAAAGTTATTCCTTAATCGTCCAGGATATACAATTTAAAGCTCCCCCTTTAGCAACGATTGCATTCATTTTGACTTTCCGAATTCGATCGGTATATTCAGGGAAATATTTCTTTATTTCTTTCTCCAGTGCTTCGTCATCCTTCTCAATGCCTAATGAGGGCAACAAGATGAAATCTTTGGTTTGAAGATAATTCAGATAGGCATACTTTGTATTTATCTTTTCTGAATAATCCATATTTAAAAATTCATATTTTAGATGATTCTCCTTTAATGACCCCAACAGGTATTCTATAAATTCATCTTCAAAAAGTTCCTTACGTGTTTGATAGTACCCCTGTAATAAAACAGTTTCATCATCAATAAACCGAACCATACCATCGGCATGGCCATACCTTTCACCGCGATCCCAGGGTATGAATACTATTTTATCCACTTCGAAAAGGTCCTTCAGTTTGTTCAATAACTGCTCTTTAGTATATTTGTGTATGTTCTCAAGCACAATTTTATCGGTCATAATAATACAATTGTCCGACTTGACAACATTACCTCCATCCAAAATAATGTCTGACTTGAGCGTATTCAACTTCAGATCAGCACAAATGCTATCCGGATCCGATTTTATATCTTCATATTTTTTAAGGTAGTCCGGATAAAAAGTATATTGGATAAATTTCTGCTCATTTACCTGTACCGGCATATAATCCCTGGCCCAGATATCCTTTGTGCCGGGTAAAAATCTAGGTACTGCACCCAATTGATCCAGTGTACTGACAATCTCAATGGCCGTTTCTGGAAATTGCTCTTTTAGCTTCTCCGAAAAATAAATCGTGTTTGTTTCTTTGTCCTTAATCATGCTAAGTGAGTTCCTTTCTGTATTTTAAAAGTTAATAATCAAATGAATTCTTTATTTCTTTTATTTTCGTATTCTAAACCCTTTATGTTCAAATTGGATTAAAGCAATACCGGATAGTCCGAGTCTGAACGATGACTGGGACTATCCACTGACTGACGTCCAGGTTTCAGTAGAATAGAGTCATCGAAAGCGCTATTTTTCCACTGGTGAAGCTTTAGCATTGGTTATCATATTGATTAGATCGCCAGGATTATTAGAATCCTTCATAGCATTACGCATCTTTTGCTTTTGTTCGGGAGTAATCAGCTCCATCACCTTCATTAAAGTATTTGTCAGCGAATCCAATATTTGAGAAACAACACCTATTACTTCAGCATTGTATTGCTTTCCCATTACCTGGTCTGGCTTATCTGCCAGTAAATTCATATTGACCTTCTGCAAGATTTCCTTCAACTGCGGAATAGCAGGTGCAATACTTTTAGTTATTGAATCCTTCATCTGCATCATCTGTCCGATTTGTTCCTTACTCAACATGAGCGTAAACAGATTTTCAGCTTCTTTTTGTTGAACAGGTACATTCCATGCCACAACCTCATCTTTTATCTTTAGCTTCTTTGTAGAAGTAAATTTTCGGTTGTCAATTTCCTTCCCTTCAATGGATTTCTCTACGTGCGCCCAGCCACCCAGCGTATACTTGTATTCATAATTTTTGCCGGTAAAACAAGGTACATCCAGTTTATAATGACGACTATTCTCCCGTGTCATCCGGTAATTCTCATCGCTGGGATTCCAACCATTAAAACTACCGGCAATGTATACCGCTGAGTCCTGGGAGATACCCTGTCCGGGAAGTTCCACCATAAAACGTACAACAGTTGTCTGGGCAATCAAAGCATTGTGGGCATACAAGCCGGTCACAAGGCAACACATAAATACAAAGAGCTTTTTCATGTGATTATTTTTTAATTGTTTATATTAAAGACCTCAAGCTATTTGAAAAGGTTTAATACCCTGTCTATTCAAGAATTCCTTAATAACCTTAATGCCAATG
>Ga0302286_10003289_pt1 | contig 10927 bp, 8 predicted proteins | sample III_Fen_E2_3_FD_198765 | JGI IMG/M metagenome (GOLD analysis project Ga0302286, IMG submission 198765) | Peat permafrost microbial communities from Stordalen Mire near Abisko, Sweden - III_Fen_E2_3 | ecosystem: Environmental > Terrestrial > Soil > Wetlands > Permafrost | place: Sweden: Abisko...
GGGATGTATTAATATCATAGGTCTGCACTGCTTCAAGTTCATCCTGTCCGGTCAGGAAGGCAATATTTTCCCGTTTTTCCTGAAACAATAGTTTAAAACCACTGGCAAACTCATATTCGAGCAATTCGACCGAGCGGATCAGGTTTTCTTCGTCACGTAGGGATGGGTCATTCTTTAATAGATTAATCGCTAATTCATTACCACCGGAACGGAAAATTATTGTTGGAAATACTGTTTTAGTCGTAACTCCCTGATCGGTGTTGATCCTAAGATTAACCGGTTCGATCCCCTTTTCGATAAGGCTTTCAATATATTTGTTTTTATCAACACCTTTCTGCATATAATCATAAGGATCATTGATGTGGATATTAAAAGGCTGATCACAGTAGATTTTTAGGTCGCGTAATTTTTCAATTGCTGCAGTCTGTAATTTCATAAATCCGGGAGGAAGATCACCGGCAAGTAAAATTTCGGCCTCAACCGGAGCCTTCACCTTTTTCAATATTTGAAGTGTCTGATTCGACAATGTAAACCGTTTCTCAGTGGTAAAGTCGATTCTAAAGAAATTGGTTTCAGAAATTAATGCAACGATAAGAACGACAATAATATAAGCAATCATGTGTTTTGCCGATCTTTTTAAAGGTCTTCGTTTCCACTCTAATACAATTCGGGTAAGAAGAATGAAAAACCCGGCCATAAACACAAAATAGAACAAATCACGACTATCGAGCACGCCCCTGCTAACCGACTCGTAATGAGCGTCTATCCCCAACGATAGAATAAAAGAAGAGATACTCGATGGTAAAGGTAATTGGGCCAGGAATCCAAATCCCGAATACCAAAAGAAGCACAGAAAAACGGCAAGAATAAACGCAATAACCTGGTTCTCAGTAATCGAAGAGGTCAACAATCCGATAGTAAGATAGATGACTGCCAGAAAAAAGAGTCCGATATAACTTCCCCAGGTTGCGCCTGTATCAATACATCCCACCGGATTACCTAGAAAATAGACAGAGACAAAATAGATAAGCGTTGGTAACAAAGTCAGTAAAACGACCACCAATGCGGCCAAAAACTTGGAAAGAATCAGCTGGAGTTCCGTGACAGGCCGTACAAGCAGGAGTTCCATCGTTCCGCTCCGTTTCTCGTCTGCAAACATGCGCATCGTAACGGCAGGGATCAGAAAGAGATAAATCCAGGGAGCCATTCCAAAAAGTCCATCCAATGTGGCATATCCACCCTCAGGAATATTGTAATTTCCTGAAAAAACCCATAAAAACAACCCGGTCAACAGTAAAAATACAACCGACACCATGGTTCCTGTGACAGACCCAAAAAATTGTATGATTTCCTTTTTAAACAGACTGATCATCACAAAAACTATTTACTTTTCAATAATTCAATCATCTCATTTGCTGCCCGTTCTGCACAACCTGGTCCACCAAGATCAGTTAAAACCTCAGCATAACCATCCAACATCGATTTGCGGTAGCTATTGTCTGTGAGTATCCTATTCAATTCTTCACTAACCGTATCGGGGGTACAATATTGCTGGAAAAGCTCTTTTACAATTTCGCGGCCAGCAATAAGATTGACCAGCGAAATAAAAGGAATTTTTACCAGCTGATCCTTTACCCATGTCCCTAGCCGGCCGGCTTCAATCCGATAACAAACAACCTGTGGAATATTCAAAAATGCAGTCTCAAGCGTTGCTGTACCCGAGGCAACCAACGCGGCTGTAGATTGCTGTAATAATTCGTAGGTCTGTCCGAACACTACCGGAATAGGTGTTTTTCCAAGAACTTCGTCATACAATGGCTGAGACTGCGACGGCGCCCCGGCGATAACAAACTGATATTCAGTAAATCGTTGTGAAACAATTGCCAGAACAGGTAAAATTCTTTTTATTTCCTGCCGGCGACTCCCGGCCAGCAAAGCAATGATCGGTTGATCCTTAAGATTGTTTTTTTGAATAAACTCTTCGAAAGTCTCCTGTTGATTTGGCCGGCGAGATAATTCATCTATTGTCGGGTTACCTACAAACCGGACTTTATAATTGTATTTGTTGTAAAATGCTGTTTCGAATGGGAAAATCGTAAACATCTCATCCACAAATTTTTTCACTTTGTGGACACGTTTAGTTTTCCATGCCCATATTTTGGGTGAGATATAATAAAAAACCTTTATTCCGTTCGCCTTTGCATATTCGGCCATTGGCAGGTTGAATCCGGGGTAATCGACAAGAATTAGTACGTCGGGTTTGAATTCAAGCAATTTTCGACGTGCCAGATTAAAGTTACGCTTGATTTTGTGGAGATTAAAAATAACAGGGAATAATCCCATAAAAGCCATTTCGCGATAATGCTTCAACAAAATACCACCTTCACTAGCCATCAGTTCACCACCGAAAAAAGTAAAATCGGCGCTGCTATCCTTCTTTTTTAGTTCACGCATCAAATGAGAAGCATGAAGATCACCAGAAGCCTCACCGGCGATGATAAAATACTTCATTGAACAAAATAAAAAATGAAAACCAAAATACCAAGTATGACGGTAGAAGTTAATACTCCGCGACCGGAACTGTAACGGTTACTGTTGATAAACAGCATAAAAGGAATAATATTAGGGAAAATGACGAGACTTATTACATTGATCAGTTTTTTTGATTCAATCAAAAACTGCATATATTCCGAAAAATTGTATTGTTTGAATCGAAAAATATAATTCAATATAAAAAAGAGTACCGGGCATAGGAATCCAATGATCACTCCATAGCTTATCTTATTTACAAACAGTGTTTTATCGTCAAAATTTTTTGGATTATCCATGTTTAGATGTATTTCAGAATTTCCATTTTTGCATGACAGGGAATGCTGAATAAGCAGTAAGATCTGTATTGACAGGCACAACTGAAACAAAACCATTCAACAAGGCAAAATCATCCGTATCACGTGCTTCTGTTTCGGCATTATTAAAATATCCTTTCAACCAGTAATACTCGCGACCATGAGGATCTGTTCTTTTTTCGAATTCTTCGACCCATTTCCCCCTGGTTTGACGGCAAAAATTGATCCCTTTAACCTCTCCTTTTGGAATATTTACATTTAAACAGACCCCTAAAGGAAGTCCATGTTCTGCAACTGATTGAAAAACACGGGCAACGATAATCTTTGATCGCGAAAAATCAGCTTCCATGCTGTAATCATTCAATGAAAAACCAATCGAAGGTACTCCATGAATACAACCTTCGAGTGCTGCACCCATTGTACCTGAATATAAAACTGAGACAGACGTATTCGCACCATGGTTGATCCCGGAAATCACAAAGTCGGGCAATTTCTCCAATAATTGATTGCATGCCAGTTTGATACAATCAGCAGGAGTTCCAGTGCAAGAGTATATTAATAGTCCTTCCTCTTCCTGAAGTCGGGTGACCCTCAAGGGATGATCGACAGTTATAGCATGCGCCATACCTGAACGAGGACTATCGGGCGCTACAACCACAATATTCCCAAAAAGGCGGATCACTTCAATGAGTTCGATCAAACCTCTTGCATAAACCCCATCGTCGTTAGTAATCAAGATTAAAGGTCTTTCGTCCATTGCTTCTTTTAAAGATTAACAGTTTGCCAAAGATAATACAATTCATCAATGTGTTAATTTACCAATTTTATATTTATATTGCACCATCTCTGATATTCGTGATCTGTTTGAAATAATTTACCTTTGTATGAAAATCTACCTGTTTTGAAAAAGAGAATTATTCTTCTTGGTACAACATGGCCCTTCCGAAGCGGAGGTATTGCCACATTCAATGAACGACTTACAAAAGCGCTTATTGATGGTGGTGATGAGGTAATCAATTACACTTTTTCGCTTCAGTATCCCTCCTTCCTGTTTCCGGGCAAGACTCAGCTTTCTGATCAACCTGCACCAGAAGGTTTGGATATCAGAATAAAAGTTAATTCGATAAATCCTTTTAACTGGATCAAAGTAGGGCGTGAAATTATGCGACTTAAACCAGATCTATTGCTCGTTCGTTACTGGATCCCGTTTATGGCACCATGCCTGGGTACAATTTCAAAAATCGTTCGCCGGAATAATCATACAAAGGTTATTGCAATCACCGACAATGTGATTCCTCATGAAAAACACCTGGTCGACAATATGCTAACCCGTTATTTTACAAATAATTGTGACGGATTTATCACGATGTCAAAAGCGGTTTTGAATGATCTGAAGCAATTTCGGCCACAAGCACCAATGGTTTATACCCACCATCCGCTTTACGATATATTCGGGAGTATCGTCCCCCGGGAACAGGCAATCAAACACTTAAATTTAGACCCTGCCTTCCGGTATCTTTTGTTTTTTGGGTTTATCCGCGATTATAAAGGGCTCGATTGGCTGTTGGAAGCATTTGGCGAAAAAAAACTTCGACAATTTCCGGTGAAGCTGATCATTGCCGGAGAATTTTATACCGCTGCAGAGAAATATCTGCAGATTATCCGTGATAAAAATCTGACTGATTATGTGATCTTGAGAACTGATTTTATTGCAGATAAAGAAGTCGCAAATTATTTTGGTGCAGCCGATATGGTTGTGCAACCTTATAAATCAGCGACGCAGAGCGGAGTCACCCAAATTGCTTTTCATTACAATAAACCGATGCTCGTCACAGATGTTGGCGGGCTTGGCGAGATTATTCCACACGGGAAAGTGGGCTATGTTGTAAATCCAGGTTCAAAAGCAATCGCCGATGCTATTTTTGATTTTTACAAGAACGATCGAAATGATTATTTCACCCGAAATGTAATATCCGAAAAAGAAAAATTCTCATGGGGTACAATGGTCGAGACCATCGAAATTGTATTTGGTAACATTAAATAAAACAGACAAAATATGCAGCCATTGTTATCTATCTGGACTAAACCAATAGAGACATTCGAATATCTTGCGGAAAGAAGACTTGCCGGCAAAGAAAATCATCTCGGATTTCTTATTGTATTGATTTCATACAGCATGTATTTGGCAAGATTTGAAGAATTTTCAAAACCAATATATGGATCTGCATTAACTGGATTTATCGTTTCGTTTGCAATTGCACCGCTGATAGGATTGATTTTCTTTTACTACATTTATCCTTTTTTCGTTTGGAAAATAGGCAAAATATTTAACGGGAAAGCAACATTTGATGAAATTCAACTAGTGTTGGTTTATTCAAATTTACCGATACTTATTTATCCTGTTCTTGCATTTATTTTTATAATTCCAGCCGCTCAGACGAATAACATGAATCTGATTTTGCACCCTCCCGGCATCATAGCTTTTGTTTGTTGGATACTTTCAATACGCATCGTAATTTATGGTTTATCGCGTTTCAATAAATTTACCTATGGGTATGCTATATTAAATATCTTTATACTGGGAGCACTTTCTGAAGCAATCATGTTATTGATAAAACATTAGATAAAACTCTAAAAGTGTCAGGTTGCTGTTTTGCTATTTCCGGTTTACCAAACTTCATAGAACGCTATAATATTCATCTTCAAATTCATATCGCATAATTATTATGTACAAAAATTTGACCTGGAAGCAATTATATACAAACAAATTGGACTTAGTATTCGTAAAGATTAAAAAGTTATTTTTACGCTTTTATTAATGAAAAGGAGTGAGAATTAAAGGATGGATCTACAGACCGAAATAGAAAAAAGAGAGATTGAAGATTTGTTCGAAGACCTTTTAAAGTCGTTCACAAGGCCCTTAACGTCAGAAAATGAACAACTTATTCGAAAAGCATTTCAATTTGCCAATGCTGCACACATGGGTGTCAGGCGCAAATCAGGCGAACCATACATCATTCACCCAATAGCAGTTGCAAAGATTGTGGTCAGCGAAATCGGACTTGGTACAAAATCGGTTCTTGCTGCAATTTTACACGATGTCGTTGAAGATACTGAATATACACTCGAAGATATTCAGAATATGTTTGGCGAAAAGGTTGCCTCTCTGGTAGACGGACTCACCAAACTCTCGGGGAAATATGATTCTAACCAGGCTGCGAATTTCAGAAAAATGCTCCTGACACTTTCTGATGATGTAAGGGTGATTCTCATTAAACTCGCTGATCGGTTGCATAATATGCGTACACTTGATTCAATGACACATCAGAAACAACTAAAGATCACATCTGAAACACTTTACATATTTGCACCTCTTGCCCATCGCCTTGGTTTATACGCCATTAAATCGGAACTCGAAGACCTGAGTCTAAAATACAAAAATCCTGAGATCTTTCAACAAATTGAATTGAAGCTCCGAAGTGAAGAGGAGCGAATCAATTATCTCGTTTTCGACTTCGCCAAACCAATACAGGAAAAGCTTTACAACGAGAATTTTGATTTCACCATCAGCGGCCGCCCTAAATCGATCTACTCGATCTGGAACAAGATGCAGACAAAAAATGTAACGTTCGACGAAATATACGATTTACTCGCCATCAGAATCGTTTTTAAACCAAAGGAAGACATCTCTGAAAAAAGACAATGTTTTGATATTTTGTCACTTGTAACCGATATCTATACTCCGAAACCTGATCGCATCCGCGACTGGATTACAATTCCAAAAGCAAATGGTTATGAAGCCTTGCATGTAACTGTGATGGGGCCTGAAGGACGGTGGGTTGAAGTTCAAATTCGAACTGAGCGGATGGACGAGATTGCCGAACGCGGTTTCGCTGCTCACTATCGATATAAAGAAGAAGGATCAGCTGAAAGCGAACTCGATAAATGGCTTGGCAAAATCCGTGAACTACTCGGAAATCCGGAATCAGACGCTCTTGACTTTCTCGATGAGTTTAAATTGAATCTTTATTCGCAGGAGATCGTTATCTTCACACCCAAAGGAGAAATGAAAATGCTTCCCAAAGGGGCTACGGTTCTCGATTGTGCATACGACATACACTCAGAATTGGGGAATCATTGCATTGGAGCCAAAGTAAACCATATTCTCGTTCCGATGAGCCATGTTCTGAAAAGCGGCGACCAGATCGAAATACTTACCTCTGATAAACAATCACCTAAACCTTCATGGATCGAAAGTGCAATAACCGCCAGGGCAAAAACAAAAATCAGGGATTCATTCAAACAGGAACAAAAAAAACATATTGAAGAAGGGAGAAATAAGTTAAATCAGCAACTTGAAAAACTGAGTATAAAACCAGCATCCAATACGCTGAAAAAGCTGATTAATCACTATGGTTTGCACACCAAAGAACAATTGTACGCTGAAATTGGAATGGGACTTGTAAGCCTTGATAACCTCGAAACAACGCTGCAGGAAAAATCGGAAAATAAATTTGTAAAATTCTGGAAACTCACCTTTCCATTTGGAGGTGATAAGAAGAATGACAACCAGAATATTGACAGAAAAAAACCTTTTTTGCTCTCCGATGACCAGAAAAAAGACAATTACCTCCTTTCAACATGCTGTAATCCAATTCCGGGTGATGATGTGGTTGGGTTTGTTTCGGATGATGGACAAATAATGATCCATAATAAATCATGTCCTGAAGCGGTAAAACTGATGTCGAGTCATGGAGATGACATTATTGAAGCGACCTGGACCAAATCTAAAATGCTTTTTTATCTTACACACTTATATATCAGAGGATTCGATCATCAGGGCATTGCCAATAAAATCACGAATGTGATCTCTAATGAATATGGAATCAATATGAGGTCAATCAGTCTGGATGCACACGATGGCATTTTTGAAGGAAATTTCTATCTCTACATTCAAAATACCGACCTTCTTGAAACGCTTATTACTAAACTTTTAAATATAAAAGGCGTTGATACGGTGAATCGCAAAGATATCTAATATTCCAAACTTTTTATTTTCACTTTAAAAGGTTTGGTTCTTAAAAATATTTCTAATTTTACACTCTATTTTAACTTAGATTAAGTATGAATAGTATGCAAAACAATAGAGAAACAGTAAAATCCCTTTTCACGGAATACCTTGAAAGGAAGGGGCACAGAAAAACTCCTGAAAGGTATGCTATTCTTGACGAAATATACTCGCGGGAGGGGCATTTCGATATCGAAACGTTGTATATTTCGATGAAAAATAAAAACTACCGGGTAAGTCGCGCCACCTTATACAACACAATTGAGTTACTGCTTGATTGTAAATTAGTTGTAAAACACCAGTTCGGGAAAAACATTGCACAGTTCGAAAAAACCCTTGCCTCCAAACAACACGATCACCTTATCGACATTCGGAATGGTAACGTCACCGAATTTCAGGATCCGCGTATCCTCGAAATCATAGAAGATGCCTGCGCCAAGCACAACTTTAAACTCTCGCATCACTCCCTCTACCTTTACGGCGAAATGGAGGAGCCAGAACAAAACTAAAAATCTCAATCGCTATAAATATCAAAATTACAGTTACATACTGTTTTTAAATATCAGTAATATATTAGGATGCCCTTTTTCAGTATTTTTTAAAACTTTAGAGATCAACCTCCTCAAAAGGAGGTTTTTTTTGTCCCTTTTTCAAAAAGAATCGTTACCTTTGGTCGATTTTTGCCAGCCTTTAAAGGAAGATTTAAAGACTTTGAGCATTCAAAAAAATAAATTAATCGCTAATGAAAGTAGATGTATTACTTGGTCTTCAATGGGGAGACGAAGGAAAAGGAAAAGTTGTGGATGTTTTAACGCCACGCTATGATGTAATTACCCGTTTCCAGGGAGGCCCAAATGCTGGCCATACGCTGGAATTCAATAACATAAAACACGTTTTACACACAATTCCTTCAGGAATTTTCAGGGACGACAAGATCAATATTATCGGGAATGGTGTTGTAATCGATCCGTCAATCTTCAAAAAAGAGATCGATTCGTTATTAAAACTTGGATTCGATCTTAAAAAAACACTTTTTATTTCGAAAAAAGCCCACCTGATCCTTCCAACTCACCGATTGCTTGATGCCGCTTCGGAAGCCGCAAAAGGCGATGACAAGATTGGCTCAACACTAAAGGGAATTGGTCCTGCTTATCGCGATAAGATTGGACGCGATGGACTAAGGGTCGGCGATATCCTCAGCAATTTTGAAGAAAAATACACTGCACGGGTCAAACAACATACCGATCTGCTAACCAATTACTTTCATTTCGATTACAAAGATGCACTTTGCGATTATGAAAAAACCTGGTTTGAAGGAATCAAAACAATTCAACAATTTCAGTTAATTGACAGCGAAACGGTTATCAACAACTTGATTGAATCAGGGAAATCGGTGATTGCAGAAGGTGCGCAAGGTACAATGCTCGATATCGACTTTGGCTCCTATCCTTTCGTCACCTCCTCGAATACAATTACTGCCGGAGCCTGTACAGGATTGGGAATTGCTCCCAATAAAATCGGAAAAGTTTACGGGATTTTCAAAGCCTACTGCACCCGTGTTGGAAGCGGACCATTTCCAACTGAATTACACGATGCGACCGGACAAAAACTCAGGGATATCGGCAATGAATACGGCTCAACCACGGGTCGTCCGCGTCGCTGCGGTTGGCTTGACCTGGTTGCGTTGAAATATGCGATCATGATCGATGGCGTTACCGAACTAATTATGATGAAAGCCGATGTACTCGATAATTTCGACACCATCGAAGTGTGCACAAAATACAAAATTGGAGGTCAGCTTGTTGAAGATTTTCCGTACGAACTCGATGAAAATGTCGAACCAGTTTACGAGACACTTCCGGGCTGGAATAAACCACTTACCGGCGTTACCAGCGAAAACAATTTTCCGGAAGCATTATCCAATTACATTAAATTCATTGAATCGAAGCTTCATGTTCCGGTCAGCATTGTTTCTGTCGGACCCGACAGGTCGCAAACGATTGAAAGATAGTTTAAAAGGAGATAAATTGACAAAGAGATGGAGTGACTGAGGGACTGAGAGACTAAAGACAGGTCAGTGTAAAACAAACACGTCCAGCCTTTTAATCATGTCTGAAATCCAATATCATATGACTAGTCAAAATCCCGGAACTTCACCGGGATTTTTTATTTTGATGCAATTGGTTATATTTGAGATAAATTATTTACAGATGAAAATATCTTCAAACTCCGAATCACTGGGCCTTTACACCGATTTCTATGAGTTATCGATGGCTCAGGGTTATTTCCTGGCCGGAAAAAAGGACGAACAAACAGTATTCGATTACTTTTACCGAACCAATCCATTCGAAGGTGGCTTTCTGGTTTTTGCCGGACTTGACGATTTCCTTCATTCATTAACTGCTTTTCGCTATTCGGACGAAAACCTCAACTACCTCAGAAAACAAGGGTTTCGCACCGAATTTCTCGATTACCTGAAAGATTTTAGGTTCAACGGCACCATTTTTTCAGTCCGCGAAGGTGAAATCGTTTTTCCAAATGAGCCAATTCTTCGTATTGAAGGAAATATCATCGAGGCGCAGCTGATTGAAACATTACTTCTCAATATTCTTAATTTTCAATCGTTGATTGCAACCAAAGCCTTCAGAGTAAAATTGGTTTGCGGAGAGAAATCGTTTGCCGACTTCGGACTCCGACGCGCACATGGTACGGGAGGCATAATGGCCAGCCGCGCAGCAATTATTGGTGGAGCCTTCTCAACTTCGAATGTTCATGCCGGATTTTTATACGATATCCCGATTTCGGGAACGATGGCACATAGCTGGGTTCAAAGTTTTGATGACGAATTGACCGCTTTTCGCGAATATGCCCGGTTTAATCCTGATCGCACCGTTCTTCTGGTCGATACATACGATACCTTACGCAGTGGTATCCCGAATACAATTATTGTGGCCAAAGAGCTCGAAGCCGAAGGAAATAAATTAATCGGTATCAGACTCGACAGCGGTGACCT
>Ga0302286_10003291_pt1 | contig 10925 bp, 10 predicted proteins | sample III_Fen_E2_3_FD_198765 | JGI IMG/M metagenome (GOLD analysis project Ga0302286, IMG submission 198765) | Peat permafrost microbial communities from Stordalen Mire near Abisko, Sweden - III_Fen_E2_3 | ecosystem: Environmental > Terrestrial > Soil > Wetlands > Permafrost | place: Sweden: Abisko...
TATCAGTACTAAATAAAATATACTTACCTTTTCCTTCAGATATTACTTTTAAATAGTTTGGGATTGCACCAATATTAGTATCATTTTCTAAGTATCTAAAACGAGAATCCTTAATCTTCGATAATTCATATTTAGTATTATCTGTTGAGCAATTATCAGAAACGACAACCTCAATTTCTAATCCATCATATTTTAGTATTTCATTTACAAGAGTAGAAACTTTTTCGGCTCTATTAAATGCAGAAATACATATACTTAATAATATCATATTAATATCTATTCTCTATAGATTAATTTAAGATGTCTAAAATATTCTTTTTCGACATTTAACAATACAAAAAAAATGCAACTTTTGATATCATATTTTAAAAATACGTTTAATTCTAGTAAAAAAGATTTTACACAGCAAATGTATAAGAGAAGAATAAAAATATGGACAATAACCATAATTATACATGAGGATTTTCCAACCTGATTTAGTTTTAAAATTACCTTTTTGTTTAAGAATCAATAATATTATTACGCGGTCAACAACATACTTTTTAAAAATATCATATTTAATATACGAGTATAATATATTTGTAATTTTATTTTTTCTTGCATATTGTTTCCAAATACTCAAATAATTTGTAACAAAAACTTCAAAAAAATTATAACCACCATTCGTTTTTGAGTCTTTTCCATCTTCAAAAATACGGTCGTAAATAAGTAAATTCTTATCTTTCGACGTTGCTGAAGTCAAATAAAGAGGAACAATAGTTAAATATGTGCCAAAGTATTTTTCAAAATCATGTCCAATAACATATTTTGAATTTACAATATTTGATGTAATATATGTAATCCAGAAACTTATATTTTTCAAAAATTCTTCTGAACTATCGAACACTTGAATATCTTCAGTAGAATTAGATGCTACTTTCAGATGTACAAGTCCATATTCTCCTTTACTTAAATAGTCCAACAATTTTTCGAGTTTTCCTTTTCTTAAATAATCATCGTCTCCCAATACCAAAATATATTTTCCACTAGCTCGTCTATAACATTGCGCAAAATTACCATCCATCCCTAAATTTTCATTATTTCTAATGTAGTTAATAGGCATACCTTCACTTATATGTGCTTGTACTATATCAGCTGTATTATCGGCTGAACAATTATCTGAAACTATTATCTCTATAGGAAGATTTTTCCCTTTAATTTGATTATGAATACGACTCAAATTCCCATTTAGAATTTCAGAGCGATTGTAAGTTGGAATACAAATAGATAAAAGAATTTCATTAATTTCCATACCATTTAATTTGACTACGTTTATAAATAATGTATGCTACTGGTAACCACCAAACATAACTGGATAAAAAACCAATAAAAAAGTATTGTGGGGGAAAACTATGTCCAACAAAAGCTGTTGCCAATGCAATCCAAACCGCTAAAATAAGAGATGGTATCATATACGGTTCCTTCTTATGAGCACGAAGATATGTTGCCCAAGAATTAATAAGTAATTGAAAAAAATAACACACTAAAACCATAACTAAGGCTTTCGTAGGTAAAAATCTGGAGATTATTTTTGGTAAAATCCAAAAATCTTTAAAAATTTCAAGGAAACCAAACAAACCTATTGAGATAGTAATATAAGTGATTGCAGCCAGAATAAGTCGTTTTCTGAAAAGTGCATCCAATGCTACTTTATTATTTTGCGATACAAGCATATTCATCTTTGGTGTAATTGTGTACACCCAAATATTACTCATACTAAAAATTGCTGTCACTAATACAAGTGTTATACCAACCTTACCACTTTGAATAGGTCCATGAAAGTATTGCATGAACGGTGTATATATCTGAAAAATGAAATACCCGCTAAAGAAGCTAAATGCATATCTACTAAACAATGGAAGAACTTCCTTACTCCATTTATAGTGAAAACCTTTAGAGATAGCTAATACTTGCGAAAGTATCAACCTAAATCTAAAAAACAAAAACAGGATAATAGACGATGCACTTACAAACAAACCAAAAGCTAGTGCATATATATTGCCTCCCAAGATTAAAGTCGTTGAAACAACAACAGTGTTCACTACAGCTACCCAAAAACGAATATATTGTACTACCTCAATTTTATTCAGACCTTCAATATACGATAAAACTGTGTTATTAAAAAACAGAATCAGAGAACCTATTGAAAATATTGTCCATGGTAATAAATATTTACCAAGAACTCCATCTCTATTGAAAAACCAAATACCAACAATGAAAATTATTGGAAATACAATCAAACAAATAGAACTAGTCCATTTAAGCGTAAATTTAAGAAAACTACCAATTCTTTTTAGATGATATTCATCTCCAACAAGTAATCCTTTTGAATCAAATGAGAGATGTGCGAATTCATGAGCAGAAAATTGCAAAATAATATTTGAAAATCCCAAATCAGCTAAAACAGAAAGAGCAGAAATACTCCCAAACAAGTACCAATACCCTTGATCCGTTGGAGTTAAAAAAAGTGGAATTAAAAGCATTGTCAAAGGACCTGATACTAACCGCCACAATTGGTTAATCAAAGTTGATACTAGGTCTTTACGCTGTGAGTCTAATTTCATTATCTATTTCTGTAACCAGTTCGTCATCATTTGAACACCCTTTTCTTTTGATATAAGCGGAACCCAACCAATAGTTGAAATAACTTTGCTATTATCAGCAATAAACACTTTCTGATCACTTTCTCTCCAGGGTAATTGTTTATATTTAATTTTTATATTGAGGGTTGTTTCGAGCATAGAAAAAAGTTCAAGTAAAGAAAGGCTATTCTCTAGTCCTCCACCTATATTAAAGGCTTGACCATATGCACTCTTGACATCTTTAGCTGTAAAATATAAATTAACAACATCGTTTCCATGAAGAACATCACGTACTTGTTTTCCGGAGCCCGAAATTGTAAACAATTCTTTATTCGTACCATTTTTAATTTCCAATGCTTTTTGACAAAACCATCCAACCCATCCTTGATCAATTGTGGCATGTTGATTACTGCCGTACATAGAAGAATGTCTAAATACTATAGTTTTCACTCCAAAAATTCTATTGAAATCAAGCAGATATTGATCTGCTGACCCTTTTGAACAACCATATGGTGAATGAAAATCTAAGGAAATAGTTTCTGGAAAGCCCTTTGGATATTCGCGACATTCATAACGTGATTCTTTTTCATCAAAAGTAAGATGCTCAAAATCACCATAGACTTTATTAGTTGAAGAATATAGTATCACGGAATCAGGTGAATACTTACGCACTGCATCTAGCAAGTTATATGTTCCCATTGCATTTACTTCAAAATCCAACCGAGGATTGGCAATTGAAGTTGTCATAGCAACTTGTCCTGATAAATGAAAGATATAATCAGGTTTTACTTCTTTGATAACCGTTTCAATATCATTATTATTTCTAATATCATAGGGATAATACTTAAATTCACCTTGTTTTCGCAACCATTCAAGATTTGCTGAACTCCCAAAACGAAATAAATTATCAAAAATAAATAACTCTTCTCCTTTTCGCAAAACTTCAGCGGCCAAATTACTGCCTATAAATCCACAACCTCCAGTAATTAAATATCTCATAGCTTACTTTTTAATTAATTCTTTTAAACGATTTAAAATATTAAATTTAATTTGAGATTTAGTCAAACGCTCAAATTTATCCATATTACACTTTAGATTCATTACTTCATTTTCTCTATACGGAACAGCACTATAATTAATGACAGAACTTGATACGATTTCAGATTTGCAAAAATCGATAATTTCCTTTAATGAAATACTATTTCCGCTACTCACATTCACAATCTCACCCACACTTTCATCGCTATTTTTTAAAAGCAAACGAATACAATAAGCAAAATCTTCAACGTAAATAAAGTCTCGTTTTTGTTCACAAGGTGATACGTTCAAAGGAAGATTGTTTTTCATACAATCTATCACATAAGGTATAAATTTGCTTTTATGTTGAAAAGGTCCAAATAAATTTCCCGGCCTCACAACCATTATTGGGAAACAGTAATTTTGGTTCAACATCATAGCCGTGTTTGTTGTCAATTGCTTAACAAGAGCATAAGGTGAACTTGGATTTTCCCTCATAGTTTCACTAAATGGTGAATTATCAGAACCATATTCTTCAGAACTTCCAAACTGAACAAATAATTTAAGGATTTCTTCTTCTTTGAATCTGTTATAAAGATTCAATAAGATTTTTAAGTTGCTTGAAATCAGACCGTCAAACAATGACAAGTCTCTTTCAGCTGTAACTATAGAAGCCAAATTAATGACATACTCTGGTGCATTAACTTCTAGAGGGATTTGTTCTTCAACTAAATCCATTTGATACGTTGAAATTTGAGGGTAGTTTTCAAAAAACAAGGTATCAATAGACTTATCGTAAATACATACGTTATATTCCTTCGAAAGATATACTGCTAAATTCTTTCCTATAAAACCACTACCTCCAATCAAAAAAATCGTTTCCATTTATTTGCTTATAAACTTTTTAATCTGATCCAAACAAATTGTATAAACCTCTTCAGCTTTATATCTTGTATACCAATCTACAGTCAATTCAACAGTTTGATCAATATTTAGCCTTGGTTCCCAACCTAATTGAAATTTTGCTTTGGAAATATCAAGCATCAATAGCTTAGCCTCGTGTAAGTCGTTGGGATTCGATAAATCACGTAACTCTCCACTACCATAATTCTCCACGACTTTGGTGGCCACGTCCCATACGGTAGCAATAGATTCAGCATGTGGTCCAAAATTCCATCCTTCACAATACTTGGTAGGTCCGTTCCACATTTTTTGAGCTAACAGCATATAACCGCTTAGTGGTTCCAACACATGTTGCCATGGTCGTATAGCTTTCGGGCTACGAATATCAATGGTTGCATAAGCTTCTAAAGCTTTTATACAATCGGGAATAATACGGTCTAATGCCCAGTCTCCACCACCAATGACGTTACCGGCACGTACACTAGCAATGGATTTTCCATGAACTGAGTATTTTTCAGGATGAAAAAACGAACGTCTCCAGGAAGCAATCGCAATTTCAGCTGCACCCTTGGAAGAAGAATATGGATCATATCCTCCCATAGCTTCATTCTCACGATAGCCCCATATTTGTTCACGGTTTTCGTAACATTTATCGGTAGTAATCATAACTGCCACTTTCACACTATCCGTTATACGAATAGCTTCCATCACATGAATACTACCCATTACGTTTACTTCGTAGGTTTCCACCGGAATATCATACGAAAATCGCACCAGAGGTTGAGCTGCTAAATGAAAAACAATTTCGGGTTGGTATTTCTGAAAAATATCTTTCACTAATTGACCATCCCGTATATCTCCTCTTAAGTCAATTATTTTATCCTGAATGCCTGAAAGTACATAATTATCCCGTTCTGAGAATGGGTCTAATGCAAGTCCTATCACATCCGCTCCCAATTCATGCAACCAGATAGCCAACCACGAACCTTTAAAGCCCGTATGTCCGGTTATCAGGACTCGCTTACCGCGGTAAAAGTTATTAAAAATATCGATATTCATTATTAAATGTTTAACTGTGAATCTATGAACTAAAAGCTATTCACTGATAACTGTTTACTGATAACTGAATTTACCACACTTTCCAAGGAGCATTCCCTTTATTCCACATTTCATTTAGTTCAAAGTTGTCGCGCATTGTATCCATTGGTTTCCAAAAGCCACTGTGTTTAAAGGCATTCATCTCTCCTTTTTTTGCAATATTCTCGAGTGGTAATCGTTCAAAAATCGCACTATCATCATCTTCAGGAATATAATCAAACACTTCGGGTTGACAAACAAAGTATCCGGCATTAATCCAGTTACCATCTCCTGCTGGTTTTTCCATAAATGAATTAACCTTACCATCATGATTAATGTCCAACGCACCAAACTTACCACTCGGTTTGTAGGCAGTTACAGAAAGTAATTTACCTGAAGCTTTGTGCAAGTCAATTGTTTCCTGAATATTCAAATCCGCCACTCCATCACCATAGGTAAGCAAAAAAGGTTCGTTACCTACATATTTTTGAATGCGTTTTACACGACCACCCGTCATAGTATTGAGTCCGGTATCTATCAATGTAACTTTCCATGGCTCGGCATGACAATCAAGTACTTCAATGCTATTATTCTCCAAATTGATAGTCAAATCACTATTATGTCTGAAGTAATTGGCAAAATATTCTTTGATAACATAGCCTTTGTATCCACAACAAATTATAAATTCGTTAATGCCATAATGACTATAAGTCTTCATGATATGCCAAAGAATCGGTTTTCCACCAATTTCAACCATTGGCTTTGGTATTAAATTGGTAGCTTCACTGAGTCGTGTACCCAATCCACCTGCTAAAATAACTGCTTTCATATTTTTAGGGTTTCACCGTGTAACACTGTGTAAACACAGAGTTACACGGTGTAGATTATTACTTTTTTAAAACTGAACTTACCATTCATCAGTATAGATATTCTCGGCTCCCACTGCACTCAAATTCTTTGCAAAGTAAGAAGTAAATGTTTCTCCTCCACAAATATAAAAATGCGAATCAGTTACATCAATATCAGAGGTATAAATATCATTCCATTCAATTCTTCTGTTCGGCAACTCAGCCATTTCCTGACGGGTACAAAACAGATGTAATTGCGCTTCAGGTACGATAGATTTCAACAGGTCTACACCTTGTATTTCTTCCTCATTTTTAAACGAATAGAATACGTGTAAACGATCCGTATAGTTATCACGCACCAACTGCTCGCAAAAACTAAGAATAGGTGCTATCCCTGTCCCGCCTGCAATACAGCAAATCGGGGCTTTTTTATCAAAAAAAGGCAATAAGAAATCACCAAAAGCATATTTTACAGTACAGGTACTTCCTACTATCAGTTCATCGAATATGCGAGAAGTATAAGCACCGACTTTACGAATAATCAATTTTATAGTACCGTCTGCTTTAAACGCGGATGCAATACTAAAATTGCGCGATTCGGGCCAACGGGTATAGTCTTCTTTAATTTCAAGAGTCAGTTGCAAAAACGAACCGGCTTCGAAATAATGATTTTTTTCTAATTGAAGTGTATATTCACGAATTTCACTTCCATGTTCTTTTACACTAAGAACAGTCGCTTTGCTAATTGTGCCCATTAATGTATAGAATTAAAGAATTTGTTGAATACGGATAAAATATAATCCATGTGAATCTGTTGAATACCCGGATAGACACCAATAAAAATAGTATTCCGCATAATATAGTCGGTATTAGTCAATTCGCCCGACACACGATATTCTACATCTTTGTATGCAGGTTGCTTAATAAGGTTACCGGCAAACAACTGACGAGTAAGGATTTTATGATCCTCTAAAAATTCAGCTAAATTGGTACGGGTAAATTTGTCATTCTCACGTACATTAAAGGGGAATCCAAACCACGAAGGATCGGAATTAGGAGTGGCTTTAGGCAACATCAAATACTCTTCGTATTGTTTTAAACCGGCATATAACTTTTTGAAGTTTGCTTTACGCAATTCCACAAAAAGTGGTAGTTTTTTCAATTGAGCTACACCTACAGCAGCTTGCATATCGGTCACTTTTAGATTATAACCTATATGACTATATACATATTTATGGTCATATCCGACAGGTAAATCACCATACTGACCTTTAAATCGTCGACCGCACGTATTATCACAGCCGGGATCGCAATAGCAATCGCGTCCCCAATCACGCATAGAAGTAGCAATACGTTTTAACAAGGGGTTACTGGTTAATACCGAACCACCTTCGCCCATAGTAATGTGATGGGCAGGATAGAAACTGGTAGTAGCCATATCGCCAAAAGTTCCGACCATTTTACCATCATAGATAGAACCAACGGCATCACAACAATCTTCGATTAAGAAAAGACCGTGTTTATCAGCAATGGCTTTTACAGCATTCAAATCAAACGTATTTCCTAAAGTATGAGCCAACATGATGGCTTTTGTTTTATCGGATAAAGCATTTTCTATAGCCGATACTTTTACATTAAAGGTGTCAAGCTCCACATCAACAAATACAGGTACCAATCCGTTTTGTACTGTAGGATTAACAGTCGTAGGAAAACCGGCAGCTACCGTCAATACTTCATCACCTCGTTTAAGTCTTTTATTTTTCAACAAGGGAGATGTTAGTGCAGAAAGTGCTACTAAGTTGGCAGATGAACCGGAGTTAACCAGCATACAGCTTTTTTGTTGCATATAACTCGCAAACTTAGCTTCAAATTCTTCGGCATATCTGCCGGTAGTAAGCCAAAAATCGAGCGAGGCATCTACTAATGTTACTAATTCATCCGCATCAAATACACGGCCCGCAAAGGGAACCATTGATTTACCAGGCTCGAAGCTTTTTTCTGCAAATTGCTCGGCGTGATATTGTTTTACAAGTTCTAAGATTTCTTCTCTTTTCATAAGGGTGAAAAACGTATATCTATAAAATAGAATTTTAAATTAAACTATTAGTTATTAAGTACTATATCTGAATCATACTTTTGATAATCTCCAGAAATAATATTATCCAACCAATCTTGATTGGTCAAATACCATTGTACAGTTTTTTCGATTCCTTCTGCAAACTGTAAACTGGGCTCCCAACCTAGTTCCTCTTTCAGTTTAGTTGAATCAATGGCATAGCGCAAATCATGACCTGCCCTATCCGTTACATAAGTAATCAATTTTTCAGAACTTCCTTGGGGTCTATCAAGCAATTTATCAACCGTTTTAATCAGTATTTTAATTAAATCGACATTCTTCCATTCGTTAAAACCACCGATATTGTAGGTTTCTGCTATCTTCCCTTTGTGAAATATCAAATCAATAGCTCGTGCATGATCCTCTACATAAAGCCAGTCGCGTACATTCTCACCTTTACCATACACCGGCAGTGGTTTATTCTGACAGATATTATTGATAAACAAAGGTATCAATTTTTCCGGAAATTGATAAGAACCATAGTTGTTACTACAGTTGGTTACAATGGTAGGTAACCCATAAGTATCATGGAAAGCTCTTACAAAATGGTCGCTACTCGCTTTACTTGCCGAATAAGGTGAGTGTGGATCATAGCTGGTTGTTTCCTGAAAGAATGTTCCATCAAATTCTAATGCACCGAATACTTCATCCGTTGAAATATGGTAAAAGCGTTTTCCTTCGTAATCGGCTTCCCAATTCAGTTTAGCCGCTTGCAGCAAGGCAAGTGTTCCCATTACGTTGGTTTGCGCAAAAGTAAATGGATCTTTTATACTCCGGTCAACATGACTTTCTGCCGCCAAATGAATTACTCCGTCAATCTTATATTCTTTAAAAAGAATCATAATCTTTTCAAAGTCACAGATATCTCCTTTTATAAAGGTATAATTCGGTTTATCTTCGATATCATTCAGGTTAGCCAGATTACCAGCATAGGTCAATTTATCCAGATTGATAATATGATATTCCGGATATTTATTGACAAATAATCTCACCACATGAGAACCTATGAATCCGGCTCCACCGGTGATTAGAATATTACGTTTGAACTCCATATTTATAATAGTTTTATACATTTAACTAAGGACTCTTTCCAATAAGGGATTTCATAATTGAAATCAGCTTTTACTTTACCCTTATCTAAAACAGAAAAAATCGGACGTTTTACTTTACTCGGAAATTGATTCGTATAACAGGGGAGAACCTTACACATATTTCCTGAATGAGTTACTATCTCTTGAGCAAAATCATACCAGGAACAAACTCCTTCATTAGAAAAATGATAAATGCCTTGATGATTTAAATATAGCCTCTCTTCAGTTATATCAAAAATAAGTATTGCTAAATCACCTGCATAAGTTGGAGTTCCAACTTGATCAAAGATAACATTAATTTGTTCTTTGTCAGAACTAAGGCGCAATATTGTTTTTACGAAGTTATTACCAAAAGAAGAATATAGCCAAGCAGTTCGAAAGATTAAGTGAGAGCAAACAATATCCAAAATAGCTTGTTCTCCAGCTAATTTAGTTTGCCCATATACCCCTATCGGTTCTGTAGAATCATCTTCCTTATAAGGAAGATTTCCATTTCCCTGAAAAACATAATCGGTAGATACATGAATTAAACAGGCATCATACTCTTTACAAGCTAAAGCTAAATTTTTAACTGCTTCATTATTTATTCTATTTGCAGCAGCATAATTATCTTCTGCATTTTCAACATTTGTGTAAGCAGCACAATTAATAATAACTTTGATTTCATATTTTAAAACAAAATCACGTATAGCACTTAAATCAGTAATATCTAACTCTTGAACATCTGTGAAGTAGTAGCGATTTTCCTTACTTTTGGGAGCTAATTGACGAAATTCGTTACCTAATTGTCCGTCTGAACCTGTAACCAATATATTACTCATAAAGTCTATCACTATAATTAAAACAAGACTCGAAATTGCTCAACTTGCTATGTAATTTATCTTTCTCTGAAAGAATGATTTTATCCGCCGGAATCTTCCAATCAATTTCCAGATCGGTATCATCCCATGCTAATGCGCCTTCATGTTGAGGAGCGTAATAATTGTCGCATTTATATTGAAAGATCACTTCATCGCTTAAAACTACAAATCCATGCGCAAAACCTCTGGGAACAAAAAACTGACGTTTGTTTTCGGCTGATAGTTCTACAGCTACATGCTTCCCATAGGTTGGTGAGCCTTTTCGTATATCTACTGCAACATCCAAAACAGCACCTTGTACTACTCTTACCAGTTTGGATTGCGCATAAGGTGGCTTTTGAAAATGTAAGCCTCTTAAAACACCATAACTGGATTTTGATTCGTTATCTTGT
>Ga0302286_10003296_pt1 | contig 10921 bp, 8 predicted proteins | sample III_Fen_E2_3_FD_198765 | JGI IMG/M metagenome (GOLD analysis project Ga0302286, IMG submission 198765) | Peat permafrost microbial communities from Stordalen Mire near Abisko, Sweden - III_Fen_E2_3 | ecosystem: Environmental > Terrestrial > Soil > Wetlands > Permafrost | place: Sweden: Abisko...
TGGGGATGGTAAGCTAAGGCTTAAGGGCACTTTAGTACAGAATGCCGGAGGAGTGGAGGATGTAATCGGAGTATTTCGCGGCAGCTATAGCCCCGAAAGCCTATACTATTACGGAGATGAAGCCTACTATGAAAACCCGGTAACTAAGGAAGGGGCAACGTACAGATATATTGGCTCAACCCCCTCTAACGAAGTTCCAACTGACTCAAACTGGATAATTAAAGCAAAGGGGGCAAAAGGAACAAACGGGACAAACGGAGCTGACGGGTTAAATGGTGATGACGGGCGCGACGGAACCGATTACGAGTATGTGTTTAAAAGAACTTCGACTAACTCTGCCCCGGCAACACCGGGTACATCACAAACAGACGACTTCGTCCCATCGGGATGGACGGATGATCCCGCAGGACCAACCGAAACACTGCCCTACGAATGGGTGTGTATGCGTTTTAAATCGGACGGGGTATGGAGTTCATTTTCCGCACCGGCTTTATGGGCAAAATATGGTTTTAACGGCGCCGCAGGAACCGACGGGAAAGATGGTACAGACTATGAATATATTTTCAAACTAACATCAACTAACTCTGCTCCTGCAACGCCGGGTACATCGCAAACAGATGATTTTGTCCCATCGGGATGGTCGGATGATCCCTTACTTGTTACAAGCACCAACCAATACGAATGGGTGTGTCAGAGGTTTAAAACTTCAGGGGCTTGGTCGGCCTTTACCGCTCCCGTTTTATGGGCAAGGTATAGTATAGACGGAACAAATGGTACCAATGGCACTAATGGTACCAATGGTGCTAATGGCACAAATGGAAAAGATGGACTATCAAATCAGTTTGTATATGCCCTGACCCTGGATGAGACACCCCCATCGACTCCCGCTACCTCGCAATTGGATACAAATGTCCCCGCTGGATGGACAGCTAATCCTACCGGTGTAAGTCAGACGTATGTTGCGGAATGGGTTTCAAAAAGAACAAAGGCAGATGGCATCTGGTCCTCCTATTCAACGCCTGCAATTTGGTCAAAGTATGGAAAGAATGGCTACAACGGTGCGGCTATGGTTTTCAGGGGCGAGTACAGCCCGGATCTTACCTACTTCGGAAGTGCGGACCAGCAGCAAATTGTAAATTACCAAGGGCTTTCATATTATACAAAGAAAACCGCCGGATCTTTTTCAGGGAAATTACCAACTAATACAACCTACTGGGAGCCATTTGGGGCACAATTCGAGAGCGTAGCAACAAAGATCCTATTCGCAGAGTTGGGCTACGTAGATAACTTGGGGGTCCATTACCTGAATACCGGTGGGGGTAGCACGGGATTAGGGCAAAGGGTTACAATCGACGGTTCAACCGGCACTCTTTCGTTCTACGACAACGACAATAAACTTGTGATGTCGCTTGCAAACGGAGTACTGACAGCGCTCGGGGCTTTGCTAAAAAATGCTCAGTTCTTGTCTGGATCCGCATCTGCAAATAGCGCTCTGAAAATCGACTCCGGGAGCATTGTAATGACAGAAACAGAAACAGGGGAGGTAAGCCTTACCTGGAAAACCCTTGATATTAATGCAAGCGGAATAGATCTGTACCAACTTTTAGGAAGAACCGCAAAACATATCATCATTCATAACCGAAATGCGACGATCAGCCTAAACGATGAAGAGATTACAATTACTGACACGTCAACCGGATTGGTCACAGCTAAGATGAGCCTGACGGGGATTTCTGGAAATTCCCTGGTTGCCCCCTTTGCTAAAGTAGACATGCTAAAACTTCGCCCCCTAACAGCAGCAGAAGAGACAGCCGTACCGGTTTACGCAATATATGTTAATCAGTACGGAAGGCATTATGCGAAAGACGGTAACAATACCCCTCATTCGCTGTGGTAATTAATAGTAATAACCCTTATACTAAACAACATGACAAATGGAGAAATGGTAACTGCTGTACTGACTGTGATCGCGATCATCTTAGGTCTATTAAAAGTTTGGATCCAGAGTCAGACTGATATCGCAAAAATTCAAATCCAGATAACTGAGGTAAATAAAAGGTGCGATAAAAGCGATATTGACCTTAAGGATCACAAAAAGGAGGATGATGCAAAGTTTGAACGGATGAGAACTGAGAACCGAGAAGATCACGGAAAACTGTTTGACAAAATCGATCAATTAGTAAAATCAATGAAAAATTAATGCCATGAAAAATTTTTTAAAATTAGTTAAGGGAAACCTTGCATACTATGCAATGAAATTAGTAAGCTGTCTCACTACGCTTTTAAAGAGCTATAAAGAAGAATTGCTATCCACAATTTTTCTTGTTTTAGGATTTTATTATCTGAACGCCTGGTTACTATCAAAATATCCGGGGGGCACATATTTTGAATTTTCAAGCATGATGGAGACAATTTTTTATCGGCTTGTCTCAGTTGTGATTTGCTTTGTATTTAGCTGGGCGGCGCTTAGGATCACCTTTCCGCAAGTATACACCTACCTAAGAGAAGAATTTTATCATAATTTTAAAGAGCTCGATGCTGAAATTAAAAGAAAGTACGCTGTCCATATTTTCTTGGTTTTTGTCCTTTGCGTTGCACTCGTTAGCAGGTCGGTTGGTGGTAATACTTCTGAGATACGATCACAATTAATTAAAAGGCTGGATACTCAACTGAACATTCGGGAAACTTCACCAAACAGAGGACCTGAAGTTGATGTTTTTTTGAAATCCGTTGGAACTAAGCCCCCAGCCCCCTGGTGTGGGGCATACGTAGGGTATAACCTGAGTTATTTTAAAGTACCAAACCCAAACTCGGCATGGTCACCAGCTTATGCAGATCCGAAGAACATAATTTGGCAGCCTAAGCGATTGAAAAAGATTAGTCCATTACCCGGCGATGTCTTTACCCTGTATTATAGTAGTTTGAAGCGTGTTGGGCATGTCGGGTTTTTTATCGGATTAGATCAGAGCGGTTACTTTATCATTCAGGCAGGAAATACAAATTCGGGAGGATCCCGCGAGGGGCAAGGAGTAGGAAGAAAGAAAATTGAACCCGGAAAAATTCACGCAATTTCAAGATACATTAAGCCATGATTACACTTTTACTGAAATATTGGAAAGAGATATTGGCAATTCTGATGGTGATTGCAATCTCAGTACTTGCAAACATGTTGTATAACACGTCTCAGGATAAAGCAAGAGCAGAAGAGAACGTTCGTCAAATGCAATTGATCAATACAACTCTGACTCTAACATCTAAGGAGTTTAAGGATCTTTTAAGCAAGTCAGAACAGCGGACAGCAAAACATATTGATTCTCTTTTTAAAGCAAATAAAATCAATCCCAAAGGGGTTCAGGAAGCCCATAATATTGTGAACAACTATTATAAAAAGGATTCAACAAACATTTATATCCCGGTTACTAACGCATTAACCCCAATTTCAGTAGGTGATCAGTGCTGGGGCTTTTCCGGGATAATGAATAATCAAAAGCTCGAGATTAAGGAAAAGTACTTTCACTCTGAGATTGATCTGGTTGACTATGCAAAGCCAAAGAAATTCTTATTCATCCGGGTGGGCTGGCATCCCCCTGAGCTGAAATCATTCAGCGACTGCGGTACCGTGACCGTCAGATCGTACAAAAGAGCAAAGAAATAATTTTTAGGTTAGTTTTGGTGCTGGCTCGGAAACCCGTTTGCGTTTATGCATAGCGGGTTTTTTCTCTTTCTTTGGTTCAGTCACGGATTCAATTCTCAGTTTCACAAGATTCAGAACCTTTCTGTTGGCTGCATCAATCAGAGAATAGCTTTTGTCTATGTACCGGTCCGTGACTTTCATATCCTCGTCAACGTGGTTCAGGGCTGTATGTACGGTGTATTTATTGACTTTTGCCTGGTTTGTAGCAATAGTCGCCCAACTGTGCCGAGCAGCATAAAATTCAAGATCCTCAATTTTTATTGAATCAAGTTTTCCAATTTTCTTTAATCCTTTATTAATTGCAGTATTAAACGTATCCGCGTTTGCGTAGTGCTGATAAAAATTGAATACTCTTTTGCCAGTTTTGTCCCTGTACTTCTCAACCAGAGGTTTTATTTCAGGCTCTATTCTAATACTGATTTCTGCCTGGTCCTCTCTTCTGTTTTTTGTCTTTGTCCTGTTGTAAGTGATTCGTCCGGCATTTAAACAATCACAATTAAACAGGTCCACGGTATTCATGCCAATCAAACCAAACGATAGAATAAATAAATCCTTTGCCAGATTGAACCGATTCAGACCGTCCTGTGGTACTAAAGTATAAGGCAAAGCTGCAATGGCCCTTATATGTTCGACCGACTCAGCCCTTTTTCTTACTGCCGGAGGTTTTGGTACTTTAAACTTAGCAAATGGAGATAGCGGAATATTTATTATTCCATTATCCTCATCATTGAATTCGTCCTTTGCCATGTTGTGGAGTGCTCTGAGATTAGATAGGTAGAGCGAAACCGCCCGCTCACCTTTTTTCCTGTTCGGCTTCTCCGGCCTACCTTCGATATATTCGGCAAAGCTCTTTACAAATCGTCCGGATATCTCTGATACATCAAGACCGCTTAGACAAAATTTAGCCAATACCCTGAGCATTACATCGTAGGTTTTGGCATTTCCTGTATTTCCTTTTGCCTGAAGTTCCTTTACCTTATCCTCTCCATATTTGAGAAAATCAAGCCGAAAAACGTCTCCTTTGACTTTGTAATTTTCCAGATAGTTCAGCAATTTGTCGGCTGACAGGTCCCTAATTTGTTCACCAAGTTCGTCACAAGCCTTTCTGTAATTTTTGATTATAATATCAAGGTCATCAATAAGGGATTGATTTTTGATTTTGTAGCCCTTGGTTAAATCGTCTTTTGTAACAAAGCGGGATGTTGCAATGTGTCTTTTTAAACGATTGTGGGTAATTCGGATCTTGACATTAAATGTGCCATCCTCTTTTTTATGATGTTTATAAACTACCGCTTTGAAAGTTGCCATGCCTGAACCACTTTTGAAGAACAATGTACCGTAAATGTAGTTCAAAAGTTCGGAAAGTAGATAGCAGTATCAAATATTTATGCCGAAACAATCCGAATTAATATGCTTTTTGGGCGCACTTTACTCCATATAAACACAATACCCTGAACACTTTACGCATCCAGGGTATTTTTTGTAGCCCCACCGCGACTCGAACGCGAATTTAAAGTTTAGGAAACTTCCGTTCTATCCCTTGAACTATGAGGCCCTTTTAAGCCGAAATAACCCGAAATTAACGGGTTATCTGGCTTATTATCTTTAAGATATTAAGAACGTTTATTCGTTTTTTCGGAAACTCACAGGTACATGATGCAACCGGTGGGCCGCTTCTTCAAGTAATTTGTTGGTTTTGGCAAAACAGACCCGGATCATCTGCATCTTTGTCTTCTCGTGCTGAAAGGCGGAGAAGGGGACCGTTGCAACCTGATACTCTTTGGCCAACCTCAACACGAACTCTGTGTCGGGTTCATCGGAGACTTTGCTGTAATCAAGCAATTGGTAAATCGTCGATTTAGTAGGTATCCACTCAAATTTACTCCCCGCCATCAGTTCCAGAAAATAATCCCTTTTGCTTTGGTAAAAAGCGTTGATCTCTTTGAAATTCTGACCCTGTTTCAGAAATTCGGCCAGCGCATATTGTGTTGGTGTATTCATGCTGAATCCCTGATATTGCTGTGTTTTACGGTATTCAGCCATCAATTTTTCCGGACCGGCAATGTACCCGATACCCCAGCCGTTGATGTTGAACAAGGCTCCGAAAGAGGATACTACCAGACTCTTGACAGCCAGCTCGGGTATCGATGCCACACTGTTAAAGTCTTTCCCGTCGTACACAATGTTGCCAAAGGTTTCGTTGCTGAGTATAACTAACCGGGTTCCGTTGGTCATGCGTTTGAGCTGGTCAAAGTCTTCCAGGCTGAAAATATGCCCCATCGGATTTTGAGGATTGTTGATAACGATCATTTTAGTTTTGGTCGTTACAGTCTTTTTTACTTCGTCCCAATCGATCCGGTATTCCGGATGTTTTAGGTTGATGTAAATGGGTCGTCCTCCCGTCATTTCAATCAACTGGTCATAAGACTCCTGAACGGGCTCAAAAAGGATTACTTCATCACCCTCTTTGATAAAAGTAGTGATGGCGGTAGACATTGCCTGCGAAGAGCCGGCAGTGATGGTTAGGTCGGTATCGGCTTGTAATTCGGTTTTGTTCTGCCTGTTAAAAATAGAGGCAATTTGTTCCCTCAGTGTTCCGACACCTTCACTTGGAGAAAAGTCGTTGTTTCCAGCCCGCATGTATTTGTCAACAAGGTTGATCAAATCATCCGAACACGGAAGACCAGACATAGGATCCACAAGATTGGTAGCCTTGTATTCCTCTGCAATCTCCATCATTGAAATGAAGGCATTCTTCTTCGTTGTTGGAAGTTTTGTTACGGCCATACTGAATTAATATCTTTCACAAAAGTACTGAAAAAATTATGATTGACAATTGTCTGTGCAAAATATAGCATATATGCAATATAGTTTAAAAAATGTAAACATGAGGTAAATAGAACGTGATAAATTAAAAAGTAAATCGTAAAGACATAAATATCAATGTTATATTAATATATGCTTAATATTTAATTTTTTAGGGCTTTGAGAAGCACCGATGATTAGGAAAATAATTCCCTCAGTACTTCCAAAGATTTCACCTGAAGTCGAATTCCGAGATGCAACGAGAAATAGTCGATCATTTTATGTAACAACTGGTTTCGCAGGGCGGAGGTTAAGTTGATATTGCCTATTTCTTCATAGGTGCTGTTGATGACATCCGAGAAGATCATACTCTCGCTTGATTCCAGATAGTATGGATGAGGAGGTTTATTTTCGGAGAAAGATCCCGAGGCCATGTCGAAAAAGGACCTTTTAGCGGTGTAATTGTTTGCGGGTTCAAATCCCATGTAACGGGTAAGTTGAATCAAAAATGCCAGATGGAAATTGGCCGCTCCTTTCTGAAGCAGATCGAAAATCTGAAACGAATGGTTGAGGAACTGAAAGAGCTCAGCCCTTGGCTCCTCCTCTTTCAAAACTTTGTACAAAAATTCAGCTAAAAAGATGGCTTGCGAGGATTTGACGATGTCGTAAGGAACCGTATGGTAAGGGTGGCAAATTTTGATCTCCCGTGCACGTTGCAATTCCCTTCCCTGTCTGTGTTCTACCTCCATTTCCAGCAGGAAAAGTGGCTGCAGGAGGTTGGCTTTGCCTGATGATTTCTTGGCATGAATGCCCTGCAGGATAAAAGTGCTCCTTCCAAATACTTCGGTATAAACGGTCACGATGCTTCCGTTATCACCATATTTGAGTCCACACAAAACAATGCCTTCGGTCTTATCAAACATAGATAGGAAAAATTGCAAATTACAGATTACAAATGGTAGGAAGGTAAGACAATTCAGATTAATGTATCACAAGCAATTTAATGATTTTTGATGTCTTCTGTTGGGTTGAGCTGCAAAAAATCAGATAGACCCCTGTCGAAACCTTTACCCCATTGGTTTTTTTTGCATTCCAGATTGCCCTGCCACCGACAGAGGTGTTTTTGTAAATGAGATTTCCTGCAACATCAGTAATCCGGAATTCGGTTCCGTCAGTCAGTCCATCAATGGTGACTACTCCCTCAAACGTTTCCCGGAGCGGATTGGGCCAGACATAAGCCTTGTCCAGGTTCGTAACTCCCTCCGTAGCATCACTTTTGTAAGCGATCAATCCCCGGTCTGTCGCAAAGAACACCTCCCCGTTGAGCGGGTCAATGGCAATGGAGAGAATCCGGTCGGAGAGTAGCGGTGAATTTTTACTGTCGAAGTGGTGCAAGAGATGGTCTCCCTCTCCGGTGAAGAGAAACACACCCGAATTGGCAGTTCCAAACCATTTTCGGTTGCCACCATCTACGGCAATAGTGGTAATTTTCTCTTTTTCGAGAATGGGTTTGAAGAGTCCCTCCCCATCGTCAAGCGAAGGTTGTATCCCGTAAAATACGCCCGTTTCAAATACTTTATCAGGGTTGCTGTACTTCACCACTCCGGTGCCAGTTCCAACCCAGAGCTCATTGTTGTGGTCTGCTACCAGGGAAGATATTTGACCAAACTGAGATATTTGAGTAGTTGTTCCATTGCTGAAACGACTTTGAACTGCAATTTTTCTGAATTGATCGTCCGAAATATTTTCTGTGCTACCCTTGATTTTGAAAGCAAAAAGCCCCTCATCGGGGAGTATCACCCAGTGGATGGCCGAACTGGTTTCGATGAGGTCACCGGTAGGAAAGTTTGAATAGGACATTCCCTGATAGGGCAGCGAAACAAAGGTGCCTTTTGCTGAACGGATGCCAAGCCGGTCTTTCCCGGTAGGATTGGTGTACCAGAGATTGCCTTGAGTATCTGAAGAGAGACCATTCACAATACACGAGCCGTTAATAGCGCCCAGGGGGGAATTCGACTCGCTGTAATGGGCAGAAACCCTGTTCTTCTGAAAGAAAAGCAACCCTGAACCGGCAGTGGAAGCCCAGTACTCATCCGGATGATCTTTGTTGAAGGCAAATGAGGTGATGGGAGCGATTGATTTGAGCCCAGCATCATCCGAAGAAGTGAAATTCTGCCAAATCCCTGCCTGGTAGATTGAGATTCCTGCTTCCTGAGTGCCTCCCGTGCTTGTTGCCGTAGCAGCAAAAATTGCCCCGGAACCTGCTTTGAGTATTGTAATCTGATCGCTGCCGGGAGCGTTTGGGAACAGGTGAACAAAGGCAGAGATTCCGGTTTGGCGTGTAAGGCCGTTGCGGTAATCGCCTATCCAGAGATCTCCGCTACTGCTGGTCAGTGCATCACGGGGATCCGCCCCGGACCTGCTGCCTCCGGAGAGATAATTGTTTATGGCACTGTTTCCTGTTTTACCGGTAAGCCATATTTCACTGGTACAAAGAACAATTATACCGGTTGAAGCTGTTTTTATACCTCTTATCTTTTTTATTTCAGGGTACCGTATTTGCCAGCTCTTTCCGTCGGATGAAAGCAGTCTGTCATTGGTCGTATCATGGGTGAAAAGTAATCCTTCAGACTGAGCAAAGGAGGAGTAATTGGCTTCAGTTTGGGGTAGTGAGGTTTGCAATTGCCAGTTGCGATAATCCTGAAGGTTGACGTTGACTTTTTCTGCCCTGAAAATTCCCCGGCTGGTGGCAACCCACCAACTGTTGTTGAAAGAGGTCAGATCAAATGCCTCTTTCAAATCGTTGTTCGGACCCAGATACCAGGTCTCGACAACCTCTTTTTTTAGCAAATCTATTTTGACAATTCCGAAAGTACAGCACAGATAGGCAAAGTTGCCTTCACAGACGATCTGGTGAATTGTTTTATCCGAAAGATCAACCTTCCTGGTAAGGTCGGGAAAGTTTGTGATTTGCCCATTTTGCAGCAGATCGACGTTGCCACTTTCGTATCCAATGAGAAGAATCTTTGGATCTGAGGCGTACGCAAGGGCGGATATGCCGACTTCTGACAATCCCTCCGCTTTTGTTTTGACGGTGATTTGAGATCCTTTTTTATCAACGGAAAAGATTCCGTTTGCTGTGGCTGCTACGATGGATTCAGGTGTTTCGGCAACCCTGATGACAGGAGTAAAAGAAACATGGGCTCTCCACTCCCCGATGCGGTTCTGGCCGGATCCAGGTACCGGCAGCAAAAGCAGGAGGTAGAGGAGATGTCTCATTATTGGTCGAGTAGATGGGGATACTCTTCAGTAAGAAACTGTACCAGCTTTTGAACCGCCCGCCCGCGGTGGCTCATGCTGTTTTTCAGATCTGCATCCATCTCGGCAAATGATTGGGTATAACCCTTCGGACAAAAGACCGGATCGTAACCAAATCCGGCCGTACCTCTTCTTTCGTGCAGGATTTCTCCATCAACCCTCCCCTCAAAAACATACTCATTTCCACAGATAATCAATGAAATAACACATCTGAAACAGGCTTTGCGATTTTCAGTGCCCTCTAATGCCAGAAGAACCTTGGACACATTGTCTTCTGAATTTCTTCCCTCTCCGGCATATCGTGCCGAACGAACACCTGGTTCATTGTTAAGCGCTTCCACTTCGAGACCGGAATCGTCAGAAAAACAATCGGATTGATATCGGTCCCAGATGTAAAATGATTTTTGGGAAGCATTGGCTTCCAGGGTATTCCCGGTTTCCGGAATATCGTCTGAACAGAAGATGTCATTGAGGCTAAGCAGTTTGAATTCGCCTTTTAAAATTTCCCCCAGTTCCCTTAACTTGTGTGCGTTGTTGGTAGCAAATACCAGTTGATGCATGCGTCGGTTATAAAATTGTTTTGGCTATTTGTCTGGTGTTGTCTGTAATTCCATAAGTATAGATGTGCAAACAGGGCACTTTGTGGGCAATCAAATCTTTTGCCTGGTGGATGGCCCACTCGGTACCAATCTGCCGGGCCTCGTCATTGGTTTTGCATTTGCGTACCTCGGAAGCAAATTCCTCCGGAATATCGATGCTGAAAATTTTTGGAAGCATGGTGATCTGGTTCATCAATGCCAGGGGTTTAATTCCGGGTATGATGGGCACTGTGATTCCGGCAACCCGGCATCGGTCCACAAAATCATAATATTTCCTGTTGTCGAAAAACATCTGGGTAACAATATATTCAGCTCCGGCTTCCACCTTCTGTTTAAGATAGAAGAGATCTGTTTCCGGATTGGAAGCCTCGGCATGTTTTTCGGGATATCCAGCAACCCCGGTGCAAAAATCGAGGGCACTCTTATTTTTAAGTTCAGGATCAAGGTATTTCCCTTCGTGAAGGTGCGCAATCTGTTCCACCAATTCATTGGCATGGGCGTGACC
>Ga0302286_10003297_pt1 | contig 10919 bp, 12 predicted proteins | sample III_Fen_E2_3_FD_198765 | JGI IMG/M metagenome (GOLD analysis project Ga0302286, IMG submission 198765) | Peat permafrost microbial communities from Stordalen Mire near Abisko, Sweden - III_Fen_E2_3 | ecosystem: Environmental > Terrestrial > Soil > Wetlands > Permafrost | place: Sweden: Abisko...
CCTGGTCGCCACCAGCGTTGACCGTTGGCGCCTGATTTGAGCCTGCGGAAACAGGCGGAATCTCACTAGTGGAGCCTGTTGCGAACGCCAATTCATCAATATGCATTGAGAAACCATCAGAAATCGAAACAACCTTACCTGTTTGTGCAGACTGCACATCCAGAGTAGTCCCGGCATTTACGTTGGAGGCCGAGTACGAGTCTATCAGTACATCACTGTTGTCGTATAGCTGCCCAGCAATGAAGCCTGCCGTTGTGGACGCATTTGGCGTTGCCTGCAATTGAAGCCGATAGATAGTATTGAGCGCCAGTGGCGTATTGGAGTTAAAGTTTTTGAGTCCCGTTCCAGCACTATTTTGAATGCTAAGGACCCCAGTTGAACTCAGGTTGAATATTGCAATGTTACCCACTGATGAACGGAGGCGGAAAAATGCGCCACCGACAGAAGGATAGGCCGGGATCCTAAAGTAAATTTGCGCAGTACCAGATACATCCGAGGTATTGGACATCACAATTGTAAACGTATCATTCAATATACCCGTAACAGAGGCGCCCTTTCCACCGCGCAGCGCTGCGGCAGAAGCGTATACACCAGCTCCCGTAGCTGCCTGAAGGATTGCCACCGCATCGCCGGAGGTTCCACTATTGGCCGCACTAATTGTTACACCCTCTGTACCGACGTTAAACGTCTGCCGTTTCAGGTTTGCGATGCCGCCACCGCCACCGCCACCAGCTACAGGTGGAATCTCTGCTACTGTACCTGTGTCGAAACCAAGCTCATCAAACTGCATGTTAAAGCCATCAGATCCAACTACTGCCTTACCTGCCTGCACAGTTTGCACATTGAGCGTAGTACCTGCATTGACGTTTGATGCAGAGTACGAATCAATGAGCACATCACTATCGCTGTAGAGCTGTCCAGCTATGAAGCCTGCCGTAGTGGACGCATTTGGCGTCGCCTGCAGTTGAAGCCGATAGATAGTATTGAGCGCAAGTCCCGTATTGGAGTTGAAATTCTTAAGACCACTGCCCGCGCTATTTTGTATGCTCACGACACCAGTTGTGCTAATCGTAAATATCGCGATATTACCTACTGATGAACGGAGGCGGAAAAAGGCACCCCCAACAGATGGATAAGCGAGTATCCTAAAATATACTTGTGCCGAGCCAGATACATCTGACGTATTTGAGAGAACCATATTGAAGGTATCATTCAACACACCAGTTACATGAGCACCTGCAGTTCCACGTAGCCCTGCGGCGGTGTCGTAGACACCCGCACCCGTGCCGGCTTGAACGATCTGACTAAGTGAGTCTCCCGAGGTACCACTATTGGCGGTACTGATTGTTACACCTTGCGTGCCGTTATCGAATGTTTGTCGTTTCAAAGCCATACTCGATGCTCCTATTTAATATGGCGCCAATACTGAGTCTACCCTGTGTCGCACTGGATAACCTGCAATCGGCTGGGAATCTCCGTACGTCGCTGCGACATTTGCATTAATGTCCCATACATTATTGTGTGTATCGGTAAAAAACGTTCCACCACTTGGATATTGTACGCCGTTAACAATACAGTTTGAATCATATCGCACGGGGTAATATAGCTGTGAGCTACCCCAGTTTCGTGGTGTACCTCCAAAAATGTTATCCTCAAATACGACTGTATCGATGATCGACAAACCAGTCGTGCCTTCAGGGGCCACCGAGGAACTTCTATTGGACTGGAGCTTGAAGCCATGATCACAATTCCACAACCAATTCCGACGATACGTAATATTACTGACATGAAAATAGGCAGAGTGTTGACCTAAGAATAGCTGACCTTGCTGGGCTGCTCTGTTCTCCGTACTCAAGGTCGATGGATTTGCTATCAAGGGGGTCACACCGTTGCCAGTTGCAAGCGTAAAGTCCATATAGTCACTGGTGAGGACGCAGTTTGTTGGATTCAGTGCGTTGAACTTTGCGCCCTGCCAAAAACAACCATCAACTGTCACACTTGTGCCACTCCCCCACTGGATACCATCGTTGTGAGTACCAAGCGTGCCAGTAAGATGCACTCCATCGGAATCGAACCATGCAAGATACCCAACCCAACACCCTTGAACCACGATGTTCACAGGTTGAGCGTTGGAATTGTAGGCCCCAAAGCCATCAACGGTCTTTGTAATAGCACATCGGTAGGCAGTAAAATGATGTCCGTAGATACCATTATATCTTTCACCTGGATTCGTCGGCTCAAACTCACAGCGCTCAAAGTATGTACCTTGACCTGCGGCAGACATACAGTAGACCATGCCTCCATCACTCGCAGCACTATGGCTGTAGGTAAACCGGCAATTGATAAATGACTGATTTGGCTGCGTGATAGTTACCTGAAACGGTATATCCAGGTTTTGGTGCACTGCTCCACTCGCTTGTGTTATAGAGCCAACGGTCGTACGCGTGACATTATACAAACAGCCCACGTTGTTCGCGACGTTATTTGTCCCTCGCCATACAGGCATTGTCGTACCGAGCACAAAGCTATCAATCGTCTTGTCTGCTAAGCCAAGCTTCTTCTCAACTCCTCCAAGCACATACCAGTTTTCCGCCATATGTTGTTTTCCTACTTATTAATCTAGACACTAATTACGGTGTAATCATCCGTATATCAACATTATTTAACATACCACCCGTTCCGGAACCAACTATGGCTGGGGACGGATCTGGACCCTTCCACTGCACAATGATATCGGTACGACTAGTTGGGCGCGCCGGCCATACGCCAGCAGCCTTAGCAACCGTCAGAGTAGTTCCGGCTGGTAGATAGGCAAAGTCGAATGTTCCCGACGTTATATCTGTCGTCGCATGGGTGTGTGATGTGCTTGCCTTGCCAGCTAATCCGGGAACTGTTGGAGAAGTTGCCGTACCACCAAGATCGCCCGTAAGCTGGACAATCCCTTTTTTGATTGTACTTGCATCGCCGACTGGTGGAGTATATGACATTGTTGCTTTCCTTATTTACTATGCAAAATTGGTACCTACAAGTGATCCAAACCAAGTTGTGCCACCATCTAGTGTCTCGAAAACTAGTACATCAATCGCACCCGCAGTCGTAGTCAGGCTAGGTGCGCCGCCCGACCATTTTAAAATAGTGGAGTTGGGCCACGTGGCTACCCGACCGCCAGTTGAGTCTTGCCGAAGATACAGCGTAAAAGCACATGCTTTACCCGCTGTGGCTCCAGAAAAAGTAAATGTGGTATTGCCTATCATTGTTACATTAAAGACATTACCGTTTGCAAGATTGAGTGTCACCGCCCCTGTTGCAGCAGCATTGGTTGAGACGGTTTCAAGTCCACCACCGCTCACACGTGCGGCAACTGGTACCGTTGGCAGGTCAGCCGTGCCACCCAAATCATTTGTGAGCTTTAAAATACCTCTGGTTGAACTTGTTGCTGGTCCGGTTGGGGGAGTATATGACATATTGTTATCCTTTTATACCAGATACCACTGCGTTCCATCGCAAATAAAGTCTTGGCTTACCCATTGATCAGCTGTTGCCCAAGAGTTTGTATTATCGATCGTTGCTCCAGAAACAGTCACAGAGAATGATGATGTATTCGCTTTTTTAACACCTATATGAGCCCCTGCCGATAGTGCAGGTAGAGTAACGGTCACCGCGGCACCTGAATTAGTCACAAGGACGAAATCGCCGCTCACAGCTGTATAACTAGTCCCGCTAACTGTTACGAAATTCGTAGCACCGACAGCTGTTTGCCATGTCGCATTTCCTGAGGCATCACTTGTGAGCACTTTGCCCGATGCTAGTGTTCCACCCGTAACTTGAAAAGTAGGCACTATTAATTTGCCCGTCATGGTACTGCCTGCTAGTTTTACGGCAGAAGTATCATCTACGGCCGCCCAGTTCGTTGCGCTGGCACTCGTAGCGATTAGCGCTTGTCCGGTTGATGGCGCAGATGCTGGTAGGGTTATACCTTTAATCTTAGCGACACTCGGGCTTGCGCCCGTGCCTGCAAGATCACCGGCGAGCGTAATCGTACCAGTTGCGATTGTTGTAGCAACTGAACTAGCGGGGACTGCATAGTATCCTTTGGTGCCAGAACCATTTGTCCCGTAGTACATCGTATTGCCAGGTGTGGCTGCATCGCCTACGAGACTTAAGCTACGGTTAGCGCTGAGATCACCGCCGCCAGTCACTGAGTTTGCACCACTAACAGTGGTCGTAAGAGCTGCTTTGTTGGCAAGCCCTGGTACAGTAGGTAGATCTGCTGTACCCGCTAAATCACCGGCGAGTTTAACGATACCTTTTGTGGTCGTATTGGCCGAACCAATTGGTGGAGTGTATGACATGGGCCTCCCTTATGCCTTAAGTCAGATACCAATTGGTACCATCACTGATGAAATCTTGCGAAATACCCCGGTCTGTTACCGGGAAACTCCAGCTAACCATATAACCATCGATGTTAGATCCGGTAAGCGTCACGTTGAAGTTTGATGCATCGATTTTTTTAAGTGAGAACTCTCCACCGTTGACTGGTGCTGGTGCTGTGATTGTAATGCCACCGCCAGACATATCAAGTAGGATAAAATCACTTACCTGTGCAGTGTAGTTACTGTTTTTGGTAATAACGTTGTAGCTTGTCGCTCCGCCGCCACCCGTTGACCATACGGCACTTGCGCCGTTGTACGTAAGCACTTGTCCATTTGAAGGTGCCGTTGCCGATACGGGTGTGCCCTGCAGTCCAGCAACTACTGGTATGGCAGCCGTGCCGGCAAGATCGCCGCTAAGCTGAACGACTCCCTTAACGCTACTCGTAGCATCAACGACAGTACCACCTGTGCCAACATCAGCAGGACCCCAGGTACCAGCATTGTAGACCAACGATTGACCATTAGTTGCCCCTGAGGCAGTTACGTCTGAAAGTGAATCTAGTGTATGAGTGTGTGCAGTGTTTGCTTTGCCGGTAAGCGCAGTGTCTACCTGAATCTTGGTATATGTATTCGTCGTATCTGCTTTACTACTGATTGTTGATGTTAATCCGGCATCAAGCTTCGCGGCGCTGACCGCTCCGTCAGCAATTTTCGTATTCGTGACCGCGGACGCAGATAGCTCGGTTGCCGTAACGACACCCGCTGCAATTTGAGCGTTACTTGCTGTGCCGGATAGATCACCCCCAACTGTTGGATCGCCACTACCCGCGGCATTTAGCTTAATCTGTGCAGCGTTATCAAGTTTTGCTTCTGTAATTGCACCGTCAGCGACTTTTGTGGTAGTGACCGCGTTTGCGACAATTTGCGCATTGGAGGCTGTACCGGAAAGTGCTCCGCCAACTGGCGGATCACCTGCCGCTGCATTAACTTTTGTTTGTAGAGCTGTATCCAGCTTTATCTCGGAGATAGTTCCATCTTGTATAACGGTAGTATCAACTGCATTTGGGGCAAGCGCATTACTTGTAACGATGTTATCCTTGAGTGTACCATCAGTGTTGTGTACCTGACCCAAGTAATCGTTAAGTATCGTACCCCAGTTGCCGTCGTCTCCTCCGATTTGTGGAAGTCGTGGCATATTACTATCTCCTTTTAGCGTTAGTAAACGTTAGCTTAATCATATCATGCTCATCGGATGTGCGTGTAAATATGTTGCATTTATTACATTCTTGCATTTTAATCAATTAGCTTCGCTGTGTCCTTTTTGCTTCGTTTTGCTTTGTGTCTTTGCGCCATCGGTCACTTCTGCATCTTTTTCCATGCGTAAATATATAATCCACAAAAAGAATATGATAATCGCATAAAACACCCAAGATCGACTCATACCGAAACCTCTAAACGTGCATCACGTCCGCAGTCACATGGTCGAACATAATGGATGTAGCTAAACGGCATAATTAACGCCTGTTGCCACCATATGCGCTCGAACCATAGCCAACATGATTGTTGCTCGACCGATTTTTAGATATACCCGTTACTGCTTGGTAAATCATATTTCCACCCAGCAGCATCAATGCACCTACACCCATATGTCGCAAAAAGTCTTTGCGGTCCATTGGTTTCTCAAGAAGATCACTTATCTGTTGCATAGTATCTAACCTGTTTTTATTTTATTTTATTAACGCTCGAATTGTACATCAATACAACAATAAGCACAAGTGCTTTTTTGGTGTTTTGTATCTGACGGAACGCTGCAATATGTTAGTTTGGCATGGCGACAAAAAAGCCGTCGAGAGAGCGTGGGCTTGGGCGCAATGAAGCTATGTGTGGGGTTGGTTGAGCCACCGGCTGAGGGACTGGCTGGCGTGATGAGCGTACCAAACCGTCAATGGTGCTTTGTGCATTACGGGTGGTTAGCTGCGCATTCGCATGCTGTCGAAGATGTGCCGGACGACCAACCGCGGGAGATACCCGTTTGACTGATTCAGATGGAGTTATCTCTTGCAGTAGGACCTGTCCAGGTGCAAGCGTAATAGCCGGAGATTCTATAAATGCAGGTTTGGGCAAGACAGCTATCTTGGGGTGAAGCTCCGTTCGAACAGTGGCAGTTTGGGGCGTTGCTCCATGCGAAACCTGTTTGTTTGCCGAACGTCGCTTGAACCAAATGATAAGGATGCCAATCTGATACATCAGTATCATCGGGGCAGCCAGTATCGCTTGGTTTACCGCATCGGGTGTTGGGGATATGAGTGCTGCAACTATGAAAGATCCGACTATGACATGGCGCTGATAATTCATTAGTTTTTTCGGCGAAAGCGGTGTGACAGTATTAATGATAACCATGATGAGTGGCAGCTGGAATAATAGAGCCCCCGCCAATAGGTACGCGATAATGAATGACATATATGCATCTATCGTCAGTAATGCAGTGACTTGCTTGAGGCCAATATTCGTCAAGAAATGCAGTGCAGCTGGCAAGCTGACAAAATATGCGAACGCAATGCCGAGAATTGCAAGGATGGTCGAGGTAAAAGTATACCCAAGCACCATACGTGCACTATGTTTTCTCATAACTGGTGAGATAAATTTATACAGATGGTAGGTTAGCACCGGCAACACACTGATAAAGCCTGCATACATACACACTTTAATCATAAAACTCAGCCCGCCAGCAGGTGACGTGTAGTACAGCTGCTGATGACCGAGTGGATGTACTAAAAAATTGACTATCTTTTGAGTAAACGGATAGGTAGCCCCTGCCGCTAATACAAAAAACACCGCCACCCAAAACAATCGGCTCTTCAACTCCTGGACATGATCCATGAAAGTAGGAAGAGCCGGCTGTTGCTGACTGTGAACCTTATCCGTTGTTTTGGTTGTTTGGTTTGTCATCCTTCTTATCGTCCGACATACTGTTGCGTAGTTCTTTTATAGAACTTCCGAGACTCTTACTCAGTTCCGGCAATTTTTTTGCGCCGAAAAGAAGCAAGATGATAACAAGAATGATGATTAGTTCTGGTGCGCCAAAATCCATATTTTAAATCTCCTACTTTATACGTACCTTAATGTATACTATACTGCTAGTGGTCTTAGTGCAAGTTACAATAAGCGAGAAACAATGAAATATTACACCCTCCATCTGAACAATTTTGCAGCAAACTTTAACTGTAATGCCTACGGTGCCGGAAATTACAACAGTGGGCAAGATTGTACCACGACGACAGGTTCGTCTAGCACCAACTCAGCCGGTGGACTCGTCAATACGGGCGTGCACGTTGTCTTGCCTATCCTCCTCGGCGTTGCCCTCATCGTAGCCGCCGTCGTGCTCTTCATCCGCAAACCCAAAAAACAGATCAAGTAAAAACCTAGCGTCCGTTCGCTGGCTACGCATCTGCCTATTGAAAAATATATAATCTACCGTCACTTATGCCGGACTGTCACTGTCTGCTTCAAGCTCATGCAGAATCCTTTGCGCCCACACATGGTAGCTTCGGTCGATCTGATTAAACTCATCGAGAGGTTTTGTCGAGATTGCAAGCGCAGACTGCACAGCCTCGGGAATATTTTCATTTACGATAAAGTGATAATACGGCTTCGAAAGTGCCATCTTGAGTTCCATTATTGCGCTCCGTCGACGTACAGGCCATGCTTCGTTAAATTCCTGCTCAGTTGGATAGCGCTTTTTCATGCGTCTGACCCATTCTTGATAACTTGGTGGCACGACAAATACCGCGATAACATTGTCAGATAAGTTTTTGAACGTATCTACCCCTTGAACATCGACATCAATGACAGGAGTTTGATGCTCGGAACCAGCTCGTACGAGTTCACTTGCAAGTAACCCATTGATGCGTTCGTGCACTGCCGCTACCTCAAGATAGTCACCGTTGTTAATATGTTCGAGCGCTTCTTCGGTCGATAGAAAATGATAATCTACACCCTCAACCTCCATGACACCGTCGTTTACACGCGGAGGTCTTGTCGTTGCCGTAACAAGATCATAATACTCACCCGTTTTGATCAGTTCATTCATTATGGTATTTTTACCAGCACTCGTAATACCAGCAAAGATAACCAATCGCTTGCTTTGTAGTGATTCCACTGCCGTACGACTTGGTTTGTAGTCAGCAATTTGTTGTTTTATATCATTATTCATGCATCAGTTATACCAGAAATAACCCCGTAACACTAATGTATCGTTCCGTTTTAGTGTACTGTCAGCCATCACAAATAATGATATAGTTGAATGACAATTGGAGGATTGCATATGACGAAAGCCCCTAATTTTACGTTGAAAGATCAAGACGACGCTACACATTCGCTGGCGGATTACGCCGGCAAATGGCTCGTACTGTATTTTTACCCGATGGATGGCACACCCGGGTGCACGAAAGAAGCTTGTAGTTTCCGTGATGCTCGTTCTGCCATCGCCGATTTTGGCAATGCCGAAGTTGTGGGTATCAGTGCGGACAGCACGGTTAGCCACCGCAAATTCGCCGATAAGCACGACCTCGACTTTACATTGCTCAGCGATCCCGATCACACAGTCATAGAGGCCTACGGTTCATGGGATCCAAAGTCATTCTTTGGGAAACAACTCCTTGGCACCAAACGCAACACGTTCATCATCAATCCTAGTGGTGAGATAGCAAAAGAATATCGTGGGGTCGACCCCAATGACCACGCTGCGCAAATTATCGCTGATCTCAAGTTGTTACAGCATAGTTAATCTTGCTTGTGTTTTTATTTCTTCCCTGTTACGCTACTACTATTAACGCTGTCTAGATGCCATTAATGAAAGGGAAATAATGAAAAAATTATCTAGGAATCAAAGAGGATTTAGTCATCATTTTATATTGCCGGTTTTAGCATTTATCGCCGTTGGCGCTATCGGAGCATATATTATTGCAACTAGTAGCGCTGCAACACCCGAAAGAGACAAAATCTATTCGTGCTCAGTTAAGAGCGGGCCAAAAACAGTCAAAAAGGGCAATACCTACACCGAAAAGGTTTCATACAAGAATACTAGCAGCTACCCTGGCGCAATATTTACTGGGGACAACACGAACCCGTTGATGTCCGTGCTTGATGGTAAGAAATATCTAGCCGAAGAAACGCCACTTTCTCCAACGTCTTATTCGGTACGACCAGGCACTTCCTTCACTGTGGCCTATAAGCGTGGCACCAGCGGTCTGACAAAAGGTCATACCTATAAGCTGAAGTTTGTAATGTACGAGGCAGCCAGCGGTGATACTACGAAATTGATGATGGGTACATCTTGTAGTGCCTCCATCAAGATTGTTTAGGCTCCATTTCACTTGTGCGCATCAACGTCGCACTAGTCTGTAGTACGACTTTCTAATGTCACGAGTACCATATTGACTTAGTCGCGCTTGAGCATGACGGTGAATGCTTCTGACGGGATGTCGACCTTGCCGAATTTCTTCATGCGCTTTTTGCCCTTGGCCTGCTTGGCCAATACCTTCTTTTTGCGGCTCACGTCGCCACCATAGAGGCCTGTTGTGACATCTTTGCGGTATGCACTGACATCTTCACGCGCAATAAACCGGCCATTGATGGCAGCCTGCAGAGCAATCTGGAAATTCTGACGTGGGATGACTTCTTTGAGCTTGGCAACTATATCGCGCCCCAAGGCTTGCGATTCGCTCCGGTGCGACATAAGGCTGAGTGCGCTGACAATCTCACCAGCAACATAAAAATCAATCTTCACAAGGTCTTCGGCGCGGTAATCATCGAGCTCGTAGTTGAAACTGCCGTAGCCACTCGTAATGCTTTTGAGCTGATCATAAAAGTCGGTTAGCAGGTTGGCGAGCGGTGCTTCAAAGCTTACCATGGCCCGCTCGTCGATGTAGCTCAAGTTATTATGCGTACCACGCTTGGATGAAATGAGCTGGATAACAGGCCCCACATAAGCCTGAGGCACTACAATTTCTCCCTTAATCCACGGCTCACGTATCTCTGTAATTCTCGACGGGTCAGGCAAGTCAGCAGCACTCTTGATATCTAGTTCCTCGCCATCACTGAGTGACACTTGATAATCGGTGCTTGGATTGGTGACCACAAGATCAAGATTATACTCACGTTCTAGGCGCTCACGGATGATATCCATGTGCAGCAAGCCCAAAAAGCCGATGCGCACGCCAAAACCGAGCACCGGTGAATTTTCGAGCGTAAACTGCAATGCACTATCACTGAGTGTTAGTTTTTCGACGGCATCTTTGAGCTCTTGGTAATACTCATTGCTCTCTGGGAAAAAGCCAGCATAGACAAATGGCTGCACGTGACGGTAACCAGGGAGTGGCTCGGTGGCAGGATTTGCTGCGAGCGTTATCGTATCGCCCACTTTGGCTTCACGGGTACTCTTGAGGTTAGTCACAATATAGCCGATTTCACCTGGTTGCAACTCAGCTCGTGGCGTCATCTCGGGCGTCAACGCACCAACTTCAAGCGCGATGCCAATAGCACCTG
>Ga0302286_10003300_pt1 | contig 10916 bp, 17 predicted proteins | sample III_Fen_E2_3_FD_198765 | JGI IMG/M metagenome (GOLD analysis project Ga0302286, IMG submission 198765) | Peat permafrost microbial communities from Stordalen Mire near Abisko, Sweden - III_Fen_E2_3 | ecosystem: Environmental > Terrestrial > Soil > Wetlands > Permafrost | place: Sweden: Abisko...
CAGTATTGGAGAGGTTACGATCCTGAAAAATCTCAAAATGCATTTGCATATTTCACACAGATCATCAAAAACGGTATGTCAAAATCATGGGGCATCAGCCATAAAATTCCTATATCAAAACAAGTTTCAATAAGCCGTCATAGAATTTATTCAATTTAATGAAAACCTCTTCCTCATATCATGCATGGCACAAACCCAATATGTCCGGAACAAAGGCTTCTGGGGGAAATTCTAGGACACACCAAGGTTATTATAAAGTAAAACATCCTGAAAAATATATAGGTGATATAAACACAATAATATACAGATCTTCCTGGGAATTTAGTTTTTGTAGTTGGTGTGATATGTCTCCATCAATATTGAGATGGAGTTCAGAACCGATATCGGTTCCATATATGAGTAGAGTTGATAAATTAGATGAATGCCAGAAGAATGGGTTGAATCCAAACAATCCTGTCAATTGGACAAGAAAAAATTATCATACAGATTTCTATTTAACTATAGATAAAGGTGATAATGTTGTCGAAAAATGGTTCATTGAAATTAAACCATCAAATGAATTAAAAAAACCTTTTCCACCAAAGGATAACGCAACACTGAAAGAAGTCAGATCATTTAACATAAAAGCTAAAAGTTACCTTGTCAATGAATCAAAATGGGCAAGTATGAACCTATATGCTCAAAAAACAGGATGTAAATTTTATGTATTTACTGAAATAGAATTACAACGCTTGGGTATATTGGGCGGCCAATTTGATTTAAAATAAATAAGATGATATGTTATCACCATTTGAACAATTTAAATTATCATCATACGAAAAAGATATAGAAGATGTTGCATATGACAATATCTATGTTAAATATATCAAGAACGATTTTAATAAGGAACTGGAATCTGTTGAGATAGATGATACAAACCAGGAACAAATTATTGATAGATATACGGGAAATCTTCCAATACCTGGTCTAATCTATACATTTAAATATTTTGCAAAGGTTGATGAAACAATAAATATTGTTATCAATGGAGCTGATAATAAATTTGTAGATTTCGTGCCGCTTGTGTTTTGTGTAAATACATTTAATGGTGCTTTTTCTGGGATAAATCTAAATGCTCTTCCTGGTACAATACGTCTTAAATTTCTTGAATCTTACTATAAATATTACAAAGGATTCTTTTCAGACATTACGGAAAGAGTTGAAAATAATGAGCTTGTTATAAACAAGGCATTTATCAATTTTGTAAAGACTGGAAACGGTCAAACTATGATAAGAACTTTCAGTTCAAACAACAAGGCAAATTTCAATTACGGTTATAGAAGATATCGCTATGAAAATATTGAGAAGTTGAGAATGTTAGAATATAATGAATGGAAATACATTCCATTTCTGAATCCTAAGGAGGCATTCAGAAAGATGGGGATAAATCAGGTGAATACTCTATACTGGAAAACAGTTTAAAATATAACTAGATAAATACTAAAAATACAAATTCATGGCAGGATTTTTGCTAAAAAGCATAGACAATAAAAAATCATATTCGTTGATGGATAACATACAACGAAATATCAGATACTTTTCGGTATTTGGCACAAACTTTGATGAGTCTGCGATAAAACAATCAAAATCGATAGGTGTTAACGAGGTAGAGGATGATAACATTTACAGTCCGATGTACGGATTACAAAATGCTCAAGGTCATGAACTTAATAAGAATGAATTCATAGCGTTCTTTGATAGACAATATGCAACAAGACGAGAATTTCTTAGAAGATTTTCATTAAATGTTGAGATTGAACAGATAGTTGAGATTATATCAGATGAAACTGTCATATATGATGAGAATAATTTCTTTGCATATCCAAATACTCAAAATTTAAAATCCTTATTAAAGGCAGAAAAGGCCAAGGAAATAGTAGATGATTTAAATGAATCGTTTAAATCAGTTTATTATAAATTCGGTTTCAACAATGGTCACGATGCATGGCATTATGTCAAAAAATTATTGATTGATGGCTTCCTGTCATTTGAAATAATATATGATGGCGAAGGTTCTGATGATGCCAAAAGTATAATTGGTTTTAAGGAAATAGATGCAACAACGCTTGAACCTGAAATTCGTGTAGACGAACAGGAACGCGAATATCGTGTATGGATACAGTTTAGAGGTGACGCAAAGAAGGAACGCGTCATGTTAGATGGTAACTTAATATACATATCTTGGGCGAGAGGAAATTTCATATCTAGACTTTCATATGTAGAAAGGTTGGTACGTTCATTCAATATGTTAAGGACTATGGAAAATAGCCGTATTATATGGAACGTTATAAATGCTCAACAGAGGGTACAGATAGAAGTTCCGATTGGAACCCAATCGGAAGCAAAATCTCGCACTAGGTTATCACAATTGAGAGCTATGTATAAGGAAGATGTTACTATAGATGAAAATAGTGCCGAATTATCTTTTAACGGTCAACCAAACTTTTCATTTTTTAAGACATATATAACTCCAACAAAAGGTGGCGAAACTACAAAGATATCTACTATAGAAAATAAAGGTTACGATCTTTCTGATACGAAGTCGTTACAGTATTTCTATAATAGATTCATGCTTGAAACAAAGGTTCCATCTAATAGATTTTCTGGTGGAGCTGAAGGTAAGACTGATTCCGCATGGGGAGCTGGAGGAGAATCTATTTTAAGAGAGGAAATGAGATTTTCATATTTTATAAATCGTATTCGTTCGATATTTCAGGAAATATTGTTGAAACCTACATGGATACAGTTTTGTCTTAAACATCCGAATTTTGTAGGTGACCAAACGCTTAAAGGTTCAATAGGTCTTGAGTTTATAGAGGAAAATTTATTTACAACGGCAAAGAAACGTGAGATTGCTAAGAAAGGAGCCGATACAGTCACCGCTTTGATGGGTGTAAAGGAAGATTATGTAGATGCAACAGGAGCCATCACACCGGTATCATATTTTGATCCTAAATTTTTGGTTGAGAAATATATGGATTTCACAGAGGATGATGTAAAATTGAATGTGAAATATAAGACTGAAAGAAGAAAGGAAATTGCAAGATTACAAGCAGTTGCAAGAAGGTTAGAGGCACAAAATGGTGGTGCCGGTGGAGCAGGTGCAGGTGGTGGAGACTTTGGCGGAGGATCTGACTTTGGCGGAGGATCTGACTTTGGCGGAGGATCTGACTTTGGCGGAGGCGGTCCCGAGAATTTTGGAGGTGAAGAACCACCTCCTGAAACTGAGGAACCACCAACAGAGGAAACTACACCCGAGGAACCGATAGTTTAGGGAAAACATAAAATTTAATCACAGATATATAAATAAAAGAAAACCATATGAAAATAGGAACATATAATATTAAAGATTATTTAGAAAGATTGAATGAAGCAGCTGAGGAAGGTGGTGCCGTAAAGGATCCAACCCAAGGTTTAATCATTCCTCCTGAAAATAAAAAGGCGTATGACTGGTTAAAAGCCGAATATAATAAAGCAAAGGTAGAGGTTAAAATTGAAATGAAAGTTGGCACATCTAAATTTGAACCTGGAATCGCTGTTGAAGGCGCAAAGGACTTTAAACCGGGTATGTTCGGTAATAGTAAAACTCCATCAGCAACCGGTGAAGATGGAGAGAAAAAGGGAGAAGAAAAAGAAAAAACCATCGTTGCAGGAAATCTTAACTCATTCGCTAAGAAGAATAATCCTGATGAAAAAGATAAGGATGAAGACGATAAGGAAGAAGGTGATGAAAAAGATAAGGACGACAAGGAAGATAAAGATGATGTCAAACCTTCCAAGACGGATAAAACTCCTCCATTTAAGAAAGCTGACGACAAACCAGCAGAAAAGAAACCTGTAACAAAGGGACAGATTAAAGTAGACATTAAAAATAAAATAAAATGATAGATAATAGATTACTCGAGAATCATCTTAATGATTTTAGGAATGGTGTAGCAAAAAAATTCTTTGGTAAGGAACCGTTAGAACCAACTAAAAATCCCGAATCTCAAGATGACTCACGAGAACAAATTATAAAAAAATCTCCTTTTTTTGTAATACTTGATACTATTTTGATTATATTTGCCTATCTTATTAGATGCACATTGTTTGGACTCGCTTTGGGTTCGATATTCTCATATTCATGGGGTGTCGTACCTTTATTTGCTGTTGGGTTTCTAACAAATTATACATTTACAGTTATAACAAATTTATTTAAAAAATAATTTATGGAATTTGAGGAAAAAGTTAATACAATTTTGGGTTCCTTGGGGAACCTATTGGTTGTGAAAAACAGAAATTATGGAAATTCGGCGCTAGTCCCATTGAACATATTTTCTAAGATGAATTCCCAAGAAGGAATTATGCAACGTCTCGATGACAAACTCATGCGAGTTAAAAATTCAAAAGAATTAAGAAAAAATGATATCGCAGATCTTATGGGATATCTAACATTACTCTCCGTCCAGCAAGAATGGTTGGATTTTACAGATCTTATAGATTAATTTATGTTTAAAAAAGAAAAAGTGATACGGAATATTTCAGAATATTCCGATCTTAATGTCATGTCTTCATTGACAAAGAAATCTGCAGGTTTAACGGTTCAATTTATACCAACAGATGAGGACGGTTGGTATATTGATGTTATAAAATATAGGACAAAAACCGGCGTTATAGTATCAATATCTACAATTTTAGATAAAGATATGTCAACATGGGAAAACATTTATCTAAAAGATGAATTCATTAAAACTTTATAAAAAAAACTTCATATAAAATTAAATAAAATAAAAAAGATGAAAAAAGAAACACCAGCTCCAAAAGATGTAGTAGTTGTAGAACCCGTTGTTGAAAATACAACCGTTGAAAATATTGTTGCCGATACGCCTCCAGAGGTAGAAACAGCTGCATATGTTCCTCAGTATAAAATTTTGCCTACGTTTAAATCGGCCGTTTTGTTAGCCCTTAAGGATCGTCCTTACAATGAAGTCGCTAACCTATTTGCAGCAATCAATGTTCCAACTATGGATCATAACACTCTTCAGCAGGTAATCAACTATATCGGTAATTTTCCGTTTGAAAAAGTTGAAAAATTACTAGCAAGTGTCGGTCAATATGTTGAGCAGATAGTAGAATAAGAATCTTCTCGTTTTTAAATGTATTTGGATAGGAAATGAATTCCTATCCAATTTTTATGTTTCACAAATTAACTTTAAATTAAAAATTTTTTTATGTACAAAAAAGGCAAATCAATACAGTCTCTTGCATTAGACTATATTGAGAACAAAAATAATATCACGTTCTCAGCATTAATCAAGAGACTTACACCAGGATTACGAACCTTCACATATAAATTTATCCAAGATAATGATCTAATCAAGGAAGTTTTAGAACAAACATTCATTGCATTATGGGAAAAGATAGATCAATACAATAACGATTTTAATTTTTCAACTTGGACTTATGCAATCGCAAGAAATGAAGCATTGGCTTTATTAAGACACAAAAAGAAAAACGTATCACACGATAAATTAACCGAGGAAAGATCGATGGTACTTGCTAATTGTTCACCGATATTCAATATGGACATTGAATTTGTCGGACCATCAGGAGATAACCTGGTACAAACATTATATGATGTATCTCTAAAGGCGATAGAAAAGATGGATGAACCATATAGAACAGTCTTGTATGAAAGGGAGGTTAACCAAAAACAACTCCACATCATCGCAGAAGAATTGGATTGGAATCTAAATACTGTCAAGACTCGTTTAACAAAGGCAAGAAAATATGTGGCCGATGTTATTAAAAAAGAACACCCCGAACTTGTAGACGCATACATAGAGTTAGCATTATGAATCTAAACTTTAAAAAAAGTAATCTATATCTCGCATATGTAGATGCTGTTAATTATTTCGACTGGAAAAGAACGATAAAAAAGGAAGAGAAAAATCCTGATTCAAAGTATAATACATTTGGGTTTAAAAGGAATTTTTTCTATGATGTTTTCGTTGTAATTTCTTTAGATGAAATGGATAAAGCATTACCCATAGAAGGTCAACGATACAATGTAATCGAAAAATTGGTGCCGGTAAATAAATATATAGATGAAGAATTGGGATTTGCAGAGTGTATAGTTCCTGAATTTAACCAATTTTTTGATGCTGAAAATACACCAACGCTTTCATTCTTGATAGGATATAGGTTTACTCCAGAAGTTTTAACCCTAGGATGGGTATTAAAATGGATATTTTATTTTGGCATTGCTAGTCTTGCATTTTACTTATTCACATATTTTAACATAAACATTAATTTAAAATGACAAATGAAAATATAATTGTATTGCCTAATGGCGATATAGATGCAACCAATATTATTTGGAACCCATCATTTCCTATAGAATTATGTGGAAAACTCAATGAAGATGGAAAACTTATGGTAAAGGATTGTGTCGCTTTTGCAAGAGTTGATGTACCATGTATAGATGATCGTGGAATTTTACTTGCTCCTAGAGAATTGGTAATACCGAAACTTTAAAAACATGAAAAATTTCGATCCAACAAGAATAAAGTGGGTTAAATCGGATCGAGGTCTTGCAGATGCCTACTATAAATTAGTTGTACCATCTATAACAGGGATAGTATCTACCATCCCTGATCCCGATTTAGATACATTTATTAAAAATGTCGGGTCTGAAGCGGCAGAACGTATAATGACTAACTCGGCTAATAGAGGTACATCAATGCACCTATTTATTGAAAATTTTCTTAGGATTCTATCATCTAAAAAAGATGTATCAGTTGCGTTAAAACATACCCAAACACAAACTCCAATACAACTGTCAGAAGAAGGAATTCCTCAAGATAAAATAGATGAAGGACGCGATCTTTTTTATAAATTTTACTATTCACAATTTCCATTACAGTATCATACAATCTTAGGACTTGAGTATCCAATCTATTCTCCATCATATTTTTTCAGAGGAAAGATAGATGTTCTTTTTAAAGATAATGTATACGGCCCTAGTGTAACCGATTTTAAAACCTGTTCCGAGGTTGCTAAGAAAGGAAGTGTAAAGGAATACAAATATAAGATTCAGATTGGCGGTTATTCTGTTGCAATAGACGAGATGTTGAAATCAAAGAACATAACCGTTAAAAAAAGTTCCTTACTCTTTGTGAATACCCAAAATGAAATATTGAACGAACTTATATGTGTTGGTGATGAACTTGAAACATATAAGTCCGAATTTAAAAAACTTGTATTGGATTGGCATGTAAAGAATGGTCAAGAATTTCTTATCAAAACTTTATTATAAATAATACATATAAAAATAAAATTACTTATGGAACACAAAATTGAAGAAGCTATCGTAGATCTTGCTAAAACCAATCTTATTGATGCAAAGAAAGATGAAGAAAATGCACAGGCACTCATAGATGATAAAATTGCAGATGAATTAGCTGAAAGTAGGAATGAACTTGCCGAAATCGCTAATAAACCAACAGATGCAGAAATCGCCATTGCCAAACAAAATTTTGATGAGGCAGTTACAGAATTTAACAACAAAACCTGGGAACTTGGCACAGCAGAGGAAGCTCCAAAACTTGCTACATTTCTTCTTAAATTTATATCTGAAGATTTGGTATGGATAAAAAATGGTTTTCTTGGTATTGTAAAACTAGACGAGGAACTCAGAAATACAATCAAACATCGTAAGGAGGATGAAGCTATTAGTTTAGGATATCATGCTTTGGTATTTCTTGCATATTCAATCAACAATTTTTCGGGTGTTGGACTTAAACAAGCAAAGAAACTAGCTAAATTTGAGAAGGAATACAATATGGTATTTACAACAATCTTGGAAAAACAACAGGAATCACAAGATATGATAAAGGAAGTTCAATTTAAACAGGATGTGTGGGCAGCTGCCTTACAAGGATTTAAATTGGAACGTGAACCTGCACCAACAGATGAATTTGAATCACCGGTGACAGAATAAAAAAATTAAGATAAATAAACTAAAGACTGGCAAATTCAACTTTACCAGTCTTTATAATTTAAAACAACATTATGAAAGAATTTTACAATAAATGGCACAAAATCATACTTCTTTGTGTTGCGTTTTTCTTCCTATACAATTTTATACAATCTTGTAATAGAGGTTTGGTTATAGCCAAACAGGATAAAAACATCGTAATTTTAAATCAAAAAATTTTAGTTTTACGGGATAGTGTGAGACAGGGTTTAAACGATATTAAATTTGAACAGGAACGTGTGAGAGGTTCCGAGTTGAGAGCAACAAAAATAGAAGAAATATCTAAAAGAGCTATCAATACAACAATAAAATTGGAAAAATAAATCTTTATATGCATAAAAGTAAAATACTTTATTGGTCTTTGATAGTTACATTTGCTATTTTATATGCTTGTACTGGTTTTGTAAGTTTTTATCATAGTATAAGTTTTTTTAGTTTAGCAAATCCTGGGTGGCTTGCAATCATCCTTTCGTTGGTATTTGAGATAGGACAAGCATCTGTTTTGTTTTCTATAATGCTGACGAAAAATAAGAATAACTTTCTTGCGTGGGCGGTGATGATAATACTTACAAGCTTACAGGTTATTGGTAATATTTTTAGTTCATTTAAATTCATATCTGAATCGTCAAATGTAGATTATCAATATTTTCAAAAATCAATACTATTCTGGGTTGATGCGGATCCTGAAATGTTTAAAGTTATAATTGCAGCAATAGTTGGCGGTATATTACCTTTGATAGCTTTATCAATGACGGCGCTGGTTGCAGAGAACATAAAGATGAAGGATGAGGAAGATAGGATAGTTCCAGATATTGTTCAACCTGTTAAAAATATTGAGGAAAAAGAATCACCAGCAGTTAATAATCCAGAAAAACCGGTGGAGGATATTATTGCAGCAAACGAGGAAATTGTAGACGATTTTTCACCAGATGATGTTGATGATGCCTTTATAAAAAATCCCGAAGATATCGAACCACCAAAAAACTAATAGGGGCGGTTACCGATGATCAGAAAGATAGCCGCCCCGTTTCAATAGAAGATCTTGTAAACGAAGCTGAGATAGAATATGGTTTAAAACCATTCAATGAGCATGAGATAACGTTTGATGAACTATTAGGAGAAGTTGAAGATTATCTTAAAACCGAGGATCAGGTTTCACCGACAACACACAGTGACACCAAACATATAACTAATGATGGATACGCAAGTACCATAGTTGATGGTAAGGAAATTCTTGATGAAATGTCACATGGCCCTACATGTAGCTGTGAAAAATGTGCTTGGATGAGATCCTAACAAAACAAAGATAGATAATTGTAATATAAATATTAAAAAGAAATGAACGAACAAGAGGATAAATTAAAGAAATTTATTGAATCTGAGGAAGGGAAATCAAAAATCATTGATGTTCCTGGTAAAAAACCTTGGGAGAAAAAAAGTTCCGGTTTAAGCATGCAAAATGAAATAGGATGGATATCGATAAATGTGCTCGATCTTCCAACAAAAGGTCTATTCTATCCTGAAGGTGTCACAATGGCAATAAAGGCTGCATTAGGTGGTGAGGTACGACATTGGTCTACTTTAAATGAATCTGATATGTCTGCACTGGATGATATGTTAAATTATGTGATTGAACGTTGTTTTACTATCAAACATCCAACAAAACAAATAAATTGGAAGGATATAAAGGAGGTTGACCGTTTCTATATCTTACTTAGCATCAGAGAACTTACATTTGTAAATGGCGAAAATAAATTACAGGTTAAAATATCCGAAACAGATCATATCGATGTAACAAAAGATATGATAGATTATATTAATTTTAGTGATAAATTAATGAGATATTATGATGCAGAGAAAAGATGTTTTTTCCTTAAATTTAAATCAGGCAAAAAATTAACTATCGATATCCCAAGTGTTGGATTGACTGGATGGCTTAAAAACTATATGATACGTTCAAATCAAAATGGCTTTGAAATAGATAAGGATTATCTTAATTTTGCTCCTTTCGTTATTAGAGAATGGAGAGGTTTGAATGATATATCCTTCAAACGTTATATCGAGGAATCATTTGAATGGGACAATGCGCAGATATCAATGTTGGATCAGATTAAAAAGATGTTTGCAGATGCGGTTAATCCTAAAATAAAATATACTGACGAAGGAGGACAGGTGCGCGAAGTTGCACTAAACTTTCCAATCAAATCTCTTTTCACTCTTTCAGATCCGTTCAGCGAACTGGAGGACGATTGAGTTCCTGTTCACATTTAAGTTGGGCATAAATCCTGTGATTCTTGACCAATTGGAATTCTATAGGATAGAAGATTTACTTAGTAGTTATGAGGAATATATGGAAAAGGAAAAAGAGGCAAGTGAAAAACAATCTAGTGGATCCACAAACCAAAGTTTTACAAATCCACAAATGCCAAAGATAGATGTTCCTACTATGCAAATACCGACGATGAATATGCCAAAAATGTAAAAAAACGAACTAGAAATCTAGTTCGTTTTTGAATTAGTTATGTTTCTTAATTCTTTTCGTTGTTCATCACTAAGTAAAGTAAATATACAATATAACGAACCTCCTACATGTAATGGAGCAAATTCAATTGTGTCAATTTGATTATTTCTACATATATAATCATCGCCAACATAAACAGGACCGTATTCTAAAGATTTTAAACTATTTATACTACAATTAAATTCATACTCTACATATGTAGGACAACCACGTAAAGATTTTAGATTACATCCTGAACAATCAAAGGATCCATGAACCTCTCCGAATTGGATATAAGATGGAAATTCTCCTAAATTATAATCTCCTCTAAAATCAATATTACTTCTTACATCAATTACA
>Ga0302286_10003302_pt1 | contig 10906 bp, 10 predicted proteins | sample III_Fen_E2_3_FD_198765 | JGI IMG/M metagenome (GOLD analysis project Ga0302286, IMG submission 198765) | Peat permafrost microbial communities from Stordalen Mire near Abisko, Sweden - III_Fen_E2_3 | ecosystem: Environmental > Terrestrial > Soil > Wetlands > Permafrost | place: Sweden: Abisko...
TGAATCTTACACAGTAAAAAATGGAGACACTTTGGAAGGAATAGTTGTTAGATTCTACGGCGGATACAGCCCTTCAAGAGCTGAAAAAATCAGAAAAGCTAACGGCATGGCAAATCCAAACGACCTACAAATCGGACAAAAATTAACAATTCCAATGGAATAAGTTAATAAATATAAATTATTAAAGCGCGAATTTTAATAAAAGTTCGTGCTTTTTTATGCGCTCGTAACAATCCGAAATATTTCCGCATATTCAGGCAAGAAAATAGGTTCAGTGGTTTTAAAATCAATGAAGTTAAGTAAGGTTACTAAAAAATATGTCAATAAGAATTGACCAAATGCCTAGAATAGTTAAGAAACAAACTCAAAGAATAAGATCTATGAGCGAATTTGCTTATGCAAAATTGGAGGCAAAAAGCACTGAAAACAAGGCAACTACAAGTACTTTACTTAACAAATTAAAAAACATTTTAGAAAATATAAATTACAAACAGCTAACTAAGAGGTTAAATAAAGAATTTTCAAAATCGTTTATAGCCGAGGAAGAAAAATTAAATAAAAAAACAAATCCGATTAACGAAAAAAATATTGATAGAACAAAAAAAGCCATTGAACGATTTATCAACAGTTTAGGCTCAAATATTCCTGTAAAAAAGTCTTTGAAAGAAAAAATCATCAATTGTAATAACCCTCAAGAGTTGTACAAGCTATTAAAAGATGGATTGGCTAGCGAAATAATGCCAAAACACAATTTCCTCTACAATATTTTCAGAGGCAAAACACAAGATTACAGAAAAGAAATGACGATAAAATATATAAAGATGTTAACACCAAGAACAACAGACCCTGCAGTTTTAAAGCTTGAACAAGAACTAAAAACAATGGGAATAAGCGAGGTTAATTTTTCAAACGACTACGATTACGCTCAAATTGCAAAAGCCACAATAGAAAAAATCAAAAAAATGCCGAACGTAACACTGCCAAGCTCAATAACGGTAACACCGAGCCTGCCAAATATGTTTAAAGGAATGAATATCCACGGCTTTGGCCCTGAGGAAGGCACATCACATATATACCTAGCACCTTTTAGCAATTTTATGCGAATGAAAAATTCACAGACCAAAAAAATATTATTACTACAGCAAAGCACCTCTTTTAAAAATGCACCCCCTGCAATCCAAAGAAGACTCATTGATTCAATCAAAAATCCAACTGCATCCACAAATTCCGATGGACATATTATAGCGCACGAAATCGGACACAACTTTGGAACGTTAAAATTAATGAATAAATCAGAAATAGAAACGGCAAAACAAATATCAAAAACATCAACCCAAAAGACTTTCAAGCTAAATTTAGGTTGCGAAGTTGTTCCTGAACTGTTTGCCAAAATTGTTGCAGGAGAAAGACTCACCGAACAAGAAACCGCATTATTTGCAAAGCACAGCAAGATTGACCTTCCAATCAATCATTAGCAACAACATGTTTAGAAATATTGCCGATAATGATAAATAAATTTTTAATTGAATTTGTTTATTTTATAATATATAAGAAGAGATAAAGGGGGATATATGGAGCTCGATATTATACAACAAGTGGACCCAGAGGTCGCACAATATATAGCAAAAGAACTTGTAAGACAGCAGACAACAATTGAACTGATTGCAAGTGAAAACTTTACGTCCAAAGCTGTTATGGCAGCATGCGGAACTGTTTTGACGAACAAATACGCCGAAGGCAAACCTCACAAAAGATTTTATAACGGTTGTGAAAACGTTGACATCATTGAAGAACTTGCTCAAGAAAGAGCCAAAAAGCTTTTCAATGTAGGACACGCAAACGTTCAACCACACAGTGGCGCGCAAGCAAACATGGCTGTATTTTTATACGCACTAAAAGCAGGCGACAAAGTTATGGGTATGGATTTATCAAACGGCGGACACCTTACACACGGTTCACCTGTTAACTTTTCAGGAATGTACTTTGACATCGTAAGCTACGGCGTAGACGAAAACGGTTGCATTAACTATGATGAAGTTGAAAAACTTGCTCAAGAACACAAACCAAAGTTAATCATCTGCGGAGCAAGCAACTATTCAAAAATCATTGACTTCAAGAGATTCAGAGAAATTGCAGACAGCATCGGTGCATACTTGATGGCTGATATTGCACACATCGCAGGGCTTATAGCAGGCGGCGTACACCCGTCACCGGCTGGACACGCTCACTTTATAACAACTACAACACATAAGACCCTTCGTGGACCTCGTGGCGGGATCATTATGTGTGAAGAAGAACACGCAGCAGGAATTGACAAGGCAGTCTTCCCAGGAATCCAAGGCGGACCTTTGGAGCACATCATCGCAGGAAAAGCGATTGCACTTTTGGAAGCTTCAAAACCTGAGTTCAAAACCTACGCTCAACAAATAGTCAAAAACGCTCAAGCGCTTGCAAACGGACTTATGGACGAAGCAATGGACATCGTCGGCGGTTGCACAGAAAACCACTTGATGACGCTTGATTTGAGAAAATATAACAAAACAGGAAAAGATATTGCAAACGTGTTAGAACTTGTCGGAATTACCGCAAACAAAAACACAGTACCGAACGATCCACAAAGCCCATTTGTAACAAGTGGCGTGAGATTGGGAACTCCAGCAATCACAACTAGAGGGTTCAAAGAAGAAGATATGACCGAAGTTGCAAAAATCATTGCATCTGCAGTATTTTCGTCAGATAATGAATTGGGATTAAAGAATTTGAAAGAGCGTTCTTTGAAACTTTGTTTGAAATATCCGCTTTACTAAAGGGAAGAAATAATGATTAAACTATCAGAAGCACACATCATCGGAGCAATAATATCTTATCTATTAGGCGTTTTCATAGTGCCTTTGGTAATTGATTATTCGAAAAAACAAGGATTAATCGACGAACCAAACGAAAGAAAAATCCATAAGAAACCTATTTCAAGATTAGGCGGAATTGCAATATGGTCAAGCACAATGCTGACGTTCTTATTCTTGGTATTTTTAAGTTATTACCCATACGGAAGCCTACTTTCAGGGATTCTACTCGGAAGTTCATTGATGTTCTTCCTTGGATTGATTGATGATGTTTATACATTAGATGCTAAATTCAAATTATTCATACAAGTCGCGATTGCCACTTTGGTTTACCTACTGGGCGTCAAAATTGACTCAATAATAAACCCATTCGGTGGCGTAATCCAGCTTGGACACTTCGCATATCCGATAACACTTTTGTGGATAGTCGGAATCAGTAACGCAGTCAACTTCATTGACGGGATAGACGGACTCGCTGGCTCGGTAATCACAATCAACTCAATAACACTAGGGATAATCGCGGTTGCAATGATTCCTCCGAACCCAATGAGTGCGCTTATAGCGTTTATCTTAGCCGGTTCAATGTTGGCGTTTTTAACATATAACTTCAATCCAGCCAAAATATTCATGGGCGATTCTGGAGCATTATTCTCAGGATTTTTACTAGCAACACTTTCAATTACTGGGGTAATGAAAGGCGCTACTTTGGCGATTATGCTACCGTTTGTAGTCTTGGCTGTTCCTATTATAGACATTACATATGCAAGTTTGAGAAGAATTTCCAAAGGCAAATCACCGTTTGTCGCAGATGCCGAGCATATTCACCATAAATTATTAAAAGCAGGTTTTACTCAAAACATGACCGTTGCGATTTTGACTTCAATTGCCATTGTAGCTGGAGCAATCGCGTCTTACTTCGTAGGGTCCATTAAACACTACGTTATGTATATAATTGCTCTTGTTTTAATTATGTTCGTACTCAACCTAATCAGTCTATTGACAAAGAAATAAGTTTACGATATACTATTAAAAATTTAAATTATGGAACCAAAAATTAAATAATTTATTTTGACTTAGTTAAGTAAAGGTTTATTGACTATGGCAGTAGAAGCAATACAAAAAAATAATTATAATAATTCAAACAGAATGAGCGTCGCAGGCTCCGCGACATTTGGAGCTCTTGCTGGCTACTCTCTGAAATGGGCTTTGCCAATTACTCCTCAAGAAAAAGATGAGAAGTACAGTCTTGAATTAAATAGAATAAACAAAGAGTCCAGACAGGCAAGAAACGCTGAGAAGGAGCTAATTGCTAGCTCTAAACTTGATGGTGCTGATAAATTTGTCAAAATGAATAAAGAGGGTAAATTAACCCTCAGCGAGATTGAAAAGCTACCAGATCCTGATAACGCTCAGGTTAGAAAACTGTTTGTGAGAATTAATAACGCAGCATTGAAATCAAAAACAGAAGGTCAAAAGGCCTTGGTAAACTTAACTAAAGGCATAAGACCAACATCAACATTTGTCCTATTAGGGCTCACTATAGCCACAGGCATTGCGCTTGTGCACAATTTAGTTCAAAGAGTTAACGAAGTAAACGCTAGAGAATATAACTCTTAATTAATTGTATAAACTTTTCTGTAATACATGATAATACCGGCAAAACTAAGAATTAAGTTTGCCATCCACGCTGCGAAAAACGGCGGAATAGAACCGGCTTCACCGAATGATATAGACAAAGCTCTTATCAAATAGTAAGTGAAGATTATCAAAATGCTGAACAAAAACCCTCTGTTATAACGAACTCTAGGAGGCGTAATCGCCAATGGAACGCCCAACAGAACAAGAACAATTGTTGTTACGGGAAGCGCCATTTTGTCAAACAGAGCAATTAGATAAAGATTTTTTTGATCACTAATCTTCGTTTGATTTTTCATCATATATTTAACCAGTGAAACGAAGTTGTGCTCTTTTGCAACGTTTTCGTTGAGTTCTTTGGACAAATCAATCCCAAACTGGGCTGTTGATTTTTCGAAGAATGTTGTATTAAGGATTTTGCCTTCTTGTGCGACTGTGTAAATAGCCCCGCGGTTGAATTGCCAACCAGCAGGAGAAGTAGAGCCGTCCTGAGCCTGCAGAACCTGTATCGTACCTTCTTTAGACAAGTCTAGGACTGTAATATTATGCAAAACTTTTTTTGTACAGTTTCCTACGTAAAAAAGTCTTTTCAAAGAGCCTCTTTCGTTGAGTTCTTTAAAAATAAAATTCTGTTTTCCATCAGGAATATTTTTTTGTCCCAACGCCCACAGAGCCAAATCCTTTGATTGTTTTGTCGTAATAGGAACAACTGTCTCGTTAATCATAAAACTACCGACAGACATTATAAGGGCGAATATAAAAATTGGTTTTGCGATTCTGTTCAAACCGATTCCGCAAGAACGCATTACTGTAATTTCAGACGCCAAGCTTAATCTGTTTAAAGTCATTACTGTAGCCAACAAAACCCCCATCGGAATTGTCATAACAAAAACAGACGGCAAGTTAAGGATGATTATCATCAAGGCAACCTTGAACGGAATTCCATAAAGCGAAATCTGCTTAATCAAAGTGATAAACGTATCAGACGCAAAGATTATTGATGTAAATATAAATACACCAGCTATAAACATTTCAATAACTTGTCTTAAAATGTATCTGTCTAATATTGTCATCTTTTTGAATAATTTTCCAAACATATAACTATTCTATATGAAAAATAAACCAAAGCCAAGTTATATTTTGTATCAAAACAAAACGCCATGCTGAAAAATCCGCACGGCGTTTGTATATTTTTTATTCAGAAATAATTAGAATTTCAAAAGAACTTTTAATGTCTCTTTTTCTTTGTTTTTTTCGAACGCTTCGATTGCGTCATCTATGCTGTAAACTCCTGAAACCAAAGGTGCAAAGTCCACTTTGCCTGACGCTAACAATCTCAACGCAGGAGCGAAACGTCCGCAACGAGAGCCTTGTACTCTTATTTCATCGATTACAATCGGTGCAAGGTTAAACTCTTTTGACGCAGCAACTGTACTTTTTAGAACTAAAGTTCCTCTTGGTTTTGTCAAATTCAAAGCCATTTCAAACCCTGAAATAGAACCTGTCGCTTCAACTACAAAATCCCACTCTTTTTTTATTTCTAAATTCTCTAACAATTTTGTTTGAACGCCTTGTGCTTTTGCTATATCAAGTTTGCTTTGGTGTTTGCCAACCAAAAGCACATCAATATTACTAGCAGTTAGTGCCAAAGCTGTTGTAAGCCCAAGTTTACCATCGCCCAAAATAACAACTTTTTGTATAGGTTGAATATGCAACTGCTCAAGGATTTCAAGCCCAGCGGCCAAAGGTTCAACAAACACTGCCTGCTCATCAGAAACATTTTCTGGAACTTCAAGCAAAGTATCTAGAGGCATTGCCACGTACTGTGCGAAACAGCCGTCTTTTTGCCAAATCCCAAGTGTTTGACGATTGAAACAGTGTCTTTCAAGTCCTTGATGACACAAGTCACAATTTCCGCAAGCACAGTTGATTTCGCCGACAACTCTTTTACCCAACAATGACTTGTCGTCAGCGTTGACTTCTTCAACAACTCCGACAAATTCGTGCCCCAAAATACCTTTATAACCCATATAGCCTTTAGTGATTTCATAATCAGTGTTACAAATTCCAGCCATTGTTACTTTAATTAAAGCCTCGCCATTTTTTGGGCTCGGTTTTGTATAACCATTTACCAATTTTAATGTTTCGTCAAATACTACTGCTTTCATTTTCTCTCCTTTTAATGATGCGTATGACGCACCCTAATCTACTACAGACGGCATAATTATATTATACTTCGTCTATAATCTCTATTGTATAATCGTTTGTAATTTCTTCCTTTGCGATAACTTTTACGTTTGCAATAAATTGTGACAGAACCATAAATAGCATATGGCGTAACTCAAGTGGCGCAAAAACAACCAAATTACTCATATCCAAGTTGTTTGCTTTAACTTTTTTCAAAACAGATTTTGCAAATTTTTCTGCTTTAGCGCCTTCTATTCTGATAATGTTTTCATCGGTATTTATCTTTGAAAACAAGCTTTTATATGTTTTTTCAGATAAATCAAAGGCCTGAATTATGCCTTCACTGCTCGAAACTTTTTTGCTGATATATCTTGAAAGCGACAATCTGATTTTATCGAGCAAATCTTCTTTAGAATACTCTTCTGCAAAATCATTTATTTTTTCGAAAATATAAATAATGTCTTTTATTGAAATTTCCTCTCTCAACAAGTTTGCCAAAACATAACGCAATTCTGAAACTGAAAGAAAATCAGGAACGATATTTTCCAATAATGACATATTTTTGTCGCCGACAATATCCATATACTGGTTAACGTCAGCGTAATCAAGCAAATCATCAACATGTTTGATAACAACATATTCAAGCAAACGCGCAATATATTCAGATGATTTTAAACCATTTTGCCAAAAGCCTTTTGATTTTTTTTCTTCGAGCCAGACAATTTTTTTACCCGAGATAATATCTGTTGAATAAATTGCACCCTTTTGTTTTTTATCAAGTGTCAAATCATCCGCAAAGAACATTAAATATCCTGGATAAGCTGAAGAAGTAACAGCTTCAATTCCTCTAACTTTTATACTAAATTCATAAGCGTTGAGCTTGTCGTCATCCTCAAAAACAATTTTTGGAATAACATAGCCCAGTTCGCCTGCAAGTTTTTGTCTAACTTTAACTGTTTCGGCGATTAAAACACCGCCGGCATCTGGATTAACCAAATCCAAAGCTTCTTCGCTCAAATGAATCGACAATTTTTCCTGATGAACCTGTGAATACATTAAATCGGGCGAAATAGTCCTAATCAACTGACTCCTAAGTTCTTCAAGTTCTTTTAAGCCTTTGGAAATTTCTTCGTTCAAATCCTTACGGTTTTTGGAAATTGGCGCTTCTGATTGAGCCTCAAGTTGAGTTTTAATCTTCGCAATCTTTTTTCTTTGTTCTTTTATTTTTTCTTGAAGTTCTTTACAAGAGTCATACGGAGAAAGCGTTGATGACAACATTTTTTCCATCTGGCTTTTGAATGTCGTAATATTTACAACATCTTCATCTTCAATATTTTTAACTTCTTCATCTTCAGTCGCAAAAATACAGTTGTACTGATAACCTTCATCAGCCTCAACCTCGTGCATACTGTATAGATCCCAACCAGCCTGAGACATCTCATTAAGTAAATTTTCAAGTTCCTGTGTACTGTCACTTGGAACGGACTTAATCACATATCGCATTTTTAATCCTTTGTACATATAACCCCTTTTATTGCTTGCGCAAGAACTGCACTCTAAGTTTCTGTCACAATTTTACCAAGAACAAATTTTTTACACAATATTGCAATTTGTAAATACATTGTTAGTTATTAACAATATTTCTAGAAAAAAACAGTTTATATAAGAACATGGGACTATTAGATTTTAATGAGGAGAACTATTTTTATGGGAACACCGATTCAAAAATTGCAAGGTACTGAATATGCTCTGACAAAAGAAGTAGCGAAGAATAGTAGCACAAAACCTGTTAGAGAAATTATAAATAGAAAAGGTGAAATTGTCGTGCTATACAAGCCCAAAAGCGACCCTACAGCACTAATTGCGCACGCGTTTAACAAAACCACAGGGGCGGCTAATAATTCAACAACTTTTTATCCAAATAAAATAAGCTGCACTACTGAATTTAGTCCTGACGGCAAAAAACTCGCACTCAGACAAAACAAAGAATTGATATCAATCAGTAATTACGATAAAAAAGAGAACAGTAACGCAACTGAGCTCAGATCTGTAGATCACTTTAAAAACAACAAATTCGTCGGAACAGTCTGGGCAAAACAATAATATTATTTTATAATTTTATAAATCAAATCGCATTTTGAAGGCGTTTGGGCTGATAGTTCAAACGCTTCATTGCATAAATTTTCGGCAAGTTTTGTCTTTGCCTCATCGTTTGAATAAATTGTGTATAACACTTCGCCATCTTTGCAGAATTCGCAGTGTTTTTTGTTTAAGTAAATACCCACGCTGTAATCGATATCATCGGTCTTTTTCTCACGTCCTGCACCTAAAAGCTTGCAAGCATAAGCAATTTTGTAAGCATCTATTTTAGACACGTAGCCTTCTTTTTTTGATTTGACTTCAACCTTATACTTTGGCTGAACAAACTTTGACAAATCATCGACTATTTCAGGATTTCCGCCTTGCGCTGATATCAATTCTCTAAATTTTGCCAACGCCTTACCCGACTTCACGACCGACTTCAAATGCTCTTTCGCCTTTTCTAGATCGTCAAATTTACCTACTTGAACAAGCGCAATTGCGCCGAATTCGTAAGTCAAATCAGTTAAATCACCCGTCGTATTCCCTTTTAAAAATTCGATTGATTCAATAACTTCAAGAGAGTTACCAACAGCTCTGCCCAAAGGCTCTTCCATTGATGTAACAACAGCAATAATTGATTTATTGAGTTTTTTACCTACTTTAACCATCAAATTGGACAATTTAACCGCTTCTTCTGGGGTTTTAACAAACGCGCCAGAGCCGTATTTAACGTCAAGAATTATGTTATCCGCACCTGATGCAACTTTTTTTGAAACAACAGAAGAAGCAATCAAAGGAAAGCTGTCAACCGTTGCTGTAACATCACGCAAAGCATAAATCTTGCCATCTGCGGGCGTCAACTTCAGCGTTTGAGAAGCTATTGCCACACCGATTTTTTTGACTTGTTCAATTATCTTTTCGATAGGCAAATTACAGCTAAACCCTGGCATTGACTCAAGTTTGTCAATCGTTCCGCCAGTATGCCCCAACCCTTTGCCCGAAAGCTTAGCCACAGGCACGCCACACGCAGCCAAGAGAGGAATCAAAGTCAATGTAACCTTATCTCCAACGCCGCCTGTTGAATGCTTATCCACGACATCTTTGGATAATTCTTTCAAGTCAATCGTATCGCCTGAATTGATAAAGGCTTCCGTCAAAAACGCGGTTTCGTCATCGCTCATGCCGCAAAAATAAACAGCCATAAGCCAAGCTGAAATTTGATAATCAGAAGCAGAGCCGTCCATTAAAGAATTAATCAAAAAATCAATTTCTTCCTTTGAATGAGCTCCCTGTTTCTTTTTTTTATCGATTAAATCAACAACTCGCAATTTTTCAACTCTCGTTGTTGGGCTAATAAACCCAACCTACTTTGTATCTATTTACTTACAGTTTAATTTTTGAAGAACCAAATCAGTGATGTCTAATCCGCCGACAAAGATTATTCTAAAATCAACAATCGCGTCAAGTTTTTGTTCTACCAAAACTTGTTTTGCAGCATCTTGGATTTTGCCATAAACTGCTTCTTCTTTTTGCGCTTTTAATGTCAAATAAGCATCTTGCTTAGCTTTAAAATCTTTTGCAGTTTTTTCTTCAAAGTTTTTCTTTTTCAAAGGTGTATCAAGAGCTTTGAATTCTTTTTCTTTATCAACCAAGTATTGTTGCAATTCCAAGCCTTTAGCGTCAACTTCTTTAATCGCATCTTGCGCTACAGAATAACTTTCTTGAACTTTTTTGTAATTAATAAAACCAATTCCACTCGCTTGAGCCGCACTGTTTAGCGATGCTAAAACCACAACCGCTAGTGTTAAAACCGTCAATTTTAATTTGTTCATAATGCCTCCTTTTACTTGTATGTTAAGTCTCTTCAAAAATTTTAATTAATGCCTAGTACATCATATCACCAACACCAAAAGTGAAGTAACCAGATGAACCGCTAGCACCAGGATTTACGATAGGAATACCATAGTCAACCGACAATGGACCCATTCCAGGGATATAAACTTTCAAGCCAACACCTGTCGTAATTGCTTGCATAGGTCTGTCATATATAGTATCTGTAACTGTTGGTCCAAACATTTTACCAGCATCAACGAAGAATGTCATTCTCACATTGTCTAAGAATTGAACTTTCAATCTATCCAAGAACGGAATAGGGGTCA
>Ga0302286_10003304_pt1 | contig 10902 bp, 12 predicted proteins | sample III_Fen_E2_3_FD_198765 | JGI IMG/M metagenome (GOLD analysis project Ga0302286, IMG submission 198765) | Peat permafrost microbial communities from Stordalen Mire near Abisko, Sweden - III_Fen_E2_3 | ecosystem: Environmental > Terrestrial > Soil > Wetlands > Permafrost | place: Sweden: Abisko...
ATCGAAGCTGTACTGACGCGGAATTATATCATCGAGAAGGTGGGTGACAGGATCTCGTTTCCAGGCATGTTGCTCGATAGCACGCCGGGTGGCAAAGACACGCTGAAATGGGTTAACCGCACACTTGCAGAGCAGGTGGCTGAGAATTGCCAGTTCTTCAAACTTGGTGATGTGACGATGACCGCGATCACGCTCCTGACCGACCAAAAAGACGAGCGACGGCTACAACCATGGAAATACTGGAATGATGTATATGGCGGGACGAGAAGTGCCTCGATGCGCCTTCGCACTGGTCAGTCGTGCATGGCGGGGCAAGGGTTCCCCGAGCTCAATAAGACGGTGCCGACACATGTATTTTACGCCCGCTCGAAAAATCCGTATCGCGATCCTATCGTCGATGTCGATATGTCTGAGGAAGATATCGAAGCACGATCGAACGGGATGTTTGAGCCGGTCTATATGGATGGCGACGGTATCTCGCACGCCGCACCGTGGGATAATTGGGCGGCGTATGAGCCACATTACCGAGATGTGCTCAAACAGATTGGCGCGATTATCGTGGGACGCGAACTAGAGACCTGGTACCGCAAGAACCCTCATCTACCACAGCCGAAATAATAGTTGGACATGCTTGAATAACGAATCCCCGAGTTATATACTTCGAATATAACCAATAGGAGGTTTTGCGCATATGTTCGATAGAACAAAAAAACTTACTAAGGAAGTCTGGTGGCTACTCATCCTGACGGGTGTAACTAGCATCGTCTTTGGTCTTGTGACGCTCTTCTGGCCGAAGCTCACATTTGCCACATTTGTGTATCTTTACGCGATCTTCGTCGTAATGGGGGGCGCGATCGGATTGTTTGAAGCAATTAGCAACATCAAGAAAGATGGTCTTTGGTGGATCGCACTCTTGCTCTCACTCGTCAATCTTGGCGTCGGTGTCTTCTTGCTAAGGAACCCAGCTGTCGCAGCGACACTCCTCGTGTTGTTTGTCGTCATCTTTATCTTCATGCAAGCGATTTTCGACCTCGCGGTCGCATCGTATATCAGCAAGAAAGATAATCAATGGCTCTGGATTGTCAGTGGTATTCTCGGTCTCTTCGCTGGTGTTGTCGTCTTGGCATACCCACTTGCGACAACTGTCGCATTTGTATGGGTGCTCGGACTCTACGCACTCGTGCATGGTATCGTGAGCGTCGCGTATGCATTGCAGATTCGCGGCGAACTCAAGAAGCTATTCAAGAAGTAGATACTTCGCTCAATGACACATCCCGTCTGCGGTCAGCTGGCGGGATGTTTTTTGTATAGGGGTGGGCAAGCGTAACCATATGCGGTATCATAGGGGTATTATGTTTGAATCGTTTTTCGCGAAGAAAATGCAGGCGAAGGTCGTCGAATACTTTGCTGCTCACCCGAATGTGAAGGTAGTCGCTGTCGCAGGCAGTATCGGTAAAGCGACGACGCGCCGTGCGGTCGCGGAAGTGCTTGGTCAGAGTTACCGCGTGCGGATGCATGAGGACCACAGTAAATCACCACTGCATATACCTGCCGAAGTACTGGGCATTGCATTGCCCTTCAAGCCAAGTCTATTTGACTGGATCGCCGCGCTCAAAGCTGCTAAGGAACGCGTGCACCTCGATGCTGACGCCGATATTATTATCCAAGAGATCAATACTGCGCATCCTGGTGATTTCGCTGCTATCGGTACGTATCTGCGTCCGAGCCTCACAATATTGACCGGTATCACTGCCGAACAAATTGGGACATTTGGGACATTTGATGCAGTCGCGCAGGAATACATGAGTGTTGGCTCATTCTCGAACTACGTGCTCATCAATCACGATGATGTCGATGCGAAACTTGCTGGACTCGAGACAAACCCGAACTTTAGTACGTACGGCACGCTTGGGGCAGCAGAGTATCGATTTGAGATTGACTCATTTGACGTGATGACGGGGTACAAAGGCCAACTCGTGGGGCTTGAGCGAGATCCTTGCAAGGCACACGTTCAGGTTATTGGTGAGCATATGCTGCGCGCAGGAGTGGCGGCGTATGCGGCTGCGGTGCGTATCGGTATGGAAAATGACGCAATCGTCAGTGGACTTGAGCTAGTAAGGCCACTCCCGGGTAGGATGAATCCATTGCGAGGTATCGACGGGACGGTCATCATCGATGACACGCACGATGCGCGACCTGCATCGGTCGCCGCGGCACTACAAACGCTCTACTCCCTTGATACCGAAGACGTGCCACAACGTATCGCGGTGCTCGGTGACATCCAAAATCTTGGCAACCTGAGCAAGGAAGAGCACGAGAAGCTAGGCGCAATGTGTGATCCAGGCTTAGTGACGTGGTTCGTGCTAGTCGGTCACGACATGGAGATGTATGCTGGTCCAGCCGCACGCGGGCGAGGATGCCAAGTACGGGTGGTTCGTAATGCAGTCGAAGCTGCCGAGTTTGTTCGTTCTGTCACTGAGACAGGGTCTGTCATCCTCGTGACAGGCTCATCGTCACTCTATCTTGAAGAGGCAGTCAAGACACTATGTGATCTTACTGAAGATGCCGAGCTTGTGCGGCAGACACCGGAGTTTATCGCCAAAAAGAGTGCCTTCTTTTCGCTCTTTCGTTGATACGGTATAATGCAAGTAACCACAAGCCTTAAGATTACCTAATGGAGCCACCAGTGAACGAAGAATTACCAACCCAACAGGAATCAGCCATCCCCGAAGAACCTCAAGTGACGCCTGTGTCGACTGCTCCAGATAACTCACTCGTATCCCAAGCTGCTCAAATTGAATCTGAGCCAGTAATTGTTGATCCTGTGACAGGAGATGTTCAGGAGCCGACCATAGAGGCAGCAATGAATGCTGAGATGGAGCCAACCACTCAAGTCGCAGGCGATCCAACGCTAGCGGAAAGAGATGTATTTGGTAAGGCGCCGAAGAAGTCGAAGAAACCATTTATTATTGCTGGTGCGCTTGTACTTTTGCTCGGTCTTGTCGGGGGCGGCGCCGTGCTTGCCTATCAGGTATACCAAGCACCCGAAAACGTCGTACTTAACGCAGCCGTCAATGCATTGAGCGCAAGCAAAGTACAGGTAAAAACAGTCGTGACGTCTGACTTCGCCTACAAAGATGGCAGCACCTCGATAGAGTTTCAGAAGTTGACGTTTAATGTTGGTGCGGAACGTACGCCGAAGATGGATGCGAATGCTGAGCTATCGATGAAGTACAACGGTACGCCACTCGACTTGAAGGCATATGTGCTCGCAACAGATGATGGCACAGTATACTTCAAGGTCGATAATCTCAAGACAACAATCAAAACAGTACTTGGCAGTTCGGTCACAATATCGGCAAAAGCTGAGTCGTATCTCGATGCGATTGATGGAAAATGGGCAAAGTACACCTTCGACGACATCAAGAAAGAGAACACGGAATCGGGTGATATCGCGCAGTGTACACTCGACGTCTACAAGAAACACAAGGACGACAAGGCTGCAATTCAGGAAGTGGCCGATCTCTATAAGAAAAATGCGTTCCTCGTCGTGAAGGATTCTGGTCAAGTAAAGGATGGTAATGTTGGTTACGAGATTAGCGTCGACGAGGCGAAATCGAGGGCATTTACGAAGAGTCTCGATACGACCATTGTCGCAAAGGAAGTTAAAGCGTGCGACAAGAGTAGTACCACTACGACCGATACGAGCGACGCTACGACAACCGATACCTCATCGACTACCACGAGCGCAGATGAACCGACAACCATCGTCACTGTATGGGTATCGCAGTGGGGGCATGAGCTACGTGCAATTGATAGTAAGACGACCGGCATCAAAAGCGGCGATAGCAGTTATTCAGTCACATCGCGTACCGACTTTGACTTTAAATCTGGTGTGACGAGCGCTGCACCAAGTGACACAATGAAGGCAGAAGATTGGACGAGCAATGCGACGAACTTCTTCATGTCGGTATTCTTAAGCAATTACGCTGAGACCGGCTCATACACTGCCTTCTAGTCCTCATCTCTGTAAAAACGACCATATATCTGCTATACTAGTAGCCAATGAAGCGCTACAATCCATCTGATATTGAGCCTAAATGGCAAGCAACGTGGGCGAGTGAACATCGCTATGAAGCGACCGAGACGAGCGACAAGCAAAAATACTATGTCACCAGCATGTTTCCGTATCCTTCGGGCGCTGGTATGCATGCCGGACACTTCTTCGAACATTCTATCGTTGACGCCGTCGCACGCTTCCGCCGTAGCCTCGGCTACAATGTCATGTACCCGATGGGCTGGGATAGCTTCGGTCTTCCGGCTGAGAACTATGCCATTAAGACGGGTAAATCTCCTCAAGAAACGACTGCGACTAATATCGCGAACTTCAAGAATCAGTTGACAAGGGTTGGTGCAAGTATCGACTGGACGCGCGAGATTAACACCGCTGATCCTGAATATTATCGATGGACTCAGTGGGTATTTACGAAATTATTTGAGCGCGGGCTTGCGTATCAAAAGGTAGCGAATCAGTGGTGGTGCCCGAAGGACAAGACGGTGCTTGCCAACGAGCAGGTAGTCAATGGGCGCTGTTGGCGTTGTGATTCGCTTGTCGTCAAGAAGCCGATGAAGCAGTGGTTTTTCAAAATTACTGACTATGCCGATGAGTTGCTTGAGGATACCCCTGCGCTTGATTGGCCAGATAAGATTAAGTCTGCGCAGACAAACTGGATTGGGCGTAGTGAGGGCGCGGAGATTGAGTTTGTCTTAGAGGCTCCCGCCACATCTTCTGAAGAAACGGCTTCGCGCCCGTTCTCTCTTGAAAACGAGTCAGGAGATCACGGGACTGCAGATGTTTCTACAGAAAATGTGTCGCTCGCACCAGACGTTATCACAGTCTTTACGACACGTCCCGACACGTTGTTTGGCGCGACATTCCTTGTCCTGGCACCTGAGCATCCGCTTGTCGCTAAATTGGTGAACGACAACACACGCGAGGCGGTACAAGCCTATATCGACGCATCGATTAAGCGTAGTGAAATCGAGCGCATGAGTGAAGGTAAAGAGAAGACAGGCATCTTTACGGGTGGCTACGCTATCAATCCTGCCACAGGCGCGCGAATCCCAGTCTGGGTCGCCGATTACGTACTTTGGGGCTACGGCACGGGTGCTATCATGGCAGTGCCAGCTCACGACGAGCGTGACTTCGCCTTCGCCGAGAAGTTCGAATTGCCAATTATCCAAGTCGTCGCAGAGACAATCGTCGATCAGGTGAATCCGCCGCAAGATGGTAAAGAAGACACCGACCGCCGTGTCGTGATGTGTGTCATCGAACACCCAAATGATGGCAGCTTCCTGACACTCCGCTGGAATAAGTTCGGCTGGCATAATTTCGTCATGGGTGGCATCGAGGGTGATGAGTCTGCCGAAGAAGCAGCCCGCCGTGAGATTACTGAAGAGACAGGGTATAGCGATATGAGCTTCGTGGGCGCGATGCCTGTCGAGATAAACAGCAAGTTCTACGCCAAGCACAAAGACGTCAATCGCAATATTATGACGAAGGTCCTGCGTTTCAAACTCAATAGTCTAGAGACGGTAGAGCTGCACCGTGAAGCGCACGAAGATTTCGAGAGTGAATGGGTCGAGCGAGCAGCGCTCGCCTCGCTTCAGCCTGTATCTGAGCTTGGCCATATCTTGAAATGGCTCAGCGACGAGAGTCTGCTCTATCACGACGAAGGTATCCTGATGAACTCTGGTGCATTTGACGGTACTCGTACCGAAGACGCCCGTGAACAAATCGTCGCGTGGCTCGAACAAGAGGGCCGGGGCCGCGCGAAGGTGACCTACAAGATGCGCGACTGGCTGATTAGCCGTCAACGCTACTGGGGCGCACCGATTCCTATCGTGCACTGCGAGGAGCATGGCGCAGTTGCTATTCCCGAATCTGAGTTGCCCGTATTGCTTCCGACAATTGCTGATTTCGCACCACGCGGTGATGGCAAATCTGCCCTCGGCGCCGAGGAGGACTGGGTCAATACGGTTTGTCCAACCTGCGGCGGCCCTGCACTTCGCGAGACTGACACGATGGATGGTTACGCCTGCTCGAGCTGGTATCTGATGCGCTACACCGATCCACATAACGATACAGAGGCGTGGGATCCTGCGCAGGCCAACTATTGGACACCGCTCGACATGTATATCGGTGGTGATCACGCCGTCGCACACCTCCTATACGTGCGTTTCTGGCATCATGTCTTTTACGATATGAAACTCGTCCCGACCCGCGAACCAGTCAAGAAGCTCGTCTACCACGGTCTTATCCAAGCAGAAGACGGTACTAAGATGAGTAAGAGCAAGGGCAATGTGGTCGATCCACTTGAAGTTATCGACGCAGGCTATGGCGCGGATGCATTGCGCACATTTGAATTGTTCCTCGGTCCGATCAACGAGAACTCCAACTGGTCGAGTCGCGGTATCGCAGGTGTGTATCGGTTCTTGAATCGTTTGTGGACACTTACCCAAGAGTATATGGAGGATGCGAACTCGTCTTCAACTGCTCAGGAGCGGCTTCACGCCGAGTCTCAACTCGAGCATGCATCGAGTGAGTCTCGGGTTGCAGATGCTCCATCTCAGTCGAATACGACTTCACTTGAAACGATTACACATGTGACGATCAAGAAAGTGACTGACGATATCAATCGCCTTAGCTTCAATACCGCAATCGCGGCGATGATGGAATGTATCAACGAGCTCTACAAGTTGAAGCTCGACGGCTTCACGCCAGAATGGCAGTTTACGATCGAATCACTTATCAAGCTGGTCCAACCCTTTGCGCCGCATATGGCCGCAGAGTTGTGGCAGCAACTTGGTCATGACACTGCGCTTGATTTCGAAGCCTGGCCAGAGTGGGATGATGCCAAGATTGTTACCGAGACGCTGACGATTATCGTCCAGGTCAACGGCAAATTGCGCGCGAAACTCGATGTGGCACTCGACGCATCCGAGGAAACTATCAAATCTCTCGCGCTTGAAGATGAAAATGTACAGAAGTTTGTGACAGGTGAGCCCAAGAAGGTCATCTACATACCTGGTAAGCTCGTCAGCATCGTCGCCTAAGAGACAAATGAAAAAGCCCATCGGATACCGATGGGCGAAGTGCCGGCCCTACTGGGTTGCGGCTGTGAGGATGTCCGCGGCGCGCATGGCGCCACTGCTTTCGGGCCGGGTCCGGCTGTAGATGCCGAGCAGGGTCCTCATCGTCAGGCTGACTCGCGCCGTATTCAGCAGGTGCTGTCGTGCGAAGTCGTTGTCGGGGCTGTGATCTTCCCAGAGGTAGTTCTCGATCTGATCGAGTGCATCTGGGCTGATATCGGGGTCGTCTCCTCGGTTCAGTTGTTCGCGGATGCTGTTGAGCACCCGCTCGCGATGTGTGACCAGTTGGCGCACGTTGCTTGCCTCGGCTGACTTCTTACTCACTGTTCCTCCTCGTGACTAGTGAAGCGTAGTGATGATTATAACATATTCAATAAAAAAATAAACCCCATAGACGAAGAGTGGCCCCGTCTCCACTAGGGAGACGGGGCCGAACCCTTGTTACTTCGTCTTGCGGCTCAGCGTGTAGCCCAGGAAGGGCACAGCGACGTTGCCGATGATGATGCCGAGCATCTGGATCGTCGGAATGGTGTCGAGCACATCCTTGTGGGACTTGGCGTCGAATGCTGCGAAGAGCAGCAGCACGAGCCAGACCAGGGACGAACCGAGGAGCGTGAGCGCCAGGGATTCGAGCTTCTTGCCCTTGCCACTCTTGACGAGGGCGAAGGCCATCGCTGCGATCTGCATGATGCCGAACAGCACGATGAGGGAAGAGAGGGTCATGGAAATGCCTTTCTGCTGGGGAAGACGAAAGGGTCTGTCGAGCCAATTTGACTCAACATATATCATTATAGCACTAATGCTTAAAAATGTCAATATACTTATGCTTTATTATCTTACAGTAGTCAAGCTATTGAGTATGTGGCGTGTTTGCGGTATAATTAACATCAAGTTTTAATAGAACCTAAGTAGGAGAACATTTCATGGGACAACCAAAAAAACAGAGTAGCCCGCGCAAGACCGGCCTCCGCCGCAGTCACCTTGTGCTCGAGCTTGCTCGTCGTGTCAATGCAAAATCACCAGTGAAGGTCAAGACGACCAAAAACGAGACTGGTAAGAAGAAGTAGGTTGCTACTTGTTCGTGTTAGGGTGGATAATTAACAAAAGAAAGAACCAATCATGGCTTCCAATCGTCATCTAGGCCGTATCGTCGCACTGCAAACGCTCTACGAGTACGAGTTTCGTCTAGGATCTGAGGATCCGTCTGTTGACTTGAATGAAATCTTGTCGCGCAATCTAGAGCGCTATGAGTCAGCAATCGACGACACTGGTTTCGTCAAGGACCTTGTAGAAGGCGTTGTCGCTAATCTCAAAGATTTGGACGAGAAGATTCAGCCTATCGCACCAGAGTGGCCGATTGATCAGATCGCTCGCATCGATCGCGCAGTTCTGCGCCTCGGCGTGTACGAGTTGCTCTATCGAGGTGATGCCGTGCCACCAAAGGTCGCGATTAACGAAGCAGTGGAATTAGCCAAAGCGTTTGGTTCTGATAACTCAAGCAAGTTTATCAACGGGGTACTTGGTACTGCGTATCGAACACTTGTCGAGGGGACCTCAGACAATGCCGAAACCGAAACTTGAACACTTCAAGAAGTATTTTGGGAAACCTAAAGCATCAATCCAGGAAGTAGTACGCGAACCAACCGCGGGCGGGATTGTATTTCGTCATGCGCAAAAAGAAGGTCAGATCGAGATTTTGCTGATTCAAGATGCCAAAGATCGTTGGACGATTCCGAAGGGACACATCGAAGAAGGTGAGACCGCGCTCGTCACGGCTCGTCGCGAGATTGGTGAAGAGGCTGGGCTCCATGACGTCGACATGCTCGGCTGGCTTGGTAAGATTCACTTCCGTTACCGCCGCCTCGAGCGGCTGGTGCTCATGACGACGCAGATTTACTTGGTGCGCGTGCGTACCGATGGTGATGAGATTCAGAAAGAAGAATGGATGAACGGCATCAAATGGTTTTCGTTTAACGAAGCGCTTGATCTGATCGAATATGATGATATCGCGAAGTTGATGTTAAAAGCTAAGACAAGAATACGAGAGGAAAAGCTATGACGGGCATGCCGGTGGGGCCATATATCCAGTTTGCGAAGGAGACGATGGGCTTCGAATACAATGATATTCAGTTGCTAATCACGGCGCTGACGCACCGAAGTTATGTCAACGAGCACCGAAAGAGTGTCACTGAGCACAACGAGCGACTTGAGTTTCTCGGTGATGCCGTACTCGAACTTGTCGTGACTGATTATCTCTATCGTAACTATGATGAGCAAGAAGGTATCTTGACGAGCTGGCGCGCAGCCCTCGTCCGTACCGAGAGTATCGGCGCAGCGGGTCATAAGCTCGGTTACGAATCTCTCGTCCGCATGAGCAAGGGTGAACGACAGGGGTCGGAGCGTGCGCGCATGCAAATCTTGGCAAATGCATTTGAGGCGACCATCGGCTCACTCTATCTTGACCAAGGTTACGATGCGGCAAGTAAGTTTATCCACGAGCATATCTTAAATAAGCTCGATGCTATCCTCGCTGAGGGTAGCTGGCGCGATCCAAAGAGCCACCTCCAAGAGGTAAGCCAGCGCATCGATGGCGCGACTCCTGTCTATAAGGTGATGGAAGAAGTTGGTCCTGACCATGATAAGATTTTCACGCTTGGTGCGTACGTCAACGGCAAGTTGATGGGCAGGGGAACTGGGCCGAGCAAGCAAGCTGCACAACAAGAGGCAGCAAAGACGGCACTGATTGCGTACGAAAAGCGCGAAAAATAGCTCTCGGCGAATCACAGATTGACATCTGTCAGCAAACAGTGTACACTTGGTAGGAAGAAATATAAGAACTTATAAGTGAAGTAAAGGAAAGTTATACATTCATGCTCGCAATTCGTTTGCAACGTCTCGGCCGCAAGGCATACCCAGTTTATCGCATCGCCGTACAGGAGTCACAGCGCCATCCTTCAAGTGGACGCGTCGTCGCCTATATCGGTAGCTACAACCCACACACCAAGGCAAACAGCGTCAATGTTGAATTGGCACAGAAGTACCTCGACAACGGTGCGCAACCTAGCCCACGTGTCGTGAAGCTCCTCAAGGATGCTGGCGTCAAACTCCCAGTCTGGGTTAAGCAGTTTGAAGGCGGTAAGACTAAGGTCGTTCGTCACGCTGATAAGCTTCGCAAGAACCAGCCAAAGGCAGAGCCTGTCGTCGAAGAGCCAGTGGCGGAAGTCGCTGAAGCTGAAGTCGAAGCTCCTGCTGAAGTAGTCGCTGAATAAATCAACACCATATGATACGAGATAACCCCCGACACTGTCGGGGGTTCTTCGTGTAGCTACGATGAGCTACACGGCGATGGCGGAGCCACCATGGAGACTGAAGCGTTCCACGTAGGTGGGCATGCTCCAGAGCGTGTCGCCAGCTTGCATCATGCAGGCGGCGAGGTAGCCGGACAGGTACGCGTAGCTCGCTTCACCCAACTCCTCTTGCGTGATGCCAGCCAGGCGTAGGGCCTGCTCAGCGAGTCCTCCGTCACCGTCCAGTGTTACCTGGGGGATGTACTCGACGGCGAGAGAGAGACAGTCGTCCATCCCGGTGAGGCCAGTTCTCTGGTCCTCGATGATCTTCTTGGTCTCTGCGGCGAGCAGGGCGGCGTCGAAAGCCTCAGTGATCAGCGGTTTTCGTGGGTTTTCCCCAAGGAAAATCGGCATGCAATGCTCCTTCTTGGTAGGTTCTCGGTTGCGCGTGGTTGCAGAAAAG
>Ga0302286_10003306_pt1 | contig 10896 bp, 14 predicted proteins | sample III_Fen_E2_3_FD_198765 | JGI IMG/M metagenome (GOLD analysis project Ga0302286, IMG submission 198765) | Peat permafrost microbial communities from Stordalen Mire near Abisko, Sweden - III_Fen_E2_3 | ecosystem: Environmental > Terrestrial > Soil > Wetlands > Permafrost | place: Sweden: Abisko...
ACCAAAACAACAATTTGCCGGCAACCAAATCAATAGACGGATATTCCCGGCAACTCAACAAAGTTTTGCAGTTTGAAAATCTTTTACTTGAAAAGTACGACAGGAAAGAAAAAACGGAAGAATAAAGCGGGGCTAATTTAAAACTTTTCAGAGAATTCCGTGTTTGATCATAAACTACTTTTGTCAAATCAGTTATGAAGAAAACGGTATTCTCATTCTTCCTTTTGCAGATAGTGCTAGCCGCAAATGCACAAACACCGGATTTAATTCTGACCAATGGTAAGATTTTCACTTCGGATACTACTCAATTGTATGTTCAAGCATTGGCTATAAAGGCAGGACGAATAACGGCAACCGGCACAACATTAGACATTGAAAAACTGGCGACAAAAAATACGAATTGTCTTGACCTGAAAGGCATGCTGGTGGTGCCGGGTTTTAATGATGCACACAACCATTTGCCCGATTGCCTTACCGGAAACGAACTTCCGTTGAATGAAAATGCCATGGATCCCTCCTGGACATGGATATTAGATACCCTTCGGCAATTGACCAAAACGACACCCCGTGATCAATGGATCATGATTCCCATTGGTCCTGCCATTGCAAATTCTTCTGAAGATACCCGTTTTGATTTAGATAAAATAGCTTCGAATCACCCGGTAAGATTATTATCGTGGATGGGGCATGTTTGTATTTTTAATACGTTGGGCCTGAAAAAAATGGGCATATCAGAGACAGCCCCTGATCCCAAAGGAGGTTTTTATGAACGGTTATCCGATGGTAAAACCCTGACCGGAAAAGCCATTGAGAAAAATGCATACAATCCGAATACCAGCTATCAACGGGTTGTAGCCATGCGAGACGACAATAGATTAGTAAGTAAACTGCAGGGAATCACCAGGGAAATGCTACAATTGGGCATTACCAGTTATCAAAATATGTGTACCGGTGCAACTGCAGGCGACTATGTGAAATTGTGGAAACAAGCCGGCTTACCTTTCCGTCTAAGATTGATACGCTGGGGCGATATGAATCCTGACGGTACATTAAGCATTCCGGGAAAGGAATTACCGAAAAGAACAGCTTCACTGCCACTTGTTACTGTCAGCGGGACTAAATGGTTGATGGAAGGAACACCTGATGAAGAATATGCCGAACAATTTGAGCCTTACCCTGATCACCCGAATTGGTATGGAAAGATGAATTATACCATGCCCGAAGTTGAAAAGATGATTCGGGAAGCTGTAGGCCGTCACGATCAGTTGATGTTTCATATTATTGGCGATAAATCAGTAGGAAAATTATTAAACCTGATGGACAGCATGAACATAGACTGGAAGCCACTTCGTCCCAGGTTTGAACATGCCGATAAAATAGATTATCTACCCAACTACCTGGAACAGGCAAAACGGATGGGGATTATTGTTATTGAAAATCCAACAAATTTTAGTGAAAATATACCCGCCATACGCAAAACATCTCCTTTTGATATGGCGATGAAAACATTGCTTCAAAAAGGCATCCCGTTAGGCATTGGGTCTGACGGACCATTCAATCCTTTTCTGAATATCCTGTTTGCAGCGACACATCCACGCCGACCTTCCGAAGCCATAACCCGACAGGAGGTTGTGATAGCTTATACTGCCACCAATGCTTATGCGGAATTTGAAGAACAGGATAAAGGAACGCTGACAGTTGGTAAAGTGGCCGATCTTGCGGTATTGTCACAGGATATTTTTGAAATCCCGGTGCAGGAATTGATACAAACTAAAAGTGTTTTAACGATGGTGAATGGCAAGATTGTGTATGATGCGCGGATACTGAAAGTAAAATTAAAAAAATAAATAAGGTTTTAATATGATTATTATTTGATATTAATCCTTATATAGCTATTTTCGACATGTTAATAATCAAATATTGTTTAGTCTTGTTTTTTAGGGTTGTATTAAAAACCTTATTTCTCTTTTGTTTTTCGCTTAGTAGAAAAGCTCACACCCCACGACTCTACCCTTATTTCCCTGAATTTAAATTATCATGCAACATTCAATATGTAAGCTCCAATTTTAAAGAATTTCTTATCTATAAAGCCTTTTAGCAACGAGGGGTAGTTGAATCTCTTTCTTCCTATGTCCTGATCAAATTAGACTTTCCATGATATTTATTGCATTATTATACCAAAACCGGTTGTAAACAGGTCTGCTTAAGCTATTTCATAATTCAAAATAAATTCTGACATTTGCACCTTGTAAAAAATCATCATCCGTGTATGGGAATAACATTCAAAAGCAGGACTTTAATTTCAGAAAACGCATCGTTTACTCCCAGTCGAATAGATGGGATGATGATGCAGAGTTATCATTCTGTTGTTCTACGAAAGTTGTTTGCCGTTTTTGGTGATACTAAATCATTGCGATCTGTAATGATCCTCATTTTCCAAAATTCAATCTCATGTCCATGTCTTTTCCGGACAGTTTTCCTGTTGAGGTTGCCAATGTAATGAGTGAAATCAACTCTATCAGGGATAGATTTTAAAAAGTCGCTTCATCTATATCCCGTTGGTTTCACATATCCTGAATTATCCGTATATTCAAATTGTCTGTGCAAATTGAGCAATTATTTATAAAATTGCAAAATTGCATATCCATTTTTAGTGTTTTATCCGGATGGACAATAAAGCGATTACAATATCAAAATTTAACAAATTAAGAGTAACGAAATATGGGAATTAAGTATTTAAAAATAAGTAGTGTGTTTTTATTTTTTTTACAGGCGACAAGTATTTTTTCACAACAAACACAAAAGACGGACGAACCGACACCACTGATCCCGATAGTGAAATTGGGTGAGAATGTACAGGCTAAATTTGGAGGATTTGTTCGTGCCGAGTATTATTTTGATTCGCGTGAGACAGTAGGTGCAGTGGATGATCTTTTTAGTTTCTTCCCTGAAAATGTAAAGAAAGATCCAAATTCGGGCGACGATATGAATGCAGTTTTCAGGAATAATCTATCTTCTCAGGCTACCCGTTTTAATGCATTATTTACAGGTCCGGATGTCTGGAAAGCAAAATCATCTTCTTTCTTTGAGTTCGATTTCACTGGTGGCGGAGCAGGTGTCGGAACTTCAGGGGCAGGAACATCAACAGGAATAACGAATGCGGTAGGATTGCGTTTACGTCATGCCTGGGTGAAGTTAAGCTGGGCAAAAGGTGATCTGTTGGTAGGGAAAACATGGAATCCATTGTCCGATATTCCGTTCCCATCGGTGATAGGATTAAATACAGGGATTCCTTTTCGTCCTTTTGGCCGGGGTGATCAGGTTCGGTATACCTGGAAACCCAATAAAACGATCAATGTTTTAGCAGCTGCATTTTTTCAGTCGGAACATAAATCTTTTATTTTTAGTGATGCTGCAACTACAACAGCCGGAATATCCAATTGTGCCGATACACGTATCAATCCGATACCGGATTTGCATCTTCAGATCCATTTTAAAACACCTTCTTTGTTTGCAGGGATCATTTCCGAATACAAGGTGGTGAAACCGGCAACACAGACCACCGGTACAGGCGGTGTCTTTAATGCAAATACAACCATCTCTTCGTATGCCTTAGGTGCTTTTGCCGATTACAAAAAGAATTTATTCAATGTAAAGGCAAGCGGACTTTATGGAGAAAACCTGAGCGAATTGTTTCAACAGGGCGGATATGCCGTAAAAACAGTAAGTGCTGCAACCGGAGCAAAAACATATACTGCTTCAAATTCAGTGACATCCTGGTTGAATATTACGTATGGAAATAAATTAATGGCAGGTCTTTTTGCCGGGTATCAAAAGAATCTCGGGTTTAATGATAACATTCTTACAGCCGCAAACGGAGGTGCATTCTTAGGTCGCTGGCAAAATGTGGATCACATTTATCGCGTTGGTCCTTCGTTGAAATATTCTATCGGTAGACTGGTGTTGGCCGCTGAAGTAGAATACAATGTCGCAGGTTACGGGACGATTGATTATAACAACAAAGGGAAAGTGATCAATTCAAATGATGTTTCGGGCGTTCGTGGTACGCTGGCTACTACCTTTCTGTTCTAATCAGATAGAAACATTAGGATACAATAGAATAATCACAAGAAATTTATAGACCACAATTCCGACTTTTCGGAGTTGTGGTATCCCTTTTCAATATTCCGATAACAGGAGCGTTTGAATGGCGATATTGCTTTTGTCGGCACCATGTTTGAGGACACAGTCTTTTATCCGCTTGCGGAACTTCCAGCAGGTCATTTGATTTAAACCCAGTAGGTCGGAATATTCATACGATGATATATCCTTCCCTTCCACGCATACCGTATAGGCAATATAGAACGCTTTATTGACTGGAAACTTGCAGTTATGAAACAAAGTGTGGGCGGTAGCCGATTCTTCTGTCTTGCAGCGGGTACAGCGGCGTGAACCGGTGGATTTACCTTCACAATAGTTATCGTGCCCACATTTCCGGCAGATATATCCATTCTCCCATTTTATTCCGGCTATAAAATTCAATGTCTTATCACTGTCATTGAACAACTCTTCGGCGATTTCTCTTTTTAATTGTTTCTTTAATAACATGCCTGGCTAAATTATCTGACTACTTTCAGTGTGCAAAAGTAATAAAACATTTTGACAGACAATCAGAAATTAGTTTAATTAGTGCGATTAAAGCAATAAAAAGGTGATATTAATATAATTTAAGTAGTGATACTATTGTAATTCAAATAAGAACTTATATCTTTGCAGTGTTCAATAAAATAAAACAATTCCAACTATGAAATATGTAATTATTGGTGCAGTGGCAGGTGGAGCAAGTACGGCTGCCCGATTGCGAAGGAATGATGAACATGCCGAAATTGTGATTTTCGAAAAAGGCGAATACATTTCGTACGCCAATTGCGGGCTGCCTTATTATATCGGGAATGTGATTACCAACCGGAATGCACTGTTTGTTCAGACGGCTGCTTCATTCAATAAGCGATTCAATATCGATGTGCGGACCCTGACAGAAGTAACAGATATAAACCGTTCGTCAAAAACAGTAACTGTAAAAAATCAGATGACCGGAGAGGTCTATGAAGAGGGGTATGATAAACTGGTATTGTCACCGGGAGCAGAACCCGTTCGTCCGCCATTGCCGGGAATATCGGGCAAAGGAATTTTCACGCTGAGAAATGTTGCCGACACCGATTTTATTAAAGCCTATGTGCAAAAAGAAGAGACAAAAAAGGCGGTAGTTATCGGAGCGGGGTTTATAGGACTTGAAATGGCAGAGAACCTGCATTTGCTTGGGTTGGATGTTACCGTGATAGAAATGGCTCAGCAGGTACTTACCCCGGTTGATTTCCCCATAGCAGCAATTCTGCAGCAGCATATCCGTTCGAAAGGAGTGCATCTTTCGTTGAATACTTCCGTCACCGGATTTGAACATACTGAAACAGGAATAAAGGTTATTCTAAATAACGGCAATGTTCTTGATTCGGATATTGTGATTCTTTCAATCGGTGTTAAACCTGACACCCGGCTGGCAGTACAGGCAGGTCTGAAAACAGGGGAGGCGAAAGGAATCTTTGTCAATGAGTATATGCAAACTTCCGACCCGGATATTTATGCGGTGGGAGATGCGATAGAGTTCACAAATCCCATCACGGATAAACCTATGATTACGTATCTGGCAGGGCCGGCGAATAAACAGGGCCGGTTATGTGCCGATAATATGGTCTTTGGGCATCACAACGCCTATACCGGATCCATCAATACCGCCATTGTCAAAGTCTTTGATATGACGGTTGGAACAGCAGGAACCTCTTCCCGGCAACTGCAAGGGGCGAATATACGCCATCAGGTTTCTACGATAACCGGTGGATCGAATGCAGGATACTATCCGGGATCAAAACAAATGACGATTCAACTTGCGTTTAACCCCGACAACGGAAGGTTGTTGAATGCACAGATTGCAGGATTCAACGGGGTGGATAAACGACTGGATATTTTGTCGTCCATCATCCAACGCAACGGAACCATAACAGAGTTGACTGAATTTGAACATGCCTACGCGCCTCCTTTTTCTTCGGCGAAAGACCCGGTGAATATGGCGGGCTTTGCAGCAGAAAATATCATTCAAAAACGATCGGTGGTATTTTATTGGAACGAATTTGATAAAATTAATCCTGAAGATGTACTTCTCGATGTACGAACTGCCAACGAATATGCTGCAGGTAAAATATTGGATGCTATCAATATTCCGTTGGATGAATTAAGAAACAGAATTAACGAACTTCCAAAAGGTAAAATCATCTATCTCTATTGTCTTGGAGGACTTCGTGGTTATCTGGCTCAACGGATCCTGATGCAGCATGGATTTGCGAATACATTCAATCTTTCGGGCGGTTATCAGTTGTGGAAAATCTGCATGCTTGAAACACCTGTCACCGAAACTATACCTGAATATACGAACTAAATTAATTAATGATTAATAATTGGCGGAATCCTAAAATTCAAGGTATTGCAGATAATAAACAGATCATTTTATATTTACTTTTCAATGTCGATAAGTTAAGGATATTGCTTGAATACACTCTTTCCCAATTTACCGGAAAAGACAAAAAATAGTAACTTAACGACTTTGTCTTACCATTACTTAAAAAATAACAACATGGAATTAGAACAAATTATAAAAGAAAAATCAGGTACTATCGTTGATGTACGATCAACTCTCGAATTTATGGGCGGCAGTGCCGAAGGCTCAATTAATATCCCGCTGCAGGAAATACAACAACGTCTGACTGAAATAAAACAGTTGAAGACGCCTTTGGTGCTTTGTTGTGCCAGTGGAGGCAGAAGTGCTATGGCCACCGATTTCCTCTCGGCGCAAGGAATATCCTGCATAAACGGAGGTTCGTGGATGAATGTACATCACTATCAATCAAAAAAAAATTAATCATGATCGAAACTATTAAAAAAATGCTGGGCATTGGCCCAAAGACCGACTTTGCAGAACTGGTAAAACATGGAGCAATGATATTGGATGTCCGTACAAAAAACGAGTACGCTTCAGGTCATATACAAGGATCGGTAAACATTCCGGTGGAACAGTTAAGCAACAGTTTAAGCAAATTAAAAGATAAAAAGAAAGTGATCATTACCTGCTGTGCATCGGGCATGCGTAGTGCATCGGCGAAAGGAATACTGACTTCTAACGGGTTCTCCAATGTGTATAATGGCGGGGGATGGCAAAGTTTGGAGAGAAAACTGGGATAAAAAGATTTACAATTTACGATTTACAATTTACGATTCAATGCCGTATTGTGTTCTTCTTTTTGTGGGAAATCAATATCTTCAATGACAAACTTAGTGGCTTAGTGGCAAAAAAACACATATGACAAAAAATCTATATTCTATTGACGTTTTTGATACGTCAGCGGTAAGCTTGTGGACTTTTAAAATAAATAAACAGATAATGAAAAGAATAAAAAGTATAATTACGGTATTGATTTTGTTGATTTCAATAACAGCTTCTCTTGAAGCACAGACTAAAAAAGAAGTGAATTCGAAAGAGGTCAGTGCACTGATTCATAAAGATCAGAAACTGGTGGTACTTGATGTACGAACAGCAGATGAATTTAAAGAGGGGCATATTAAAGGAGCGATCAATATTGATATCCGCGGGGAAGATGCATTTGCAAGAATTGATAAACTTAACCGCAATGCCGGATATATTGTTTACTGCCGGACGCATCACCGGAGCGGATTAGCCGTAGAACACATGATAAACAGCGGCTTCAGTAAGGTATACCAAATGATGGACGGTTTTCCGGGGTGGCTGGATAATAAGCTTCCTGTTCAGAAATAAAAAGTGATTATTCTGTGATTCGCTTTTCCCGAATGGCTGCCTTCATTTTGAAGATCATTACCGGTATTCCTTTTTTATCGGGATATGTAAGATTATTTTTTTTCAACAGCACCCATAGCACATTTATTGATACATTGCCCGCATTCTGTGCATTCCGATTCATCAATGACGGGCAAACCATCATATCTAATCTGAGAGATGGCACCTTCGGGGCATTCATAAAGAATAGGGCATCGATGATTTTGTGGACAAATGAGGGGATTAATCTTGTAAGACATAATAAAAAGGGTTACATATTATTTAATACAATCTTCATCAGTTCAGGTCCGGTGTGAACACCGGCTTGCTGATATTTTACTTCTCCGTTTTTAAAGATCATTAATGTCGGGACACTCCTGATATTGAATCTGCCAGCTATTACCTGGTTTTGGTCGACATCGATCTTAATTACTTTCACCCTGTCACCCAGCTCATCGGCTATTTGTTTTAAAATTGGTGACTGCACTTTGCAGGGACCACACCACAGTGCATGAAAATCGATGATGACAGGTCGGTCTTCATTGATAATTGTTTCGAATTTTCCTTTCACCTGAGATATTTATTTAAATTAGCACGACAGGTATTTAAACTTCAACTACCTGCTAATTACTTAAAACAACTTGCAGGTTGTTTTGTTTGAATTATTTTTCATTAGAAGAATAAATTCGTATTAATACAGCTCAATGATAACGGCTAAAGAAGCATTCCATGAATCTGAAAACAGTAAAATATTTTAAAATAGATAAATATAGAAATATATTATTAACAACTATCTACCAGCTTTGTTTTAATAAGAATCCTATTCATAATAAATCATGGTATTGTTTTCTACATGCCGTTATTGATAAAATTTGATTATTATATTAAAAATGTGGACTTTATTAGAAATCTTAGAATGAACAATAATTTAAAGCTACTACTTTTAGCCGATAAGAACTAATTCATAATAATGATAAAAATACACCTTTTGTTATATAAATTTGCGTATATAAGACTATTTTAACATGATATATTTTTATTAGTTTTACATTATCAATTTTAGATAGAATCATCCATTTAAATTTTAAAATAATGTTATTGAGATACAGGTTTTTTGCCATCACACTTTTAGTTATGATGGTATTAAATATTTTCAGATTTGAAATACCATACATAGAATATGATATTTTCAAAGATTATATTGCACATAACCTGTGTGTAAATAAAGATAATAAAGACAACTGTTGCCATGGTACATGCTTCCTTGATAAACAAATAAAAATAACGAACGAAAATAATACTGCGAATGAAAACGATAACTCCAAAAAATTACTCAACTCAGAAGTAAAAGAGTTTATAAATTCGCTGACAATTATTCCAAAGGCAGCTGAAAAAACTGTATCTCCTCAGTATTTTATAGAAATATTTATAATATCGAAGATTGCTTCTTCCGTTTTTGTACCTCCCAAATTTTAATCCAATAGTTCCTTTCAGACTGCATTTAATATTCAAAGTAAAGTATGTGCTATTCCTTCAAGTTAAAGGATTAGTATATCATCATTATCTCTCGAGCATTTATGTTTATAGATTTACTTCAACACATAAAAAAAGGTTTTTTGATTCTCATGTAACATCAGTTTGCAAGATGATTAAGCCCTAAAAAATGTGTAATAAAAATATTAAAGTCTGTTATAGGTCCCGCAATTAGAGAGTAGATTAACTCTCCGTATTTGAATGCTTAACCATTCAATAAACCTCAGAAACAAAATAAAACTTTTAGATGCTTGTTTTTTGACCGACGTTCAATATAATTTAGATTGGACCATGAATACATTCGCTAAATATCAATACGGTGGATTAAAAACACAAAAATGTTTCAGTGATGTTTTATTGTTTGTTTTTGATAGTTTCAAACCATGAAATTCACGGATTCTTAAATGCGGTTTTTAAATACACTTATACTATTTGACAAAGAATGAATTTGCTTGAAGAAATATAGTGAAATAAAAAAATAATGTTTCAATAATACTTTAAGATTTGTTTTTGATAGTTTCAAATCTTGAGATGTACGAAATAATTATATCATTATTAATATTCACAAAGCATTTCTATAAAGTTTATTTTGATGAATTGATTTCCTGTTGTATTCATATTTTTCATTAAATCATATGAATATGTAATTCAATACTTAAAAAGAAAATACTTTCTATTACGATTGTTTAGAGGTATGTTTGAATGACTCAAACATTACGTCAATCAAAAAATAATGAAAGCATTTTCTTTTTTTGTATACTCTGATCAATATTTTTTGCGTCGACTCCTTAAGAATTAAAAAGTTTTAATGGGCTAAAAGGAATAACAACTGAATAATTACATTGAAATGATTGTAAAACTTACCAAAAGATGAAGACAAAAATATACTATATTATTGTATTAACATTTGTACTGACATTTATTCAACTTTATGCACAAACCAATCCAACTGATGGATTAATGGAAATTCCATTGACAGAACTTAGTACGGGGGATGGAAGTACCTTCCATTTTTATTCTAATGACGGAAAACTGAACATAGGTTATTCCGAAGTTTATATCGCTCTGACAGATAAAAACAATAATTTTGTACAGAATTTCACGGTAAGTAATTTTTATCCATTAATGGATATGGGTATGTCCAAACATTGTACTCCGGTTGGTAAAGTAGAAAAAGTAGCTGGCAAAGCACTTTACAAGACCTGGTTTAGTTTTCTCATGTACTCCGGCCAAATGAATGGAGCATGGTCGTTAGGCTTTAATTACACTATTGGCAGCATGACAGTTAAATCATTAATTGCCAATCTGACTACGAATAAATCTAATGTCAGCATAAATTCTACGGTTTTAAATGATACGATCACACAAACCGGTTGGTTTAAAGACCGGCATTGTACCGGTGCTATTACCTTGCCGCTCACAAGTAGTTGTGGAATTTGATGCGGAACAGGAGCCGGTAATAT
>Ga0302286_10003310_pt1 | contig 10886 bp, 6 predicted proteins | sample III_Fen_E2_3_FD_198765 | JGI IMG/M metagenome (GOLD analysis project Ga0302286, IMG submission 198765) | Peat permafrost microbial communities from Stordalen Mire near Abisko, Sweden - III_Fen_E2_3 | ecosystem: Environmental > Terrestrial > Soil > Wetlands > Permafrost | place: Sweden: Abisko...
GCTGTGGATGCCACGATAACCGAATGGATAAGCTCTGGTGGAACGAACAATGGATGAGCTACCCGGTAGGGGAAGAATATGCGGCCTGTTCGAATGTAGTCAATGCACATTTGCAATCCCGTCCACTTATGCTGGTGGTTGGAGAGTTGGACGATAATGTAGATCCTTCGTCCACCATGCAGGTAGCCAATGCCCTGATTAAAGCCAATAAAGATTTCGAACTGGTGGTGATTCCGGGAGTAGGACATACTATGGGCGGTGATTATGGAGAGCATAAACGGTATGACTTCTTTGTGAAAAACCTGATGGGGGTTGTACCTCCAGACTGGAATATGATCGAAAATAAGAAATAAATCAACAGATAAAAAAAAGAGAGCATATATTGCTCTCTTTTTTTTATAATCTATGATTTCTTACACTATCCAACTCCTCTTCTGTCTTCGGTTTCATTTTTCCCAGTCGCTGTACACCGGTTTGGGTAATGGTAAAATCTTCTTCGTTACGGATACCGCCAAAGTTTCGATACTTTTGAACTTCCGTCCAGTTGATATATTCCTTGAAACGGCCTTCCGACTGCCATTTATCCATTAATTCCGGAATAAAATAAATACCGGGTTCAATGGTAAACACATGTCCCGGTTTCAAAGTCTTAGCAAGTCTCAATGATTTAAGACCGAACTGTGTACTCTTTGGCTTCCCGTCATACCCTACCCAGACTTCTCCTAAATCTTCCATGTCATGGACATCAAGTCCTAACATATGCCCGGTACCGCAAGGGAAGAACAATGCATGGACGCCTTGTTCCACCGCATCCTCCATGTTGCCTTTCAGCAATCCCAATTCCTTCATGCTCTCAGCAATTGAGTGGCAAGCTGCCAGGTGTGCCTTTAGAAATGGAGCTCCCGGTGCCAGTTGGTCAATAGCCGCATGATGGGCTTTCAGGCTCATTTCGTAAATAACTTTCTGTTGATTCGTGAATATCACATCGACCGGAAAGGTACTTGACAGATCGCCGGCATAGTGCTTCCCTGTCTCAGCACCTGCATCCAGCAGAAACAGGTCACCCCGTTTCAACACATTGCCATGGTAATGGTTGTGCAAAGTCTGCCCGTTTATAGTGGCAATAATCGGAAATGAAATTTCACAGTCAGCTGCATGGGCAATTTCATAAACACGTGCAGCTATTTGAGCTTCCGTCATTCCCGGACGTACCAGTTGCATGGCAGCAACATGCATGTCCACTGATAAATTAACGCCACGTTCAATTTCGGCAATCTCTTCGGAGGTTTTTATCTCGCGTTGACTCACCACGGCACGTATGAGTTTTAATGACGATTTAGAACTTATCTCATCCGGATGAAGAGAAATCAGTTGTTGTAGTTTTAGTTTATTTTCCGGGCGGTAAGGCGGAAGAAAATGAATCTCACGCCCTTTTTGTTGAGCAGTAGAAATAAGTTTTGACAATTCACTCAATGGCAAAGATTCATTAATTCCACCGAATGATACGCGTTCCTTTATAGTAGGTTGCGACCCCATCCACACGATATCATCGATGGTGTAGTCGTCTCCAAATATAATCTGTCGTTGGTTTTCCACATCGATCACTCCGGCCAGACCGGGAAAATCAATGCCGAAATAATATAAAAAACTGCTGTCCTGCCTGAAATGATACCCGTTATCGGCATAATTCATGGGACTTTCCTCGTTACCAAGCAATAAAATCAATCCGGATCCAATCGTTTCATTCAGGACTTTCCGTCGTTGGATATAAGTTTCTTTGTCGAACATGTTTCTTATAGTATTAGTTAAACAACATATGTCTGTTCTTTAAACGAAATAGAAGTTAATTTATTATACACATTCATGTTCTGTTCTTTTTATTATTTCGTTTTGAAGATCCGTTCCAAGGTCATTGAAATAATCGCTGTAACCCGCCACCCTGACTATCAGATTGCGATGATTCTCCGGATGCATCTGTGCGTCATGCAGAGTAGCACTATCTACCACATTAAACTGGATATGATGGCCGTTCATGCGGAAATAACTACGCACCAGGCCTGATACTTTACGGATAGATGTTTCATCCTCAAAGAATCCCGGGCTGAATTTTTGATTTAACAGAGTACCTCCTGTATGTAAATGATCAATTTTAGCGGCTGATTTGATCACCGACGTAGGTCCGTTTTTATCGGAACCCTGCACAGGTGATATCCCTTCGGATACAGGCATGCCTGCTTTTCGGCCATCAGGTCCGGCATGCATGACACTCCCGAAATAGACATGGCAGGTAGTTGGTAATAAGTTGATCCGATAGGCTGCACCTCTTGGACTAAAATGGCCGTTTACCGCATCATGATAAATATTGAATACATCCACCAGTTGAGTATCCGCCTGATCATCGTCATTCCCGTATTTCGGAGTTTTATAAAGAATCTTATACAGCAACTCATCGCTATTTTCAAAGTTATTTTCCAACGCACTTACAAACGCTTCCAATGTTATAACTTTATCTTTAAAAACAAGCTTTTTCAATGAGGTGAGTGAGTCGGTCATGGTTCCCATCCCCACACCCTGTATGTAATTGGTATTGTACCTTGCGCCTCCGGTTATATAATCCCTGCCATTTGCCACACAATCGTCAATAATCAACGACAGAAAAGGGGTAGGCATAAATGTCATGAATATTTTTTCGATGGCATTGCTTCCTTTTATTTTTATATCTGTAAAGTATTCCACCTGTGTCCTGAAAGCAGCCAGCAAATCATCATAACTATTGAATTCAGCCGGTTCACCGGTTCTAAGTCCGGTTTGTTTATTTGTTCGTGTATCAACCCCGTTATGTAAGGTCAACTCAAGGATCTTTGGCAAATTAAAATAACCGCAGAGGATATAACTTTCGGTACCGAATGCACCACTCTCAACACAACCACTGGCTCCTCCGTTCCGGGCATCTTCCACCGTTTTACCCTGATTCATTAGTTCCTGAACAATAGCATCTGTATTAAAAACAGAAGGTTGTCCAAAGCCTGTTTTAGTAATTTGTACTGCCCTGTCAATAAATGCATCAGGATTCATCCTACTCAGCTGTACCATAGAGCTTGGTTGCAACAAACGCATTTCTTCAATCACATCCAACAAAATAAATGTCATTTCATTCACGGCATCCAATCCATCCTCAGTAATTCCACCCAGGTTGATTAAGGCAAAATCTGTATAGGTATTGCTTTCAAGTGCTGTGATTCCTACCTTGGGGGGTGAAGGATGGTTGTTGAACTTAATCCAGAACGACTGCAATAATTCCACGGCCTGCTCCCTGTTTAAAGTACCTGCTTCAGTTTCAGCTTTGTAATACGGATATATGTGCTGGTCGAGACGACCGGGATTAAATGAATCCCATGGATTAAGCTCGGTGACAACACCCAAATGGACAAACCAGTAATGTTGCAATACCTCATGGAAAGTGGAAGGTGCATGGGCTGGTACCTTTCTGCAGATACGTGCCATTTCGGTAAGTTCTTCCTTTCGCAATGCATCTTCTTCGGCGGAAGCCAGTTCTTCCAGTTTGTCAGCATGGCGGGCAGCAAACAGAATAATTGCTTCGGCACTTATCTTCATAGCTTTCAACTCTTCCATTTTATCGAAAGCCTGTGTATCGGATAACCAGTCCAGGTTTGCCATACTGACTTCGATATCATGGATAATATCACCCATCCCTTTTTTATAGATTTTATAACCGGCTACAGTATGTCCCGGTGCACGTTGTTCCATAAACTCGGTAAAGATACCTGCATCGTATGCTTCGTGCCAGTTGGCAGACATAGTCTTCATGATACGATCACGGTTGGTTCGTCCGTTCCAGAACGGGATTATCGTATCTTCAAAAGCTTTCCGTGTTTCATCATCAACACTGTATCCCACCTTTTCACGGGTATTCAGTATTTCCAGGTCGTTTAGCGAATGTACGGTTATCTCGGGATAAGTGGGTGTCGCTTTAGGTGCTGGCCCACGCTCGCCTACAATCAACTCCAGATCATTTATGCATATACTTTTATTTTCCAGGATATACCTGAATGATTTGGCTCGTTGTACTGGTACTGAATCACCAAAAGCAATATGATTCTTATAAAATTCAGTGATCAGGAGCCCTCTCTCTGCCGAAATCCGGTTAATGGCAGCAAGGCTTTGTTCGCGTAATAATTGAATTCTTGAAGTCATGGGGTCTTGGGTTTGATAGTTTGAAGTTTGAAAGTTTGAAAAGTTTGAAACTGTTATCCGCCAATCTTTACTGCAAAGCCGGCATCTTCGAATTGATGTAGCAGATCTGATAAATCGGCTTTGCTTACAGATTTTAATTCTCTCAGTTGATTTTCGATTCCAAAACGTTCATATTTGTGTGAGGCTGTATTGTGATAAGGCAACAAGTCAACACCCTGAACAGGTGAGTTTAACGTTTTTAGAAAAGCTATTGTCATCCTGATATTTTCCGGTGTAAAAGTTATATCCGGTATCAGAGGAACCCGAATTCTTACAGGCATACCGGTCTTCAATAATTCAGAAAGGTTATCATGGATAAGTTTATTGGGCACACCCGTATATATTTTATGCAACCCTGAATCCATCAATTTAAGATCGTACAAAAACAAATCAGTATGCCGGGCAACTTTTTTCAGTACTTCCCGGTTAGCATACCCACAGGTATCAACAGTTGTGTGCATTCCTTCCGAATGGCAGGCAATAAGCAACTCTATTAAAAAGCCATATTGAAACAAGGGTTCCCCTCCCGAAAAGGTGACTCCCCCACCCGATTCGTCCATAAACACTTTCTCTTTTTGAAGTTCTTTCACGACTTCCGATACCATCATTTCACGCCCTACCGGTTCATCTTCTGTAAAAGATTTCTCACCAATGCGTACAGTTTTAGCGACCTTACAGATTTCAGGGTTTATGCTTTCAGGATTGTGACACCACCGGCACGACAATGGACAACCTTTCATGAATACCGTAGTGCGGATACCCGGACCATCGTGTACAGCAAAGCGTTTAATATCAAATATAATTCCGTTCATGTTTTTATTACCGTGGTTGGCACAATAAGACACAAAAAAGTAAGGAGAATGGGAGAATGAAGTACATTCGTATAAAAGGAGGAGGAATTAAATCATCCAGCACTCATACAAACCCTTTCCGGATTTGTGAAGTCTGTTGCCCTGGTAGTTGGATGAATATTGCATTTGCAGTGAAGTTATTTCAGGGGCCTAAATTATAAAAAAAACACGAATATAATACACATCAATTAAAAATTTAATGTCATTTTTATGATTCGATCTCTTTGGGCAAGTCATAAATGGTATTGATCCGATCGGAAGTATGATGCAACCGGGTGAGAAATTCATTGATCTTATCCTGGTAATCGATTAAATAATCGGGGTGAAGTCTTTTGGTTACCAGGGAGATCAGCTTTTTAAGCAATAACCCGACTTTATAATCATATCCCGAAAAGCGGGCACCAAACACTTTTGCAGGTTGGTTAAATTGATTTTCAAGTACATACAATACTAAATCAGCCTGCAGCTTTTTGCTCTTTGTTTCTACGGTAAATTCTATAATTCGCTTTGTGCAGGCATTCAGTTTTTTTACTAACTGATGCTGAATGGTTCGTCCTTTATATTCTTTCGCATTGAGTTTGTCAATATCTTCTCTGGCTTCCTCATAAAGGGTTTGCTCTCCGCCGTCCTTATCCAGAAAGTTTACCAGCAGAAATTCATAGTTATACCTTTTCCCTGCAAGTTTGAGCACAATATCCACCAGCTCTTTTTTTGAAAGCTCGTTCACCTGTTCTTTTAAAATTGCTTTATCACGGGGCATAGAATGAATCTTTATTTTACATACAAATATAGGCATTAATTTTGAAAAGAATGTCAGGATATCCCTGATCACATTTTACTTTCATTTCCCTGCGAATAAAGGATTAACTTTATTTTGAAATAAACAACTTTATCATTAAACTATTGAAATTTATTTTTAAATTTGTCGAAGAATAATCATTACTTAATCTTTTGAATTTACCGGAGAAAATCACACGTGCTAAATCTCAATATTAGTTGTTATTATTTCAGTAATAATCAATTCAAATATTTTCTCTGAAAACAAAGCTCCACTAATATGAAGAAAATTTACGTACTATTAATTCTGATTATCTTTTTTCCAACTATAAAGGCGCAGGTTCTTACCGACAGCAATTTACCCATTATTATTATTACAACCGATAAAAACCCATCAACCGGAAACCCTGTTGAGATTCCGGATGACCCAAAGGTGTTGGCGACCATGAAGATCATCTACAGACCCGATGGAACAAGAAATTATGTGACCGATCAAAACAACACTGCTTTTTTAAATTATAACGGCAGAATAGGCATTGAATTAAGGGGCTCATCATCCCAGTCGCTCCCCAAAAAGCCTTACGGATTAACCACCTTAAAAGCAGACAATATTTCAAACAACAACGTCAGTATTCTGGGAATGCCAAAACAAAACGACTGGATATTAAACTCGCTCGATTTTGACGCATCCTTAGTAAGAGATTTTCTGTCATACGAATTAGCAAGAAATCTGGGTGATTATGCTGCCAGGGAAATGTATTGTGAAGTGATTGTGAATGGCGATTACAAAGGATTATATATCTTTATGGAAAAGCTGAAAGTTGACGACAACCGCATCAACATTGTAAAAATGACTGCCTCTGATAATACACTTCCAAATCTGTCAGGAGGGTATATAACCAAATGTGATAAAACTACCGGCGGTGATCCCGTAGCCTGGACTTTCAACAATTCCAACTGGGGGACGGTGGATTTCATACACGATTATCCAAAACCTGTTGACATTACCACACAACAAAGCACTTATATTTACAACCAGTTCGTAAACCTGAAAACCACTGCAGCTGCCCAAAACAGTTCCATCATAAGTGGGTTTCCTTCCATAATAGACATCCCTTCTTTTATCGATTTTATGATCGTTAACGAATATGCCTCTAATTCGGATGCCTATCAGCTAAGCACATTTTTTCATAAGGACCGCAATGGCAAATTAAGAGCCGGACCCGTATGGGATTTTAACCTGACCTTTGGAAATGATCTTTTTATATGGGGGCTCGACCGGAGCCATACGGATGTCTGGCAATTTGACAACGGTGATAATACAGGAGCCGCTTTTTGGAAGGATTTATTTAATAATCCTACATTCAATTGTTACCTTACAAAAAGATGGTTAGAGCTGACGGCATCCGGTAAACCGCTTAATAATTCAGTAGTAACAAACAGGATCGACCAACTGGTCAGTCTTGTTGCAGAAGCTAAAATACGGGAACAAGCCAGATGGGGGACGTTAAATAATTTCAATACTGAGGTCAGCAATTTAAAAATATGGATACAGTACAGGATAAACTGGATAAATACGAAACTGACCGTTTCACAGGCTTGTTCGAATGTTACCCTTCCTCCACTGGTCATCTCTAAAATCAATTATAACCCTGCACCGTCTGGCACTTACGTCAGCGACAGTCTGGAGTATATTGAAATAACCAACAATGGCACTCAAACTGTCAACCTTACCGGTATTTATTTCAGGGAACCGGGGTTTACCTATCAGTTTCCGGCAAATGCGACCATAAATGCAAACGGAAAAATCATCCTGGCAAGCAATTCAGGGTCCTATAAAGCTTTTTATGGTACGACTCCTTTTGGACAATTTACCAGAAACCTTTCGGATAAATCACAAAAAATGGTGCTTGCCGATGCATTCGGGAATACCATTGATACCGTAGAATATACCGACAGTGCCCCCTGGCCGACAGAGGCCGATGGGAAAGGTTCCTATCTGGAATTAATCGATCTGAATACCGACAACAGTCTGTCTTCAAACTGGAAAGCTTCAGGCAACACGACCGGCTTAGAGGATCTTGCTGCAAACAGCTCTACTGTTTATCCGGTACCCGCAGTCTCAAACATTACGGTGAACTATACTTCGGGCACCGTGCTTACCTATGAAATCACCGACCTTCTTGGACGTACTATAAGAAATTCGACTAACTTTAACTCAACAACAAACTCAGTTAATGTCGAAAACCTGCTTCCAAATATCTATTTATTAAGATTGCATTTCGATAACGGAAGAATTGAAGTAATTAAAATAATAAAGAATTAGTTTTTTGTCCGTATCTTTGTGCTTTGTTAGGTTCAGTTAATTAGTTAATTGGTTAATTAAGTTGTCCCGATAGCTATCTGGACAACTTAATCAACCTCCCGATAGCTATCGGGACAACCAGTCAACTTAATAAACTTAATAAACCAATTACTCAATCAACCTCCCGATAGCTATCGGGACAACCAATCAACTCAATCAACCAATCAACCAATCACTAATGACGCAATTTAAACGTACAACCGTTACCTCCGCTTTACCATATGCCAACGGACCCGTTCATATCGGTCACCTGGCCGGAGTTTATGTTCCTGCAGATATCTATGTACGCTACCTCCGCCTGAAAGGCGAAGAAGTACTCTTTATCGGCGGTTCCGACGAGCACGGTGTACCCATTACCCTGAAAGCTAAAAAAGAAGGCGTAACCCCTCAGGACATTGTAGACAGGTATCACGGGATCATCAAAAAATCATTCGAAGAATTCGGTATAACTTTCGATATTTATTCACGTACTACCTCTGCAACCCACCGGGAGCTGGCTTCTGACATCTTCAGGACGATAAATGGCAAAGGGGGTTTTATTGAAAAAACGAACGAACAGTATTACGACGAACAGGCTCAACAATTCCTGGCCGATCGGTATATCACAGGCAAATGCCCTCATTGTGGCAACGAAAATGCATATGGTGACCAGTGCGAATCGTGCGGAACCTCCCTGAATGCAACCGATTTAATCAATCCTAAATCAGCGATTAGTGGCAACGTACCGGTTATGCGTGAAACCAAACACTGGTACCTGCCCCTCGACCAACACGAAGCCTGGTTGCGCAAATGGATCCTCGAAGACCATAAGGAATGGAAAACCAATGTATACGGCCAATGCAAAAGCTGGCTCGATATGGGTCTGCAACCCCGCGCGGTGAGTCGTGACCTCGACTGGGGAATTCCCGTGCCGGTACCCGGTGCCGATGGAAAAGTACTTTATGTCTGGTTCGATGCTCCGATCGGGTATATCTCCAACACCAAAGAACTTTGTGACAGTCAACCGGAGAAATATGGCACCTGGGAAAAATGGTGGAAGGACGAAGATACCCGCCTGATCCATTTTATTGGAAAAGACAATATCGTGTTCCACTGCATTGTATTCCCCGCTATGTTGAAAGCCGAAGGATCGTTTATCCTGCCCGACAATGTCCCTGCTAATGAATTTCTGAACCTCGAAGGCGAAAAGATTTCCACCTCCCGGAACTGGGCGGTATGGCTGCACGAATACCTGGTGGACTTTCCCGGGAAACAGGATGTCCTGCGTTATGTACTGACTGCCAATGCCCCTGAAACAAAAGACAACGACTTTACCTGGAACGATTTTCAGGCTCGCAATAACAACGAGCTGGTGGCCATCTTTGGTAATTTCATCAACCGCGCCATGGTCCTCACGCAAAAGTATTACGATGGGATAGTCCCTCCACTGGGTGAGTTGAACGAATACGACAAACAAACCCTTGAAGAGTTTGTAAATGTAAAAGCCAATGTTGAAAAGCTGCTGAATAATTTCCGCTTCCGCGATGCACAGAAAGAAGCCATGACCCTGGCACGAATCGGGAATAAATACCTTGCAGATACCGAACCGTGGAAGGTCGCTAAAATTGACATGAACCGCGTTGCAACTATCATGCATCTCAGCCTGCAGATAGCAGCTAACCTGGCCATTGCCTTTGAACCATTCCTGCCATTTACTTCCGAAAAGCTGCGCACTATGCTGGGCATGAAATCGTTCAGCTGGTTGGATCTTGGTAAGATTGATTTACTTGTTGCCGGTTTACAACTTGAAACACCCGAATTACTCTTTGAGAAAATTGAAGACGAAGCCATGGAGGCACAGGTTCAGAAACTTCAGGATACTAAAATCGCCAATGAGACTGCCAACTACAAACCGTCAACGGTGAAGCCAAACGTAGCCTTCGAGGATTTCATGAAAGTGGACATCCGGGTAGGAACAGTTCTTGATTGCAAACGCGTCCCCAAAGCCGACAAACTGCTGCAGTTCCGCATTGCCGACGGCATGGAAGAACGAACCATCCTTTCGGGCATTGCACAACATTACCCGAACCCCGAAGAACTGATCGGTACACAGGTCTGCTTTATCGCCAACTTCGAACCCCGTAAACTTCGCGGAGTCATGAGCGAAGGAATGATTCTTTCGGCTGAAAACTCCGACGGCAAACTGGTGTTGATTCAACCGAAAGCACCGGTAACAAATGGTGTGGAAGTGAAGTAAGAGAGGCGTTCCGCGTTCAATGTTCCGCGTTCCGCGTTTCGGGTTCTGTGTTGTCGAAAAATATTATAAATTGAATCATTATATTTAAGCATCAGATGGGTTAACCCATTTGATGCTTTTTTTGTGCAGGTAAGGTCCGGATAATGTTCTCATCCGTTTTGGATATAATCAATATATAATCAATAAATAAACAATATAAAAGCAATTAATAAGCATTCTTTATATAGAGTTTACTTATTTATTAGATACTGATTGATTATGATTTACTAATAAATTATTTGTTTTAAAACCGGATGGGATTATTAAACGGAGCACATGGGAAGCGAATGAAAATTGAATTTATTTGTCGATTGCAGAAAAAATATTTTTTTAAAAAACCTTATATTAAAATATTAAATCTCTG
>Ga0302286_10003315_pt1 | contig 10877 bp, 9 predicted proteins | sample III_Fen_E2_3_FD_198765 | JGI IMG/M metagenome (GOLD analysis project Ga0302286, IMG submission 198765) | Peat permafrost microbial communities from Stordalen Mire near Abisko, Sweden - III_Fen_E2_3 | ecosystem: Environmental > Terrestrial > Soil > Wetlands > Permafrost | place: Sweden: Abisko...
AGAAGCTTTCGAGGAAAAAGCGACGAAACATCAGCAAAAAAAATATCATTTTGCCTTTGTGAGGTCATTTTCGGGAGCTATTTGATCGGTTTATTCATCGTCAAATAGTTACAACTGTGTTTAAAAATTCAGGATTTCATTTTCAATCATCCATCAGGTTATTTCTGTTGTTAAGTATCACATTTTGTTGTTTATCAGCTATAGCTGATGAAAAACAGTCTGATACAATCCAAACGCAGAATCTAAGAACGGTAACCATAAATGGTAAACGACTTCAATTAGCTCGCGCTGCCATGCCTTTACAGATTATTTCTAACAAGGAAATGGGATTATTGAACGCTACCACTGTTTCAGACATTGCCAAATACTTTTCGGGTGTAACAGTAAAAGATTATGGCGGTATTGGTGGTCTTAAAACAGTTTCGCTGCGAGGTATGGGTGCACAATATACCGGTGTAAGCTTCGATGGTGCGATGATGAGTGATATCCAATCCGGTCAAATCGATTTAGGGCGTTTCTCGTTGGAAAACATCGAACGCATTGAACTTAGCAACGGACAACCAAACGATATTTTTCAAACGGCCCGCACCTTTGCCTCAGGCAGTGTACTGAGTTTGGTCAGTAAATCACCCGATTTTGAAAATGGACGCTCGTTCGAAGGCCTGGTAAGTTTTAAAACTGGTTCTTTCGGTCTTCTTAATCCATCCATCAGCATTTCAAAATTACTAAATAAAAAATGGCAAGTAAGCTTATCAGCCGATGCCACAAAAGCGAATGGGAAATATAAGTTTATTCAGCACTATGGCTCAAAAGCTGCTCAATCTGAGAAACTAACAAGAACAAATGCGGATATTCAATCAATTAGAACAGAAGCTAAGATTTACTACCAGCTTCAAAACAACGAAAATATTTCATTAAAAGCCAATTTCTATGGATCTGAGCGTGGTCTTCCTGACGGTGTTACTTTCTACAATACTTATAGTATTCAACGTCTTAAAGATCGCAATATATTCACTCAACTTCATTATGAAAATAAAATCTCACCAGTATTTCAACAACAATATTACCTGAGATACAACAGTTCATACAATCGGTTTACAGAGACATTATTTGAAGAATATACTCAAAAAGAATATTATGCTTCAGGTTCATATCTTTATCACCCTGTACAGCCGCTGTTTATATCGGCTTCTGCCGACCGGTGGTATAACGATTTAAATTCCGATTCTAATTCTCCATTTAAACGTTTCAATACACCAAAACGTAATTCAGGATTAGCCAATATTGCTGTAAAATATCTGAACGACAGATTTAGTATCTCTTGTAATTTACTATATACGATTACCCGTGAAAGAGTGGATAGTGGAGCAGCTTCACCCGATCGGAATAAAGTATCACCAAGTATGAGTATGTCATACAAGTTGCTATCCAATAAAGAGTTACGAATAAGAGCGTTTTATAAAAATATTTATAGATTACCAACTTTCAACGACTTGTACTACAAAGACTTCGGGAATACCAATCTAAGACCTGAAGATGCCCATCAATGGAACGCAGGTATAACTTACCTCGAAACAAGTATTCCATTTATCAAAGAATTGGCTATTAATACTGACGCCTACTACAATCAGGTTACAGATAAAATTATAGCTGTTCCAAAAGATCTTTTCCACTGGACAACAATAAACAAAGGGAAAGTCGCAATAACGGGCATAGACTTAACTATAAAAGCGATATTTAAAGCTTTTGGAAACGATTTGATTACCCTCAATTCAAACTACAGTTATTGTAAGGCTCTTGATAAAACCCCGAATAGTGTAAATTACAACGAACAAATACTTTACACACCATTTCATTCTGGATCCGGTTCAATCAATTATCACCATGGAATAGTTGACCTGGGCTACAATATGATTTTTAGTGGAAAGCGTTGGAATGGTCAGAACATTACGGCTAACCGTCTCGATGGGTATCTCATTCATTCCATACAAAGTACTTTCACCTGGAATAAGGTAAAAGTATCCGGGGAATTAATCAATATTTTCAACACACAATACGAAGTGGTACAGTTTTACCCGATGCCACGCCAAAACTTTCGGCTTACAGTAAATGTAATTATATAACAAATAACTAAATATCAAACAAGTATTTTTATGAAAACGACCAAAAAGCTTTCTTTCTTTCTGTTGGCAGCATTAACCGCTCCAATGTTTACTTCGTGTGAATCCACCGATAAAGTTGTCGATGTTCCGGAAATCAGTACAGGAGTTTACGTTCTTAATCAAGGTAAGAGTAAATCTAACAATGCATCATTAACTTACTACAATTTAGCGAGCGGTACTGCTACCTCAGATGTGTTTGCAGCAGCTAATAACCGGGGGTTAGGTGATACGGGACAAGACATGATTAAATATGGTTCCAGATTATATATCGCTGTTTATCAATCAAGCTTAGTTGAGGTGCTAAATGCACAAACCGGGGTTTCGATAAAATCAATACCTATGCTTACCGGTACAACTCCTGCAATGCCTAAATCACTGGCTGCTGCAAACGGGAAAGTGTATGTCACACTTTATGACGGTCATGTAACCGAATTAGACACTGTTTCTCTCGCGACTGGAAGAACTGTTGCTGTAGGCAGTAACCCCGAACAAAGTGTTATTGTTAACAATAAGTTATATGTAGCAAATTCAGGGGGTATGGCTGTAAAAAATGACAGTACTATATCGGTTATTAATCTGGATAACTTTACTGTTGGGACACCAATTAAAGTCGTTATCAATCCTACAGTTATAAAAGCGGATAAATATGGTGATTTATATGTAATCTCAATGGGTAATTATTACGACATACCATACACCCTACAACGAATTAACACCACGACCAATGTTGTTACAAAAATTACTGATGTAAAAGCTTATAATATGACCATCGACGGTGATAATGCGTACATATATCATTTTGAATACAATGCAAATTGGGAAATTATAAACAAATCATACAGTGTATATGATGTGAAAAATGAAAAACTTATAACTTCTAATTTTATTCCATCAGATGCATTAAAACAGGTTCCCTTTAGCATTGATGTAAATCCTGTTACTAAAGATGTTTATATTGGGGAAACTGATTATATAAACACAGGAAAAATGTATTGCTACGGAGCAGATGGCAAGCTTAAATTCTCATTTGCTACAGGAGTAAATCCGACTAAAACAATTTTTATCACCAATAAATAAAAGAAAAACAAGCATTCATTCTAAGCAAACAATGCATGGTTTGGAATAACTGAAACTAAGATGCTGCCATATCTTATGTTCGGTTATTCCTTTATTTTATGCCATAATAAGTGGATTCGATAATGAAGGGTTACATACATGTTTATACCGGAAACGGTAAAGGAAAAACGACAGCATCGCTGGGACTAGCGGTTAGAGCATTAGGTGCTGGAAAGAAAGTTTATATTGGACAATTTACCAAAAGCAAACATTACTCTGAACTAGTCACTATAGATAAGTTGTTGACCGATATTACCATCAAACAGTACGGAATGGGGTGCTTCATTTTTGAGAAACCCAAAGAAGAAGATATACTGGCTGCTCAGCAAGGACTGAAAGATGTTATTGATGCCATCGAATCCGACAAGTATGATGTCATTATTCTGGACGAAGCCAACATTGCAATTCATTACAATCTCTTTAGTGCTACCGACCTAATACAAGCATTAAACCGAAGAAATGAGCGAACAGAAATTGTAATTACTGGTCGATATGCATGTCAGGAAATCATTGATTATGCCGACCTGGTAACTGAAATGAAAGAAGTAAAACACTATTATCAACTAGGTGTGGAAGCAAGAATAGGAATTGAAAAATAAAGCCCCTGCCTGTAACCGTAAACCTTCAACTTAAACTCAAAACCGGCCGGTTAAAATCCATTTCTTTACAAAAAAGAAACTAAACCAGCAGGAAAAAATGCTAATCGTGCTCAAACAAAACCAAATCCTACCGGAAAAGTTACTAAAGCTATGAGAAAAAGTATTTTTCTTATAGGAAAAAGAACTAAACCAACTGGAAAAGAAATTTTTTCGATATAAACTAAAAAAATGGCAACCAAATTAGCTCCTCTCATGTTTGCCGGAACAGGCAGTGATGTAGGTAAAACCATTATCGCAGCAGCATTTTGTCGCATTTTCAAACAAGATGGTTACTCTCCTGCCCCTTTCAAAGCACAAAACATGGCTTTGAACTCATTTGCTACCCCTGATGGGCTGGAAATAGGTCGGGCACAAGCGGTTCAGGCCGAAGCTTCCGGAGTTCCCTGTCATACCGACATGAATCCTCTGCTACTCAAACCAACCACCGATACGGTTTGTCAGGTAGTATTGAATGGAAAATCGATTGGGAACAAACATGCCTTTGATTATTTCACGACAAACAATAAAGCCAATTTGCGTAAGGAAGTTTGTGCAGCTTTCGACAGGTTGGAAAGTCGATTCAATCCCATAGTGATTGAAGGAGCCGGAAGTATCTCGGAAATAAACCTTCGTGCTGTTGATCTGGTAAATATGCCCATGGCAGCACACGCCAAAGCATCGGTTATATTGGTAGCCGACATCGACCGTGGAGGTGCATTTGCTTCGGTTTATGGTTCTGTTATGCTTCTTACCGAAGAAGAACGAAAACTGGTTAAAGGCATACTTATCAATAAGTTCAGGGGTGATATTCGCTTGTTCGAGTCAGGCATAAAAATGATTGAAGACTTATGTAAAATTCCGGTTGTAGGAGTTGTACCTTATTTTCATGATATCTACATTGAAGAAGAAGACTCGGTTATGCTCCATACAAAAAATCGGTTTGCAAAAGAAGGGAAAGTCAATGTAGCTGTGGTACTCCTACAACACATGTCTAATTTTACCGATTTTAATCCACTCGAAAGAGATGACCGCATTCATCTGTTCTACACTAATCAGCCAAAAGATATTGAGAATGCAGATATTGTAATTATTCCCGGAACGAAAAGCACCCTGCATGATTTGCAAATTCTACGCAGAGATGGGATGGCACAGGCTGTTATTCAGGCTAATAAAAAAGGAAAAACTGTAGTAGGTATTTGTGGTGGCTACCAGATGCTGGGTAGTGAATTATCTGATCCTGCAGGTGTAGAAAGCGACATCAGACAACTACCAGGATTGAACTTGCTCCCTCTGAAAACCACATTGGATGGTGAAAAGATAACCAAACAGGTAAAATTCTCATTTTTAAGCGGAAAAACCCTATGCGAAGGATATGAAATACACAATGGACGTACTGAAATTTTATCAACAGATGTACAAACCTTGAATACTCTCGAAAACGGCTCGACTGATGGTTGTATAAAAGCTAACTGCATTGGAACATATATCCATGGAATACTGGACAATGCTGAGTTTGTGGATTATCTGATTCAACCTTTTTTGAAAGAAAAAGCAAGTGAGACGAACTTTGACTACTTCAAATTCAAGGAAGAGCAGTACGATAAACTGGCAGCCCATGTGCGCAAATATGTGAATATGGACTTAGTTTATTCAATGATAACTAAATAGACCGTGAATAATATGGCAAGTTTACACGGAGATGATTATCTAGGAGAGTTGAAAGCCAATTTCAGTTCAAATATATGGCACGGAGCTGATAATTCGGCATTATATGATTATCTGTCTGGATTACTTCCAACCCTTCAACGATATCCGGAAATAGAGGCAGAATCTCTGAAAGAGGTATTGGCTGCAAAAATTGCTGTCAGTCCATCAAATATAAGCATTGGTAATGGCTCAATAGATATAATATACCGTATTGCTCAATGCTACAAGGCTTCTAAATCAGTCATCATCTCTCCTACTTTCTCCGAATATTCGAAAGCATGTCATCTGAATGAGCATACTGTGGTTTATTGTAAAACAGCCGATATAAAGAGTAACTTGGAACACTTCAAACTTGATCTTGTATGGCTTTGCAATCCGAATAATCCGGATGGAAATTGTATGGATATCAATTATCTGAAGGTTCTCTTGGAGACTTATCCACAGGTAATGTTTATCATCGACCAATCGTTTGCCGAATTCACTTTATCAAAAACACTGGTGGCTAATTCAGTATTGAAATATTCTAACCTCATCCTCATTTATTCGCTTACCAAGCGATATGCTATTCCCGGTTTACGCATTGGATACGTTGCTGCTTGTAAATCAACAATTACCGAACTTGAGCAATATAGAATTCCCTGGTCTGTAAATATATTGGCTATTGAAGCCGCTAAATATCTGTTGAGTCAAAACGAAAGGAATCATTTTGAATTAAAAGCATGGATTTCAGAGTCTATCCGATTTCAAACCGAGATAAATAAGATAGGCATTTATAAAACAATTCCAAGTAAAACGCCTTTTTTCATAGTACAACTCATTCAGGGAAAGACAACTGATCTCAAAGAATTTTTATTGAAAAATGGATTATTAATCCGCGATGCTAATAACTTTGAGTATGAGGATTATGGGGAGTTAATCCGACTCAACACCCTCACAAAAGTTGAAAACAATGCTCTAATAGACAAACTAACTGAATGGAAATACACATTATTGCAGTAATTGCGCTTATTACAGGCTTTATTCTCGACATTACGCTGGGTGACCCAATGTGGTTGCCTCATCCCATTGTGGGCTTTGGTAAACTTATCAGATGGTGCGAGAAAAAATTGAACCGAGGCACAAACCGGATTGCAAAAGGTGCAATTATGACTATCGCGCTTGTAGGTTTAATATTCGTATCAAGTTATTACATATTAGCATTTTCGGCTCATATTCATATTTCACTCAACCTTATATTGAGTTCATTTGCCGTATTCTATTGTCTCTCAGGCTTAACTCTCAGGAAAGAGGTAAGCCTGGTTTTTGATGCGTTGAAAGTGTCTTTGTATAAAGGTAGAAAACAACTGGGACGCATTGTGGGACGGGATACAAAAAGTCTTACCACTACGCAGATAAAAATAGCTGCATTGGAAACGCTTGCTGAAAATCTGAGTGATGGGGTTATTGCACCATTGTTTTGGTTTGCACTGTTGGGCGCTCCTGGCATGTTGAGCTATAAAATGATTAATACGCTCGATTCTATGATAGGATACAAAAATGAACGTTACAGCCTTTTTGGTAAATTTGCTGCCAGACTCGATGATGTAGCTAATTTTATACCCGCTCGCCTTACAGCCTTGCTTATGCTGATAGTCAGCGGACAGCTCGGCAAAATAAAGTTTGTGCTGCACAATGGAACTAAACATGCCAGCCCCAACTCAGGTTATCCTGAAGCCGCTCTGGCAGGCATACTGGATTGCCGGTTTGGTGGATCCAATTTATACTTTGGGAAACTTATTGCAAAACCCTACATTGGAAATACTGACAGACGCATAACAGAAGCTGATCTAAAAAAATCTCTTACGATCAATAAGCGTTGTGAAGTAAGCATGCTGATATTAATCTCCATAATATTATTAATACCTGTTTTATTCTGATTTGATAATGAAAATTAAACACCTGATTCCACTCATTGCCATTTGCTGCATAAGCTGCACAAACACAACAAAAAATAAACACGAGCAAACATCTTCCGCAGGCAAAGCATCGGAAATACATTATGCTAAAGGATTTCGAATCAATCGGTGCGAAGACTATACGCAAATCACGGTTACGAATCCCTGGGATTCTACCAAAACGCTGGATACCTACGTACTCGTAGACAGGAATAAAAAGCTTCCGGCACAATTGCCCGAAGGAAATCTCGTAAGAACACCTATAGAACGTGTTGCTTTTGCTTCTTCGGTTCATGCAGGTATCTGGAATCAACTGAAAAAAGCACATCTAACCGTTGGTGTCTGCGAGCCGGAGTATTTTAGTATTCCGGCAATCAAAGAAGGTCTTAAAAGCGGTAAAATAGCTGATCTGGGGATGGCTACTTCGATAAATATTGAAAAACTCATTGCCGCTTCGCCCGATATTCTGGTTATTTCGCCTTTTGAAAACACGAAACGGACTGAATTTGAGAAAGTAAACATCGTGGTGGTAAAAGATGCATCATACATGGAAGAATCCCCCCTTGGTCGTGCCGAATGGATAAAATTTGAAGCAGCATTTACAAACGAGAGTAAACTGGCAGATGAGATTTTCAGTAAAATTGAAAGAAATTACCTGGATCTTTGTAAAAAAGTTTCGGGTACTACATACAGACCAACAGTATTTACCGAGAAAAAGTTTGGCGATATATGGTACATTGCCGGAGGAAAAAGCTATCTGGGAAGGTTTATGAAAGATGCCGGGGCCGATTATTTGTGGAAAAATCTGAATTATTCGGGTTCTGCACCATTTACTTTCGAAAAAGTCTGTGCAAAGGCTATTAAAGCTGATTTCTGGCTACTGAAATACAATGATGCTCAGTCAGATTTGACTTACGAAAAATTAAGAAATGAGTATAATCTGTATGGCAATTTCAACGCATTTAAACAGAAACAGATTTTTGCCATCAACACGGCTAAAACACCATTTTATGAATCCGGTCCCATGGAGCCCGACCGTGTTTTAGCCGATCTGGTTCATATATTTCATCCGGAACTGCTACCGGACTACAAACCCAAGTATTACTTCAACCTAGAAAAAGATAAATAGAAGCTCATAATGGACTCAAAGAAAATCATTTTAATAACAGGAGGACAACGTTCAGGGAAAAGCAGTTATGCGCAAAAACTGGCCTTATCGCTTTCAGCCAACCCCATCTATCTAGCCACTTCAGCCATTTGGGACGAAGAACATCGTCAGCGAATAGAACGCCATAAGCGTGACCGCGGACCGGAATGGACTAATATTGAAGAACAGAAAGATCTGCAAAACATAGATGTGAATAACCGTGTGGTAGTTATTGATTGTGTGACACTATGGGCCACAAACTTCTTCAGCGAAACAAACGGAGACGTAGATGTGTCATTAGCTGCCATAACCGAACGTTTCGAAGCATTCACACAGCAGAATGCCACCTTTATTTTTGTAACCAACGAGTTGGGACTTGGCGGAACATCTACTAATGATTTGCAACGCAGGTTTAATGACTTGTTGGGTTGGGTAAATCAACATATTGCTGCCGCCTCAGACGAGATGGTACTTATGGTTTCAGGCATACCGGTATATATCAAATAAAAAAGCCAAACCCCTAAAGAGGTTTTAAGACATTGTTTTTATGAAGAATAATACTTAGCTCTTACTGGTTTAATATCAAATAAATACTAACTTCCCTACTCCTTTTTAGGGGCTGGGGTCTAATTTAAAATTATGTCACACAAAGTATTCAACATCAAATCACCCGAAAAGGAAATTGTTCCTCATCTTATAGAGAAAATCGATAACCTGACCAAGCCCAAAGGATCATTAGGTCGATTGGAAGAACTGGCTATACAAATCGGAACTATTCAACAGAGCCTTAGCCCGACACTTAACAATACGTACCATATCATATTTGGTGGCGATCATGGTATCACAGCCGAAGGAGTTAGTTATTCACCACCCGAAGTCACTCCGCAAATGGTTTTCAATTTTATGGAAGGTGGTGCTGGAATAAATTTTCTGGCCCGTCAGCACAACATCAAAATGAAAGTGGTAGATGCAGGGATCAATTATGACTTCGAAGGCTTGGATAGATTAATCGACTGCAAAGTGCGTAAGGGAACCCGTAATTATATGCATGAACCGGCTATAACCCGTGAGGAATTTAATCTTTGTATCGAACGCGGAGCACAAGTTGTAACCGATTGCCATAAAGAGGGATGTAATATTATTAGTTTTGGCGAAATGGGTATTGGAAACACTTCATCGTCATCGATTTGGATGAGTTGCCTGACAGGAATGTCGCTTGACAAATGTGTTGGGGCAGGCAGCGGCTTCGACAGTGAAGGTGTGAAGCGAAAGTACAGCATTCTGAAACAAGCATTGGAAAACTACAAGGGTGACAGTTCTGTCGTTGATATTCTTTGCCATTTTGGTGGCTATGAAATGCTGATGGCAGTTGGAGGTATGCTTCAGGCTGCCGAACTGAACATGGTGATTTTGGTTGATGGTTTTATCATGACCAATTGTATGCTGGCTGCCGTAAAATTATATCCGGCAATATCAGAGTATGCCATCTACGGACATCAGGGCGACGAAGCCGGACATAAACTGGTGCTCGATTATCTGGAAGCAAAACCGCTTCTCAATTTCGGTATGCGCTTAGGCGAAGGAACCGGAGCACTGTGCGCCTATCCTTTAATTGATTCGGCTGTGCGCATGATTAACGAAATGAGCACATTTAAGAAAGCGAGTGTTACCAAGTACTTTTGATACATGAAAAATCTGATTTATCAACTGGCGGCAGCAATTACATTCTTTACCAGGATACCGCTTTGGCGTATAATTGATATTCCTGGTGAAAGTTTCAGGAAAATCATTGGATTCTGGCCTCTTACAGGCTGGATTACGGGTGGTATTACGGCTTGTGCATGGTATTGCTTTTCTTTGATCTTCACTCCCACCATTGCCATTATGCTGGCCATAACGGTCAGGATATTGCTTACTGGTGGCTTCCACGAAGATGGGCTGGGCGATTTTTTTGATGGATTCGGCGGAGGAAAAACCAAAGAGGATATTCTGCGTATAATGAAAGATTCACACGTGGGTAGCTATGCATTAATTGGTATGATAATGTATTTTCTGTTACTGGTCAATACGCTTATTGCTATTCCGCACAAAATGGTATTTCAGGTTATTTTGGTTGCCGATCCATTATCCAAACTACTCACAGCGGGCATGATGAATTTCCTGCCTTATGCGC
>Ga0302286_10003316_pt1 | contig 10871 bp, 9 predicted proteins | sample III_Fen_E2_3_FD_198765 | JGI IMG/M metagenome (GOLD analysis project Ga0302286, IMG submission 198765) | Peat permafrost microbial communities from Stordalen Mire near Abisko, Sweden - III_Fen_E2_3 | ecosystem: Environmental > Terrestrial > Soil > Wetlands > Permafrost | place: Sweden: Abisko...
TATTTTCCTGAATTATCGGGCAATGTCTAATTGTTCCCGGTATTGCTTTCTCCTGCCGGCCAGTTCAATAGTTGGAAATCTGATTTGAATAGTCCGTATTGAAAGAAACGGCATGAACAGGCACCTTTTTTTTAACTGCGAATCCCTGAAATTCAGTCTCAATGTATTCATGGTCCAAATGCTCTTCACATAGGGCATAGAGGGGGCATAGAGGGGGCAAGGAGGGGGCAAGGAGGGATAAACCTATCCTAACCCCCTCTATGCCCCCTCCATGAACCCTTTCTCTACTATCTATACATAGAATGAGTGAATACAAAAAGGCGGTCGGGTAGAGTAATATAAGAAAGGAGGTTCTTTCTAATGTGATTTGGATTCAGGGTCTGAACCGACTTCCATGCTTTTTTACAACAGTGAGCCTGCGGATATTTACCGAAAGGTCAAAAACTAATATTTCTGTGGCTAAAATCTTACAATCAGTTATTTTACCTGTTTACCAGGATTATTTCGGGATGATCTGCGGAGCGTCAGTCTATTTTCGTCGAGCCGACCGCTGGCAACAGGTGTTTCTCTATTTACAGGTTACGAACGAAATAAATGCCGGAGCGGGGCGTAAACCTTAAATTTACAGGATGTTGATAAAAAATGAGATTCGAATAAACAAAAGAATTAATTTCATTGTTATAATAACTTAAAATTATAAGTCTGGATTAAAAATAGATAACCATATTCTGTTCGTGTTTTTAGCTTGCTTCATATCTATTGTAATGTGCTGTTGTACCTTATCATCTTTATCCTGATCGAACATTTATAGTACTAAGTTCATTCTCTACTTAAAAATTAGTGTTCGAAAAGGCTGATGAATTTAGTTTTCTAAGTCAGAATAGACTCAGGTGCCTGCCATAGTATTTTGTAAACAAGGATTGTCGGGACGAAAAGCTACTTTGTAGTTTGTATCCGAAAGGCTCTGGGTATTAAAAATAATTCCTGATCCGGAAAACAAAGTTTAAAAAAGATGATTTGAAACAAGGTTGAAAATAAGAAAGGGTCTGGTCAGGCTGGTATTGGGAACAGCGGCAAAATAATCAGAAAAAATCCCGTTTGTAGCGCTTCAACGGAAAGACTGGATTTTATTTTAAGGATACAGTAAGAAAATGAATCACCCGAACATGTTGGAAATGAAAGGTCTCTCCGAGTACTAGTCGACTACCCTGTTTCTGCGACAGGTAAGTGATGTCTCTGGCTGTCTGAGTTCCACCAACGAAATAAAAATACCAGGCTTCTTAGAAAATTACATGCTTTATTTTTTTTAATTCATTAAAAAAGAAAACATATGATTTCAATCGAGTGCTTAAAAGGGTTACCCCTGGAATATGAATCATTCCTGATAAATAGATACGAATCGTATTTTACCACGTGTAGATATCTTGAAATCTATCATCCTGATGCAGAGATCAACTCTGCACTTATCTATGAAAATGGTAGTTTAATTGAACTGCTCCTGTTTGAAAACAAGGGTGACACAACTTCATGCCTGAACTTGCTTGCCCGCATTGATCAGGATATCTATTCAGAGTTTACAAAACATATCTTTGAAATCTTCCCGGCAATCAAAAAAGTAGAGATTATACTTTCGTACAATCGTTACACTTTTAAAAAATCGATTTTGCTGCATCGGAATAATGATTATGTCATAAAATTGCCTTCGAAGATAGATGATTATTTTTCAGGACTTGGGCACAGTACTCGCAAAGAAATTAAAAATCACAAGTCAAAACTATTAAGAGATCATCACCAGGTAAATTTTATCACCAAGTGCGGAGTTGAGATTGAGGAACGGGTTATTGAAAAGATTATTCAACTGAATATTGCCCGGATGAAACATAAGGGAATCATTCCGGGAAAGAAGAATTCCGATAAAGTTAATATCCACAAATACTCCCAATATTACGGAGTAGTGGCTTATATTGAGATTGATGGAGAGATAGTTGCCGGTAACATTGCCTATATATTAAATAAAAGGATGTTCGGATATGTTGTAGCGCATGATGAGGGCTTTTCAAAATACAATATCGGAAAAATATGCCAACTTTATTTAATTCAAATTGCAATTGAGAAAGGATTATCGGCTTACCATTTTTTATGGGGTGATAATGATTATAAACAAAGGTTCTTAGGAAAACCTCATATCATGGTTTCCTATTTTATATATAGAGCCTATTCTTTCAACTTTCTGGTGATAAAAGTAAGGACAACCCTGTCTCGTGCTTTGTTGACTGTCAGGCAGTCCGAACAACTTAAACCAATCAGGAGTGTCATAAAGTCGTACCGAAAGAAGAAAATGGCTGCTTCTCTCACAAAAATGAATCTATTGCTTCATTAGTTGGCAGGATTATAAAATAAAACCCTCTATAAAATTGATTTATAGAGGGTTTCTTCGTTTTGAATTGTGACCCCGGTGGGGCTCGAACCCACGACCCACAGATTAAGAGTCTATTGCTCTACCAGCTGAGCTACGAAGTCATTTTGGCTGATTTATTGATCAAGTATCATTCAAAACGGCTGCAAAGGTAATTAAAATTTCATTCCTATTTCACTTTTGAGTAAAAATGATGATTATTTTTCTCTGTCATCGGTTGACAGACCACCACGGTGATGTGAAAACAGGACTGTTTGCGTTCTCTGACGGCAAGAAATTTGCATTCTTCACGCATTTCAACCATCACTTTTGTAAGTGTTTGTACGGCCTCGTAACTGCTCTCAATCGTATCTTTCTTCGTGTTAATGAAGTTCTTATAGGATATATCTACTGTTGTTCCGTATAAATGTGCCGAATGAAGGGTGGCATTGTGATTAAAATGGGATAATTTATTCTGGGTTTCTTCAGTCCGGAGCAACGAAGTAATCCGAAACCGATAATTATTATATTTTTTTTCTTTTAATTTACGTTGAAAACGGTATCCAATCTCATTCAGCATGTCAACTGCCTCCGGAATCAGGTAGGGCTTTGAATTATAAAGAAATTTCAGTTGATAGAATTTATTGTCGGTGACTTCAAGTAAAATTGATTTACGTTTCAGGCTGTCAATTATAGAATCAAATTCAGCGTTGGTAACAATCGGGAATTTCAACCCGTTTTTTTGAGCGTGAAGCAGATGAATTTCATTAGGGTCGTTTAATTTGCTGCTTGGACTGATCGGGGAACTGGCAAAATGGATGTGATCACATTCTATAAACTCCTTTGGTTTGAAAATTCTATTCTGTTGAACATTGAAATATATAAACGCAATGAGCAATATTATCAATACTTCTATACTGAAAAAAAGGAAATTAATAGAAACCTTTTTTTGTTTTTGTCTTCTTTGTGGCATAACTCTAACTCTTTCCACAAAGATAGGGTTTTAAAATATTTATCCCAAGATCAAAAAAAGTTAAGTTTTCTACAATAACATAAAAAATGAATTCCTGACTTCCAGGCTCGTTGATAGCTAATTGTTCATAAATGATATAAGATTTATTCTTCAATTCAAAACAAATAATTAACTTTGCACCTCTTAATCTAAAAATAAAAATATGAAACCAACTTTATTTGTATTGGCAGCCGGAATGGGTAGCCGCTACGGAGGTTTGAAACAATTGGACGGACTTGGTCCCAACGGTGAAACCATCATGGATTATTCCATTTACGATGCTATGAAAGCCGGATTCGGGAAGATCGTTTTTGTAATCCGTGCGAGCTTTGAAAAAGACTTTAAGACAGTTGTTATAAATAAGTTTAAGGATCTAATTGAGACAGATATCGTTTTTCAGGAGATAGACAATGTCCCTGAAGGTTCAGTGTATAATCCGGAACGTGAGAAACCATGGGGTACAAATCACGCCGTATTGATGGGTAAAAATGTTATTCATGAACCTTTTGCAGTCATTAATGCCGATGATTTTTATGGTCAGGAGTCTTTTAGTATCCTTGCTGACTTCCTGCGAAGCGTAGAAGGAAAGAAAAATGAATATTGCATGGTTGGGTATCATGTGGGCAATACTTTGTCGGAAAGTGGCGCTGTAAGCCGTGGCGTTTGTGTGGTTGATGAGAATAACCTGTTGCAAAATGTGGTTGAACGTACCCATATTGAAGAAAAAGGAGGTACCATCAATTTCTTGAACGAGAAGAGTGAAGAAATCACTATTGCGGCTAATACACCGGTATCGATGAATATGTGGGGCTTTACCCCCGATTATTTCGAGTATTCAGAAACTTATTTCAAGGAATTTCTGGCTGAGAACGGTCAAAAGCTAAAGTCGGAATTTTACATTCCATTAGCAGTAAACAATTTAATTACCGAACATAAAGTGACTTGTAAAGTGCTTGATACCCCTTCCAAGTGGTTTGGGGTAACTTATGCCGAAGATCGTCCGCAAGTGGTGCTTAAAATTAATGAGTTGATTCGTAAAGGTGTTTATCCCGAAAAATTATTTAAATAATAAACAAGATTAGTTTATGTCCAGAATATTAGTAACAGGTGGAGCCGGTTATATTGGTTCACATACAGTTGTTGAATTGCAGCAGAAAGGTTTTGAAGTTGTGATTGTTGACAATCTATCCAATTCCAATATCGATGTCTTGAATGGCATTGAAACCATAACCGGTATCCGTCCGGCATTTGAAAATATAGATTGTGTTGATTATGTGAGCATGGACCGGATGTTCGAGAAATACAACGATATAGAAGCTATCATCCACTTTGCAGCCAGCAAGGCGGTGGGTGAGTCCGTTGAAAAACCATTGATGTATTATCGGAATAACCTGGTATCATTGATCAATTTATTACAATTAATGCCCATCCATAAAGTGAGAAACATTGTATTCTCATCATCTTGCACGGTATATGGCCAGCCTGATATTTTACCGGTAACCGAAAATGCACCTATAAAACCTGCATTGTCGCCTTATGGGAATACTAAACAGGTAGGGGAAGAAATCATCAGGGATACAATATACGCAAACCCTAGTTATCAAAGTATTATCCTGCGTTATTTCAATCCGATTGGTGCACATCCTTCGGCAGAAATAGGGGAACTTCCAAATGGAATACCAAACAACCTGTTGCCTTTTGTTACCCAAACAGCCTTAGGCCTTCGCAAGCAACTGTTGGTATTTGGAGATGACTACAATACCCCTGATGGATCGTGTATCCGTGATTATATCCATGTGGTTGACCTGGCAAAAGCACACGTTATTGCTGTTCTTCGCATGTTGAATAAGCAAACTAAAAGTAACGTGGAAACTTTTAACCTGGGAACTGGACGCGGATTATCGGTATTGGAAATTATAAAGACTTTTGAAGAAGTGAATAAAGTGGAAGTGCCCTACAAGATTGTTGCCCGACGTGAAGGTGATATTGAAAAAGTATGGGCCGATCCCAGTTATGCAAACAATGAACTGGGATGGACAGCTACTGAGACACTGGAAGAAACACTTCGAAGTGCCTGGGCCTGGGAGTTGAATTATGCCCAACGTGTGAATGCAGAACAAAACTAAACGAAAATTCCAATAATAAAAAGAAACAATTAATAAATCTCAAATTTGATGGATTATTAATTGTTTCTTTTTTTCTACCACTACTTACTATAAACTACTTACCAATATGCTCTATCCATTAAAATTCAGTCCAATACTCAAAGATAAAATCTGGGGTGGCACTAAGCTTAAAAGTCTGTTTAATAAATCCGCTGAAACCGATAAATTAGGCGAAAGTTGGGAATTATCCGGATACGAAGGGGATGAATCGGTGGTGACCAACGGTTACCTGGCCGGTAATAACCTGACTGAACTGATTGAGATTTATATGGGTGAATTGATTGGCGATACGATCTTTGATGAGTATGGGTTAGCATTCCCCTTGTTGTTTAAATTGATAGATGCCAATGAAAACCTTTCAATACAGGTTCATCCCAACGATGAAACAGCTGCTGAACGTCACAACTCATATGGTAAAACCGAAATGTGGTATGTGGTGGATGCTGATCCCGGATCTGAGTTGATTATTGGATTCAGTGATGATTGTTCACGTGAGACCTATCTGAATGCAATGTCTGAAGATAAAGTAGAGGATTTGTTACTAAAGGTACCGGTAACCAAAGGCGATGTCTTTTTTATCCCTGCCGGACGCGTCCATGCCATTGGAAAAGGGGTGGTAGTAGCCGAAATACAACAAAGCAGTGATATTACCTATCGCATCTATGATTACAAACGGAAAGACGATAATGGCAACGAACGTGAGCTGCATACCGAGCAGGCCTTGGATGTCATTAACTTTGAAGCTTCCAGGGAGCCTAAAACCGTTTACACACCAATACTGAATGAAACTACACCCTTGGTTACCTGTGATTATTTCACTACCAACATGCTTCGTTTCAATAAACGTATAGAACGTCATTATGCTACTATTGATTCGTTTGTATCGTACATGTGTCTGGAAGGGAATTTCAGCATTGAATTTGAAGGAGATATAACAATTATCAGCAAAGGGGACACGGTGCTGATTCCTGCCAGCATTGATGAATTGAGTTTGATTCCGGTAGGTGAAGTGACATTGCTGGAAGTGTACGTTCCGTAACTAAAATCTTTAATAAACAAAAAACAGCAAGCCGTGATAGCTTGCTGTTCTCATTTATTACAAAAAATATTATTGAAATATCTTAGTCTACAAAAGTTTCCTTGATAACTTCTTTGCATGTTTTAATTTCAAACTTTGTTAATTTACCTAAGACTTTTATAATTCTGCTTTTATCAACAGTTCGAATTTGATCAATAGCAATCATACCATTTCGATTATCTAGTTCAACAGCTACTCTGGTAGGGTATTGCTTTAGGTTCGAAGTCATAGGAGCAATTACTATCGTGTTTAGATATTTATTCAACTCGTTCGGTGAGATGATAACGCATGGTCTTGTTTTTTTTATTTCACTGCCTTGTGTTGGATCTAAGTTGACCATTACAATTGAATACTGTTTTATTTCCATTCTTCCAATGTTTCGTCGTTAAAAACATCATCTATAATCAATTGATCATCATTCTCCTTTCTCATTTGTTTAAATGAGGCTTCCCAGTTCTTTCTTGGCTTTTCTATTGGTTTTAAGATGATTCTTCCTTTTTCGAGTATAACCTCAACTTTTTCATTGATATTATATTGTTCTAATATTGACTTACTCAACCGAAGTCCTTTAGAATTTCCTATTTTAATAATATTTGCTTCCATGATTATGAATTAAAAAGTGGCTACAAAGTTATTACTTTATTTCGAATAGCAATCTTACAATTATTTTTATTTTAATGCTCCTCCTCTTAAACATCAAAATTCATATGATTTTAAATTCAATTTGTAGTTTGATATTAGAGTCGTTTGTATAATGTGTTTACAGCGCTTTCAATCTGTACTTATAATCTTTCCATTCACTATCCCCAATATCTGACTTTCCAATTCTATCGTGAGTTGTTCCAATAAGTTCGCTTTTTTAAGAAGCTGGGTGGCAAATACTTTATCAGTAAGGCCTCCGGCATTAATACGAACATTTAATCCTGCCCCCAATACAGCGGAACGTGCTGCCAAAGCACCTACACCGGCATCGGATACTGAGTTTGGATTCCCTGTTTTAGCCATGGCCATCAAAACTTCCATCGACTCGTAGCTTACCTGCATGACCCTGAACGGTATTTCCATGGCTTTGCGGGTAGCCTGTTGGATAGCTTCTGTACGTTTCAGTTTTTCATCCCCGTTCTTCTGAGGAAGCCCGTATGCATCGAGTATGTCATTAAATGCCTTGGTATCCAAGTCAATCAGCCTGAGTAACTCATCCTGGTAAATTTTGCCTTTGTCTGCCCAGTTGGAAAACTCTTCCCAACGGTCATCCCAACCTTTCTTATGAGCGGACAGATTGGCCACCATGGTACCCAAGGCAGCACCCATGGCACCCATGCAGGCTGAAATGGAACCACCACCCGGAGCAGCTGATTCGGAAGCTGATTTGTGTGTAAATTGTTTTAAACTCAAATCGATCAACTTCTTTTGTGAAGTATCCTCCAGGAGGTATTCTATAATTTTCTTTTTTGGATCAAAAGGAGCCAGTTCATCCAGTCCCAATGACTTGACAGCAATCTTCAGAATCTCATCATCGGATATGCCTGTTGACCTTTTCTGTTTTCGTAAGAAATACTTCCCGGCATCCAGCATAGCATTTAATGGAATAACACCTACCAGTTCCGATCCTGTTACCCTAATGCCCCGTAAGGCAGCCTGTTCACAAGATAGTTCGAAAACCTGATGCATGGATACAGTCGAAATATCAGTTATGTTGAATGATAACTGGGCAATGCCGTATTCCTCAATATACCAGCCAATTCCTTTTATACCTTTCAGGAGGCCGGGGATAAATACTTTATCCCCATGCTCATCCATGATTATTTTGCCTGTTAAAGGATTTCCTTCTCGTTTGACCCTTCCTTTTTCACGGATATCATAGGCGATCGAGTTGGCCCATCGTGTTGATGTAGTATTCAGGTTTACATTATACGCTATCAGAAAATTACGGGCACTGAGAGCTATGGCTCCCGACTTTCGAACCACTTCGTTAAATTCATCAGGCCCGTAGTCAGGTTTCCAGTCTGGATCAACCAGTTTTTGAGGCAACCCTTCATACTCACCGGCACGACAATGTGCCAGATCACGACGTTTTTCCTCGGTAGCAGCAAACTCATAGAAATAAATGGGAATACCTAATTCTTCCCCAATGCGTTTCCCCAGTTTTTGGGCATATTCCATGGTCTCTTCCATGGTAATACCCCTTACCGGAACCAACGGAAGCACATCGGTAGCACCAAAGCGTGGATGTTTCCCTTTATGTTTGCTCATATCTATAAGTTCCGATGCTTTTTTTACTGCCAGAAATGCAGCTTCGCAGACACTATCCGGTGGCCCGACAAAGGTAACCACAGTACGGTTCGTTGCTTTTCCCGGGTCAATATCAATGACTTTTACGCCTTCCACTGAGGTTATTTCATAGACAATCCGGTTAATGATATCCATGTTGTTTCCTTCACTAAAGTTGGGCACGCATTCAATAATTCTATTCATAGTTGCTGTGTATTATGTTACAATTTCACCGTTTTTCCATACCATTCCGGGTTTCATTTGCCCCTGGAAGTACAATACTTCTTTATAATCGTTGGTTTTGAAAGCTATGATATCGGCTAAATAACCTTCTTTTAATATTCCACGATCCGATTTGTTTAAGGCCTTGGCAGCACGGCATGTAATGGCAGCCCACACTTCGGACATAGTCAGTTTCTCCCTGGCTCCCAACAAGGATGCTTCAATCAATAATCGTCCCATTGGGGCAGAACCCGGGTTCCAATCCGATGCAATCACCAGAGAAGTACCTGCATCAAGCAATTTGCGGGCAGGGGCAAAGGGCTCTCCAAGACCCAGTGAAGACCCGGGAAGTACTACCGGGATAACATTCCCTTTTGCCAGTAGCGAGATTTCCTTATCGGTGGCTGCTTCCAGATGGTCGATGCTCAGGGCATTAGTTTCATTTGCTAAGGCGGCGGCTCCTACGCTGAACTGGTCACCATGGAGTACAATGTCAAACCCCATTTCTTTTGCTACTAACAAATAATTTTTTGATGTATGAATAGAGAATGCAGTCTTCTCTACAAAAATATCCACCCTGGTAGCCAGTTTCCGTTTTATTACTTCAGGTAATAATTTGTCAATAATCAGTTGCAGGTACTCTTCTTCAATCCCGTTGAAATCTTTGGGAACTATATGTGCTGCCAGACAAGTCGGGATCAGATCAGCCATCGATCTTTTACCGGCATAGTCAATAGCACTCAGAATCTTAAGCTCCTGTTCTACTGAAAGACCATATCCGCTTTTTACCTCAATGGTAGTAATGCCCTTTCTGAGTAATTTGTTTGCACGTTGTTCAACGATTTCAGCAAGTTCTTCAAATGAAGCCTCGCGCGTCTTTTCCACAGTGCCCCAAATTCCACCGCCCATTGCTGCAATTTCGAGATAGCTTTTGCCTGAAAGACGCATGGCATAGTCATTGGCACGGTGTCCTGCCCAGCAAATATGGGTATGCACATCAATCATTCCGGGCAGGCCTACATAATCACCTTCAATCCAATCAATCAAAGCCGTAGAATACTGTTTTTTTAACTGGTTGAAGTTCCCGGTAGCCAGTATCTTTCCGTCACGATGCACAATGCCCCCCTCTGGTATGATTTCCAGTTGGGTATCGGATAAATGGCCTTTATCAGGCAAATGATCCATTGTAAGCAATTGTTTAAATGGTCCAGTAAGCTTCATAAATTAATTATTCACTTGTTAAATTAATGATAACCATTCTAAACGCAAACATACAGTAAGTAATCGGAAATTAATAATGTCCTGTTATTTTTTAAATAAAACTTAATCAACCCTCAGCTCTATCGCTCTCTTCTTGGGAGAGGTCACATTTCAAGAAGAACAAAATAGGGCATTATTTCCTTTCGAGTAATTATAATAACAATTAAATTTACAAAATTATTAAAACTTCTATTCCTTTTGTGTAAAATAATTCAATTTCATTCATTCTTTAAGTTTTCATTAAGGGCATTTAGTGGTTTTTAGACATTCATGCCAAATTGTCTTCGATTTACTACGGCTGTTTCATACCCGGCATCCGCATGACGGAAGATACCCAACGCCGGATCATTATACAGCACGCGGCTTAGGCATTCTGCTGCCCGTTCAGTTCCATCTGCAACGATTACCATTCCCGCATGTTGCGAATACCCGATTCCAACACCACCCCCATGATGGAAGGATACCCAG
>Ga0302286_10003317_pt1 | contig 10871 bp, 7 predicted proteins | sample III_Fen_E2_3_FD_198765 | JGI IMG/M metagenome (GOLD analysis project Ga0302286, IMG submission 198765) | Peat permafrost microbial communities from Stordalen Mire near Abisko, Sweden - III_Fen_E2_3 | ecosystem: Environmental > Terrestrial > Soil > Wetlands > Permafrost | place: Sweden: Abisko...
CGGATAGCACACCAGCAGCTTATGTACTTGCATTAAAATCAAAATTTCTAGATAACACACTGTCATTTTAACGCTCACTGCTTAGCAATCGATCAATAATCTTAGATGACGTTGAAGATACCCCTGAAGACTTTCTTTTTACAAGAGATTGCTAATTTGGAGAAAAGAACAATCCTTTAAGGGATGAGAAACCCTTTGGCTTCATAATGTCGGAGCTTCTAGGCGAAGTTGTGGGTGAAGCACATTCGATTTCTGGAGAGAATTGAGAAATAGCAACGTTAGAGGTGTTACTTGCATGCGGGATAGGAGGAGATGCTAACGATGCTGCAGATAGAATTCTTTTGGAGGAGTAAATTGGAGCCGTAGATGGAGTCAATACGCCGATGTTAGAGTGTCTCTCAGTCTTAACAAAGGATACACCTAGCTTAGGAGCTGTAGCTACTGTAATTGGTAAATATCCATTCGACTGATTAGCTAACTTTTCATCGTGGCTCTCATTGTTATTCTTATGAACATAAGTTTATCGCTGTGTGTAACTTTCGTAAAGAAAAATAGCTTATTATGGCTATTATTATTAATGCTAGAATAGTGAACTTCTTGCGTGAATCTTCTGTGAATTTGACTGCCCCGAAAGCGGACGATGCTAGCTAGGAACCGCAACAGTTGTAAAAAAATTATTAGTCGCTATTTTTTGGTTATTCTTAGGTGTAATTGTATAAGGTATTGCGGAGGAGAAACTACTGGGAGAATGAGGGAACAGAAGCAATTGCATTTATGAATCAAAGTCAATGTCAACGCTTTGTCTGTTCGAGTCAATTTTCTGATATCTTTTAGCTTAGTTAACAGTGATCATCTCATGAATTTTAAGCTAATTCTTTTCGGTCTTCTTTTGACGCAAAGTAGTAGATTATTGGGGAGATTTCTTTATTTCTTCTTACTCCTCATCGCTAGCACCTTAAACGCGAATGTTAAGCAAAGATTTTAAAGGAATTGCTTGTTTTGTTGGGCCGATAGCTCTAAAGAAATGAGGGAATTGCATCTCTTCTTTTGATTTCCAAGAGGTAGTGTCTTTGTTAGGGACACTTTTGTTATTATATCCAATCCCTGATTGCACTCGACCATTCAAAGGATAATGATTTTTAGTTTTTATCTTCTGATTAGATGTATCCTTTGTGTACACGAATGGAGAAAAGACACGTGCTAAGAGTTATTAATTACCTTAAGTTTCGAAGCAGGACTAAAATAGCTCAGAGGTGCTACTCATTACAAGATTTGAATGCTGATTTAGATGAGGAAGGTGAATATTTACTCTCTCTCACTTTAAGTCTATTAATATCTCTTTCTTGATTGCTTTTTATTTGGGTTTGGAAAAAAAATACTTTTATTGATATAGACTGTCCAAAATATTAGACAACCTATTACTCTTAACAAGTTAGCCCAAAATTAGGTTGAAATACCTTGAACTATGAATAAAAATAAGATCAGTTTTCAAAGTAAAAACTCAATTAAGTTTGAGATTAGTTAAAAAGCTACTCTAGATCGTACATTCTGATATTTGGGTGAATAAACAGATCTCTAATAATTCAGAAGAAAAAATTAAATCAAAAAAAAGGATAAAAATATTTCGTAATTGAAGATGATTTTGATTATTGTGTTTTTGTTATTCTTCTTGTTAGATGATAAAGAATATTATTTTTTATATGTATCTCTCTATCTCTCACAATCACAAGTGCTACAGCCTCATTCATTTCTTCATATCTATCCCAGAAAAATCAATATTTGAATTCATTTCTTCAAGTTATTCCTCGCCAAATTCACCTGCACCTGAACCATTCAGCAGCTGCTCGATATCTGAGTTCATCGAGTACATCTGATTCTCAACTTATTATTAATTTTATTTCTCTTATCCCGTGGGATTTGTTCTCTTTTTGGGTTGTAAATCTGCATCGTATTTATCGTCAATTTAGTTAATTATCGATCGATCTATGCGACTCTCATCGAAATTCAAGTTAATATTACTTTGATTGGACGCTAATTTCATGCGACTCGCTTTCAAGAAATCTACATCACTATCCATCTCTTCCAGAGCTGTTTTGTTTCCGTAATAGTCTTGCGAGGAAACAATTTATTGAATATTCGAAGACATATCGTTAAAATTAAAGTCTTCTTCGTAATCATAGTTGTTGTTGTTGCTATTAACATAATTGTTCTTTCCAATATTCTTATTGCTATTTGAGCTTGGCTGGTTTATTTTTTAGGTTGAAATCTACCCTTTCTGCTGTTGTTGTTATTGTTGACCTTACGCAGAAATCTAATTTTGTAGTTTCATAAATTCTTATTGCTGTTTCATATAGTCCTTCTGCAGCTGCATGTACTTCCTTTGTTGCTCTAAATATTCTTTGTCTTAAGAAGGTACTTGTGCTTTGTTGTTATCGTTGTCATCAATTTCTTAAACTGATTCGTTGTTCTTTACATTCTAACCTCCTTCGATTTTTGTACCTATTTTTACATAAACCAAAATCACCTCTAAATATGCACACACAATCTCATAAAACTTACAACAAATTATTCCCTAATTTGTACCTTAAATTGGTGAAGGAATGAATCTTGCTTGCACAGCTAGGAACCCTTGGACTTTCTTAGAAGGAAATGACAAATTCAGAAGTGAGAATTCTTAGTTACAGTGCCAATTGTTAGGATCATTCAAGCATGCTTTCCAAGCAAAATGTATCTCTCCAATATAACTATCTTCGTTGTAATTCCCATCTGAAAAAATTTACACTTAAATGTATCGACCAAGTTGTACCTAAAATATTCAAAAAATACCAAAAAACTCATTAAGCACTGTTTTAATCCCTCAATCTAAACCCCCTTACTGATGTTGAGTCTTTGAACCTAAACTTCTATGCAACTTTTATAAACGAATTGTAAATCTATGTCGAGTGGAGAATCGTATTTTCAACAGAACCTGGCAGACAGATTCTTAAAAATATATTTCTCAGCTTATTCTCAACGCCTCGAAGTGTCGGCAGCTGCAATTTCAGCTACCCATTGACAATATCTACATCATTGTCAACTTCTGGTTCTTCAATAAGAAACAGATGATTTTCTTCTTTGCAGAGTGCATTATTATCAGGGGAATATTTTCCCTCTGCATCGTCCTAATCTTCTTAGTTTTACTGCTCATCATTTCCATCGTTAGGCTAACCACTTGGCTCAAAGTAATTCTCAAGTGCAGCTTTCATTTCCTACAACGAAATTGAATTATTCTTGTCTTTATCGAAAATGCAAAACAGACTATTGAAATCCTTTTAGTTCAAGACAATTTTAAGATTCTCAAACCCTTCTCGAAGCTCTTACGGTGTGACTTCCCCACTTTTGTCTGTATCAATAAGCTCAAAGAACCCTTCCAAAGTTAGTTTTCTACTTTGAATCGCTTCAATAACTTTCCTGAATAATCGTTCTTCCCAGATTTATCGCTATTTCGGACGATTCTCTAAAATATTCTTGAATTCTGCTATTCCTAAAAGCTATTTACCATCGAAGAATCCAGCGATTCGTTGCAGCCCAACAATATCTTAGTTTGAAATCCCTAGATTCGAACAATATTTCACGAATTCTTGCTATGTTAATTTATTATCACCATCTTTGTCAACATCTTTTAGTCTCTAGATGAAATTAGGTGGATTGTTCCTAAGAGCCATGTACATATTTATAATAGCCTCATCGTCTTGAAGATTCTCAACACTCTATGCATCAACTTCTTTCTTCCCTCCTTTCGTACGTTTGCCCTCTTAGAGTGCTTTCAGAAAGATTTAACCGGATTTAAATCGTTACATCTTTCCTTCCATTTTAAGTTATCTCATTTCTTCTCGTAATTAAATCAATTCTTTCATAGGATTAGCATCAACTAATGTGCCAGCTGCATTTCGAGATTCAGATCCACCTTCGAGTTTAGCTAATTCTAATTCCATGTCTTTCTCGACAAGTTATCGTGATTTTTCCTTTAACTCTGCTTTCAAATTAGTGATCTATTATTGAAGTTCTTCTATTTCGCCAGTTCCCATGATCTTTCCACCCTTAGATACTCCTTCATTTTCTTAGAGTTTTACCTTCAAAAAATATCAATAAATATCTTAAAAGACAATAATTTTTTAATCCAAAAACTATTATCCCAATACCTTTAAATCGATATTCTCTTGCCTTAGCTTCTTAAGTTCTTCTATCTTATCTTTGAGAATCTTATCCTTATAATCTAGTTTGACTTCAATATCCTCGAGTTTTTATAACTTTTCTTATACTTCTAACTCCAATTTGAGTCGATCTTCCATAGGCTTTTTTATCGAAACCTACCATGCATCTCCAAAGAAATTATCGATTACTTATTTCTCTTCATCACTCGGTAGTGGCTTATCGAACGGACAAAGAATATTGAAACTGCATAAGCACGATTCAGCTCCATTAATCGACTATAAAAACTCATAAAGTTCATCGACAGTGGAGATACTTTCCATCCAACTTCCAGTGTATATAAACGGTTTCTTTAAATGCTAATTCGCCTTCACACCTTCTTCTTAGACTTTCTTTAACATCGTGAAAAATCTTTCTCTCACCCATCCTTGTATCGTTCCCTCTTCTTCTTTTAGTTTCGTTGTTCCCTTTTTCTCTTTTTTTGTTCCTTTATTTCCCCCTTCAAATGGCACTTCTTTCACAGATCCTAAACCTTGCCCCTTTACAGCAGCATTCATCCACTGAATATCTTCCTTTTTAGCAGGTGCTGCAGCTGTAGGTGTACCATACACAATAAGTAACTCCCGAGTATGGTCATTTGCAGCAACATCCAAGGGAGTCTTGTAATTTTCGTAATTTGCGAGTGTCATATCCGCTCCTTTTTACATCAACAACGGAATAATTCTTGTCCTGCCTGCTTCTGCTGCGTAAAACAAAGGTGTCTTGCCCTCCTTATCTCGACAGTTCACATCTGCTTGAAATTCCAGCAGAGCACGTACGATTTCGATTTATTTCAAGGAGGAGTTTAAAATAGCATAATGGAGACCTCTAAGTTATCCCATATCTTCTGCTTCGATTACTTCAGGACATACACCAAGAAGGAGCACCACGATGTTAGAGCTACTGCCACTACAAGCATAATGGAAAGCTGTTCTACCCTGAACAGAAGAATCAAAAGAGAAGAAAACAAAATATGTTAGCAAAACAATAACAACGAAACAACATTCTTTTAAAATGTATTTTTCCCTATTTTACTTTTGAATCGCTAGCATCAATGAGTGCCCCCTTTTTGACAAGTTATTCACAAATGAATTCCTATCCGTTATACGCTGCATCATGCAAAGGTGTCTTCAATTATTTGTCCCTTGCAAATACACTGAACCCTTAAAGCAGCAGATATTCTACTAGAGTACTATGTCCTTCTTTAGCAGCTACATGTAAAGGAGATCTGCATTATTCATCGACTGCAGTTCTCGCTTCTTCGATGTCTCCGCATGCACGAAGAAAATCTTTAGTTTTTGCTAAATCGCCTTTTTTCACGAACCCAAAAAGAGGAACGAATTCTTCTCTGCGCTTTGAAGTCATCCATTGAATATCAAAATGAACCTTTCTCAAGCGTTCCAGCGCTTTAACTTCATATCTCCTGCCCCAATCTACACCTGTTTACTTGAGAAAAGTGTCTTTAAACTCTGGGACTGATATTGCAATTGCAAGATCTTCTTCTTTCAGCCCTTCAAATCCAACTTTTTAGAACTTCTTCACAACATAGAGAGCGCTCTCGTAAGGGATCGGTCGTTCATCTTCCTTCATATGAGTGACAAATATCTGAAAATCACTATGAGTTCTCTTTATTGTTATTTTTTCAATCACTATTATTTGATATTTATTAATAATATTTCGCTATTGGTTTCATTTCAAAATTACTGAAGAAATCTAATCTCCAAAGGTGTTCAAATGAAAGGAATCATTCCCACAGAGAGATGTAAGATATTTATTTGCTGGAAGACCCTTGATTGGAAAACAAACTAAATCAAAAAACAATCTTTTTGTTCATTGTGATTCTTCTTTTCCCTAACATCAAAAACAAACAAGCTTTAGAAATACATTTCACTCTCACAGATTTCAAATGGAGAAATTCGACTAAATCGAAGAATTCCATGATGAATTCATCGAAATCGACTCCAAGAAATACTAATTCAGTGAACCTAGAGAACTCATGGATTCCTTCAGGTTCAATTTGAGAGATAAAAAATTTGCTGCAGCTCGATTCGGTGGTACAATAGCATTTTGTAGGGATATCACTCGAGCTGAATTCTTTGAACTAAATGATCCTCTCCGCGATCACATATGCTTTTACTCCAATCATGGGTTGTTTCAAAGCAAAAGGAAATTTGAGAGCAATGTCAAAATAGTTGGGTTTGATTTCACGTACAACGAACAACTAGTTGTCGTACTTGAAAACGGTTAGTATTTCTTGTTCGACCCTTGCGATGCAGAATGGAACAAAGATATTGATAAGGTGATCTAGCTAGATTTAGGAAGAGATTTCTCTGAAGACAACATTGTCGAGGCAAAGGTAAAAAAGATAAAAAAGGAGAATGTTATTGAACAAATTGCTAAAATTTAAAGAATGAAAAGAGAATTGTTTTGCATCCATTTTTAGTTAAAATTTCCCGAAATGATATTTGTTTTATCTTTATTTGCATAGATTATTCGTAATGGCATGGCATTCTAAACGAAGAGTAACAAGTTTTATTTCAAAATCAACATTCTAAACTCTCCATTAGAAGAATACTCTAGCTTAAAGATAACTGGAGAAATCAGCTGTTGGACGATAATTCCACCAAGTTTCGCAGCTCTTGAAGATAAATTCGAGCTTTAAATTGCTAATCCTGATGAAAAAGGAGGAATTACTTGTCTTTCTGATATCCCTTCGCGAACTAGAGTTGAGTTAAACGGCTCGGAAGCACTTCTGTTTGATGACAACATAACTGTTTGTCTCTAGAACATTCGAGCGATTGCAAGCAATGAAACTAGTGAATGGATGGCTTATCTAACTCAAAATGGTGCAGGTGATAATGAAGAATGGGCATTGCATGTTTTATCTTCAGAAATAGACGATGAATGCTACAGAAAAATAAGAATAAATGGTTTCAAAGAGATTTATGCGCAAGAAAAGCAACGAATTTTCAAAGACATCCCTATTGGGCTCTCTAAGAACCCCTCACCTGGTCCATCTCCCAATTCTTCATAGAAATTTGGCTTGTATAGCTTCCCACGAGTCAAAATCAACATGTATTGGGTTGAAAAGCATTTAATTGCTATTAACATCGCTAGTTAATTGATTCTTGTTGGATAGTCGTCTTCTGTAATATCTGACTTTAACTAAGACATAATCACAGGGAATCCACTAGCTTTTGCGTGTGTTCAAGAGATTGATTGCATAAAAATTGTAGCATAGAATAAGATTCTACTGCTTAGACACACTCCGAAGCAATATCTTGATATTTTCGATTCTCTCTCATCGAATCCTGTAAGTTTAAAAGAGTTGTTTTCAAGTGATTTTTTTTATATAAAAAATGAACTTTTTTCTTGTTAGGCTTCTGAACTCTACAAATAATCAATCTAAAACTTGAAAAACAACGATATTGATCCTTCCTCGGATGATGATATCAGGAATAACCCCGTTAGTCTGCAAGAAGGAGTTGATGGTTGCATTGTAGCTGGATCGTATGAATTGATCAAAAACAGATAAGAACATCTTCTCAAGGCAGCATCGTTTGGATAGATTTTCCTGTAAAGTCTGCAGACAAACGAAGCAGCTCAGCCTGATAATGAAGGTGTAGAATTCAATTTAACTGAAGTCTGCAAGCTACTCAGAGTAGTCTATTAGCTGAATAATTAGAAATACTCGCGGACATTAACATATCCGTAGATGAAGCATTTAGAGGGTAATTTCCCAGAAGTACTTGTGTCAATCATGCTGAGATATAATTACCACTATATAGCCTTAGAAGTCTTGAAGTTCTTACATTTAGATTAGCTGAAAGGAGAAATCTACGTCCACTGGGCTGGATGCTAGATAGAAAAGAATGAAAGTGATTCTGTGATCTGTGAAGCAATTTCTAATAAGCTGCAAGGAATGAATGGGATTTCGTTTACGGATATTGCATACAAAGCACTGAGTCATGGTAAACCTCAAATTGCACTATAGCTACTAGGATATGAGCCGTCGATTCAAAAAAGAATTCCGGTTTTGCTCTGGATGGCGAAATATTTGGTAACCCCATTGCACTTTTTTCTCATTCTCCCCCCTCATTTTTCTACATATTTTGATATTAAATAAGCAAATTGTAATTTTCTCCTTTTGCATTTCTGCTTTTCAACAGCGAGAATCTAACCAGAAGTACTTCGAGAAAGCTCTCAACGAAGCGCTTCTTAGCAAAGATTCCACTCTAATCTACATGGTAATACGCACAATTTGGGCGCAAGAAGACGAAAAATCTTATGAATACTTTGCCAAAGAAGAGGTGCTGAGTATTCATTTCTAGAAATTCCTCCGCGTCGAGATGCAATCTCAATACATGCAACTCTATAATTATCTAGTGAAAATGAAATAATCCTAGAAAGCAGGGTTCTTCTTGCTAGAACAAGCTGGTAAAGTACAAAAAACAGACCAATAGTTAAAACTCTATGAAGAAGCGAAAAAGGAATTTCTTAAGGAAATCACCGATAAGTTCTATGCGACTTGCGTGGAGGAACATATTAAATTAATAAAGAATTGTGAAGAGTTCTCGATTCCTTAAAAACGAGTTTCCACTACTGTCGAGGGAAATCAAGCTGCAGGAGTATCAAATAGTGTAAGTCAATGTTTAAGGTAGTTGTTGAGTTCGAAATAAGATAGGGCTGTGTAAAAGCTGCAAAGTGATCTCAAAATTACTGATAAAAGATTGAATTTCTGTAAAATGAAGGCACTTATTGATTCTCCAAATCCAAGTGACTAAGCACTCATTGAGTCGACTTTGGAGTAGATAAATAAAAAAGGAGTTGAAATCCTTCCAGAGCTAGTAGCAGATTAGCTGCTGAAGAAGGGTTTGATTGAAATTGCGTTCAATATTTCACCGAAGATTGTAGATGATATGAAAAAGTAAGTGATTCTTTTGAAGATCAGAGAGCAAATAGTAAATCTCAAGAAGAATCCTGCAATTAATCCAACGAAATCGCAGACACTCAGTCATTTGCAGGATTAAGTAGAATTGTCTCTTTAGCTCCTGCAAGGGAAATGATGTTTTTATGTGTGGGGAACTGTTAGGGTAATTATGGGTTTTGTAATTGGATAAAATAGAATGAGCAATAGGGGGGTTTGAAACTAAATTCGAAATATGGTTAGGATTTCATAGGGATTGGGACAAGCATATGGGTGATAGAAATAAAGCTCATCAGAAGCAAATAAATAGCCTAGCTTTTGAAAATAAGAAAAAGAGAGTTTGAAGGAGTGATTGGTTAAATTTGTACTCAATCCTCTTATTGTTTTTCCTCTAAAACAAGCCAATAGCAATACATCTTGCAGATTGATTTGTTGTTGTACCCTTAACATACCAGCTATTTTATGAAATCAGCAACCCATTCAAAGTTTTTTATTCCATGAAACTATAATTCTTATTGTACAACAAACAAAAATTTGGTAGTAGCAATCATACAAAAATTGAGACAAAATTATAAAATTATTTTAGAGGAATTTTTACAAAGAAAGAGTAAGACAGTAGAACAGTATCATAATAAATGATAATAATTAGTGATTCTTCATGGATAAAGATGCGTATTCGAGTTTGAGGAATTATTAGACTAATGTTTCTTCAAGACCACTTAGTGTTTAGTATTTGGGTTAACTTGCTTTTTATTCTTGAGATGTTTCCCAATTGATTTATTAGTAATTGTATTTGCACTTTTTAGACTCAAAACATCATTCTTAGATCTATTGCTCTTGCTCAAATTATCTGAAGAATGTTTCCTGAGTTTAACTTACTCTAGTTTCTTTTCAGAAACTGCTTTATCTTCTCTGAGAATTTCTTTCTCAGCATTTTCTTCTTTTCCTTCATTTTCTTATTCCAAATAACTAAAGTCCAAACAGTTCACACTTTAACTGAAATCAACATCTTTATCGTCAAATTCAAATGCAATGCTCTCCGCTTCACTCACATCCTCATTAAAATCTTGCAACTGCTAGTCAAAGAACTTCTTATCATTTATTTTCTTTTCCTGCATATTTCTCAGGCAATTTGTTTCTGTTTCCATTAGTTTTTTGGAGGAATATTTATCTTATCCTGCACTCAAATTACGCATGTCCACAACGAAATCTAAGCCGAGGTCGCAGTTAGAGTTGTGGTTATTGTTAGTGTCTTTGTTCTCTTCTACAAAAGAAGTTTTAGAGAGCAAGACACTTTCGTTATCAGCCTGCATAAGCATTTTCTCGTTTAGGTTATCGATTTATTACTTAATGATTGTTTTTTGCATTGTTCTTTGTCTTTTCTTTCTTCTTAATTAAACATCTGGGTTTTGTGAAATGCGCAGAGATGGGTACATTAAAATTGCAGGAGAAACTCCCACAACTCTGCAATCGAGGCAACAGAATACTGATGAATAACCTCAGATTAAGTGTGTCTCTTTGAAGAAATCAAAAAAGCTTGAAGAGATAACTTAATTAATTATCTTTGGAAGAGACGCAAGAGGAAGAGAGAGAAAATAGAAATAGAGACAATAGGATCAGATTCGAATAGATTATAGTATTATCTATTAAAACTAATGAGTTTCATTTTAAAACTAACTTTTATGTAATTTTAAGTTATTTTAAAAAAAACCCA
>Ga0302286_10003318_pt1 | contig 10870 bp, 7 predicted proteins | sample III_Fen_E2_3_FD_198765 | JGI IMG/M metagenome (GOLD analysis project Ga0302286, IMG submission 198765) | Peat permafrost microbial communities from Stordalen Mire near Abisko, Sweden - III_Fen_E2_3 | ecosystem: Environmental > Terrestrial > Soil > Wetlands > Permafrost | place: Sweden: Abisko...
ACTTATTGTAGGCTTACCGGTATGTCTTAAACACCTGCAATTAAAATTGCATCTTACCGGGATGATTCAATCGAATGTTATTCAGAATGTATCGGTTGTATGATTGAATCAATCAAAGTTGTATTTTTACTGATGTGGTAAAAAATTAAAGAGCGTGAACAACTCTTTGAATACCCATTGCATTGTTTATTAAGTGACGTATATATCAAAAACTAATTAAAGCTTACCACTTTTCTCTCTCCACCTCCAAATAGTATTGTCACATCGTTATCAGTTGCGGAATACTTTATTTTCTTTATTGGCACTAATTCATCATCAGTCCAGGTTTCTCCTGCTTTTTTCCATAACATCAATGTGACATATATAGGTTGATTTTTTGTGTCCGGTAAAAATTGATTTGATAAATTAATGACAGAGCTAATATCACTTTGTGGATGTAATCCTTTGGTCTGAACTGTTTCCATAGTTTTCCAGCCCCTCAACGAAATCAATGCTAATTGATATACGCCATTGTTGATAATCCGGACATGATAACCTCTAATATCACGATTAGTTTCTTTTATAGGTTCTTTCAACAGAGGCAGGGCATAATGACCCAAACGTAATTCGACAGATATAGGGCTGACAATTTTATCTACACGCAGAATACCATTGGGAAGAGGAATGTCAGCTAATTTAAATTGAATATTTCTATTTGTTTCAAGTTCAGCATTGCGATAATAAATACCATTCTCAAATTTTTCGAATGTGAAAAGTCTAAGTGCTTCCCATTTGTTATCTTTGTTTTTAATTACATAATTCATGGCTACTTCCCCGTTTATGCCATCGGCCTGCCAGGGAAATGCGCTATTGTAAGATAAGCGATCATAATTTTCGCTCCCTCTGAAAGGTTCTCCGGCACCAATAACAGGTACATGACACCAGGCTCTGATCTCAGATGCACCGATGTTTGGATAGTCAGTAATCAAAATGCCGGAACCTTTCTGAAATTTATTGTTCACGGTACCTTTTGCTAATTCTTTTTCCCAGGCGCCTTCATTCTCGGTTGCTGTCCAGAATGGATTGTTTTCGGGAACCAACAATCCAAGAAACGCTTTCCCACTCCAATAAACACTTCCACGGCAGCTATACGATTGTACAGCCGGTTCAAAAGGTCCATAAAAGCCAAGAGTAGGGACGCCATCAATCATGAAGCCTGGGTTTTGAAGAAACTGGAGCAAAGTTCCTGAAGCAATTCTTCGCATCCAACCATAATTTGTCTTCGGATCGTTTTCATACCCCATCAAAGGAAATGGTGCAATAGCAGCATAACGATACGAAATACTACGTCCCCACATAATCATTTCTCCATTCCGGCTAAATAGGTAGGGATAATAATCTTTTACTTCTTTGAAATTATTTAGAAATTTTTGAGCAAATTCAGGATAATATTTTTTGCCAATATATTCAGACCAAACCATTCCATACATCTGAAATGCCCACATGCTGTAGTAATCATAAGCAGGGTTATCATTGTACCAACCTTCCCCCCGGTAATGGTCGAGTGTTTTTTGCAAATATTCAGTCAGAATACTTTTGTTGATGGCATATCCTTTACTTTCAAAAAAGCTAAGCACGAAAATATTGAAGAATTTCCAATTGGAAGGCACTGTAGGTCCATCACCATAACTGATCATGGTTGCGGCTAATTTATCTTTTTCAGATTGTGTAAGCGGATCCCAAAGTACTTCTGGAATGGCCAATAATGATATTGACAATGCCCCGAATTCCACAAGGTTCTGACTTGGACCCCCATCCTTTGCCCTGGGTTTTATATAGCTTAAACTCGATGGATCAATCAGCTTCGTGATTTGATACCGATAATAATCGGCTACCTTGATATTGTTTATTACCAGATCCGGATTGTCTTTTAATAATGGGGTGGCATAAAATAAAGTTCGACAAAGCCCTTCCAATTTTTCAGTGGGTATCTGTCCATCATTTCTCGGATAACTTTTGCCAACTTGCTTAGGGAATTTCATTGGATCGTCCATCGAATGAATATAGCTGAAAGCCCCTTTTAAAATATACAGTGAGGCGTCTTTCCAATGCTGACGTGTCATTCCGGTAAGCGGACTTAATTTATAATCCGGTTGATTGAGTTCGAAAACCTGACCTGCCGGTTTGACTGGCAATTCAACATTTTGAGCGCTGACAGAAAATAGGTTTGTGATGGTAACAAGTAAAATTAATCTGATTTTTGATTTAAGTTTCATCCTGTTTTAGATTTAAAAGTTTAAAAAAAATGGCACGTAGTATATAAGTAATCGTAGATGTTAAATGATATATTTGTTATCTACAATAGCTTACATTTCAGTTTTCTGGTAATTGTTAAATTTTAATTATTCATTATTCATTACTTATAGTGGTAAACTTATCAGTCTAGGCGGTATTTAAATGAATAAATATTTTCCTGCTTTTTTTTTATTCCTGTTTTTTATAAATTGGGTTTCAGTTATTCAAATAGCGATTCATCCCATTTTTTCCATTGTCATCTGTTCTTACTTGATAGGGGGTTGCCTTAGGGTTGCCTTAGGGTTGCCATAGGGTTGCCATAGGGTTACCTTAGGGTTCGGAGGGGTAAACCTCACTGAACCCCCACTGAACCCTCACTGAACCCCCTATCAGGCAAGAACAGATAAATGCCAACTGATTGAAAAAAACAGGTCGTATGACAGTTGGGAAATCAAAAAAACAGACTACGGACTTTTCAGTATTCATTGCTTAATTAAATATTGTTTAAATTTAATCAATGTTACAAAGATATGCAAACAGGGATTTAAATATAGGGACAAAACGGTCAAATAGGAAGAAAAATACGAATGCGATTTAAATAATCGTTTATAAATATGAGCCTAAAAAGAAGTTTCAATTATTTATATCATCCTCCTTATTGAATGAATCGTATCCTTAAAATATTCTTACTATGCGTATTTTTGTATGCTGTATTTCTTTAATATGAAATGTGGTTAGTAGAAAAATCAATATATAAATTATTTCCATGAAGCTTCACAAATTAATTCTTATTCTGACTTTGATTAGCAGTTCCCTGGGAATTGCTCAAAATCGACCTTCTAAATCCGAACTCATACGTATCATTGAGAAAGCAAACGATTACTGGCAATCCACACATACCACTCCCGAAAGTTCATTTTGGGACAATGCCGCTTATCATACCGGAAATATGGAAGCCTATTTTGTCACAAGGAATGAAAAATATCGGGAGTATTCAGAAAAATGGGCAATTCAGAACGAATGGAAAGGGGCAACTGCTATTGATAAATCAAAATGGGAATACAGGTATGGCGAAACTTCCGACCATGTACTTTTTGGTGACTGGCAAGCCTGCTTCCAAACGTATATTGACTTGTACAACCTGGCTCCGGATGCTAAAAAAATTGCACGGGTACGCGAAGTGATGGAATATGAAATGAGCACACCAAAAAATGACTATTGGTGGTGGGCCGATGGATTATATATGGTCATGCCGGTCATGACTAAAATGTATAAAGTGACCGGCAACACACTTTATCTTGATAAATTGAACGAGTATTTTTTGTATGCCAGAGGAATCATGTATGATTCCGAAACAAAACTGTTCTATCGGGATGCGAAATTTATTTATCCGGCTCATAAAAGTGTGAATGGAAAAAAAGATTTTTGGGCACGTGGTGATGGGTGGGTCTTTGCTGCATTCGCAAAAGTGTTGAAAGATATGCCTAAAGATTGTAAATATCGCAGGCTGTTTCTTAAACATTACATCGATATGGCTAAAGAAATCATTCAATGTCAACAGCCTGATGGCTACTGGACACGCAGCATGCTCGATCCACTACATGCACCGGGACCTGAAACCAGCGGTACAGCTTTCTTTACATATGGTTTGCTTTGGGGGATAAACAATGGATATCTGAATGAAAAGACTTATTTGCCCGCTGCATTAAAAGGCTGTAATTATCTTTCAACCAATGCATTACAACCATCAGGTAAAATAGGGTATGTACAACCAATTGGCGATAAAGCCATTCCCGGACAAATAGTTGATGCCAATTCCACAGCTAATTTTGGGGTAGGAGCTTTTTTACTGGCTGCTTCAGAGATGGTACGATTTGTAAAATAGAAGCGAATAACCGTCTGTATCAGCTGACAATCTTAAGTATATATTTTCCTTCATAATTTTCAACTTTTTAGAGAAATGAGAAAGATACTTTTATCAATCATGGTAGTTTTTTTTAAGGGTTCATTGGCAGCTCAATCCACCGATTATCCAGATCATGGGGTTCAGTTTAATCAGGATAAACGTACAAATATCAGTGCCCAAAATACGGTAACTAAAACAGAAATCATCAATGGAGCCAATCTCATCGATATGCAGGGTAATATTATTAATGCACACGGTGGTGGTTTTCTGAAAGTAGGAAAGTATTATTATTGGATTGGCGAAAATAGGAGAAAAGGTGTATTTGTATCCTGCTATCGGTCAACCGATTTAATTAACTGGGAGTTTAGAGGCGATCTGTTAACCCGCGAATCACACAAAGAACTTGATAAAGCCAATATCGAACGCCCTAAAGTAATTTATAATGAAAAGACCAGGCAATTCGTTATGTGGATGCATTACGAATACGGATCCGATTACAGGTACGCAAGGGCTGCCATAGCAACCTCTTCAGATATTGAAAAACCATTTACTTACCTGAAAAGCTTTCGTCCATTTAACAATATGGCGCGTGATTGCGGTTTATTTAAAGAAGACAAAGGCGCAGCTTATTTCTTTGCAGCAGCACGTGAAAACTACGACATGATTCTATATAAGCTAACCGATGATTATTTAGATGTTAAAGAGCAAGTTATTACCCTTTGGCCGGGTGGACATCGTGAAGGACCTGCTTTAGTAAAAAGAGGCAATTACTATTTTATGATTACTTCAGCTTGTACAGGTTGGGCACCAAATCAGGCTAAATATGCTTTTTCAAAATCAATTGCCGGACCATGGTCTGAACTTAAAGAAATTGCAAACACCACAACGTATGAATCTCAGTCGACATTTATTCTTCCAATTGTAGGGGAAAAAACTACAAGTTATCTTTATATTGGTGACCGTTGGGATGGTAAACAGTATTTTAACTCCAAATACATTTTTTTACCGTTGAATTTTAAAAATGACAGCACGATGGAGTTAAGTTGGGTTGAGAAAATTCAACCTGTTGTAAAGACAGGAGAAATAAAACAAAACACGAACAAACTACCATAGTTTATTCCGAAAATGAAGAGAAACAGATATCTGGCCTTTATGCAACATTGCTTTTACTAGCAGGGAGAGAGGTCAGATTTTGAGAAGTTTAAAACAGAGCACTATATTGTTCCAATTGCTTATTTGTTAAATTATAGTTTTATGAAATCACTATTTAGTATTATGATTTCTTTCTTTTCAATTGCATTAGCACTTGGGGCAACAATAAATCCGTACATTCCAGACTCTTCGCAGCCAAAGGAGATTTCAGGAATGAAACTGGTATTTAATGAAGAGTTTAATTATGAAGGGAGTCCAAATCCTGAAATATGGTCATATGAGACCGGATTCAAGCGGAATGATGAACTTCAATGGTATCAACGTAAAAATGCTAGCTGTAAAGACGGGCGCTTGCTGATTGAAGGTAAAAAAGAAAGTTTTCCGAATCCGAATTATATTCCGGATAGTAAAAGCTGGCAAACAAATCGCAAAGAGGTTAATTACACTGCTGCAAGTTTAATAACTGCAGGCAAAAAGACCTGGCTCTTTGGACGTCTCGAAGTGCGTGCACGTATTGATACTTCCATGGGCGCATGGCCGGCAATATGGACATTGGGCATAAGTAAAGAATGGCCAGCGTGTGGTGAAGTAGATCTGATGGAGTTTTACAGGCCTGCCGGAGTTTCATCCATTCTTGCGAATGTAGCATCAGGTTCAACTATTCGCTTTAAAGCAAAATGGAGCACGGTAAAGAAAACATTATCATCGCTGATAACAAAAGATAAAAGATGGCCTGATAAATTTCATATCTGGCGCATGGACTGGAACCAGGATTCGATAAAGCTGTATGTGGATAATGAGCTATTGAACACTACGTTATTAAGCGAAACCACAAATCCAGATGGAAGCAACCCTTTCTTACAACCGCAATATCTTATACTGAATCTGGCATTAGGTTCAAACGGAGGGGATCCGAGCCAAAGCCATTTTCCAATAACTTTTGAAGTAGATTATGTCCGTATTTATCAAAAAGCAGTTCAAAATACAGATAAATAAACGCAATACAAATTATAAAAATAAACTATTCAGCAAAGCAACTAAATTGCTATCAGAAATATCAATGCAGCCAAAATTGTTTAAAGCAGTAAACTATAAAATTTTCAAACATGAATAATAGATTTAAGGGAAAAATTTCATATTTATTTTTTACCATACTAATATCGGTAAGCAATATTTTATATTGCCAAACACCCAAACTTATTGAAAAGACAACCCTTTCAGGTGATTTTGTTGCTGGTGAGAATGAGTTTTTACTCAATCACAAACCTTTTATTATTCGTGCAGGTGAACTGCACTACACCCGAATACCAAGAGCGTATTGGGATCACAGGATAAGGATGTGTAAAGCGATGGGGATGAATACAATTTGTATCTATTTGTTTTGGAATATCCATGAACAAACTCCGGGAGTTTTCGATTTCAAAGGACAGAATGATGTGGCCGAATTTGTTCGGTTAATTCAAAAAAACGGTATGTATTGCATTGTTCGTCCGGGCCCATATGTCTGTGCTGAATGGGATATGGGCGGACTACCCTGGTGGTTATTGAAGAAGAAAGATCTTGAGGTACGCAAACTCGCTGATAATTATTTTATGGACCAAACAAAAATATATTTGAAAGAGGTTGGTAAACAATTGGCTCCTCTTCAAATTCAAAAAGGTGGAAACATTATTATGGTTCAGGTAGAGAACGAATATGGTACCTGGGGAAGTGATAGCAAATACATGGAAACAATGCGTAATAATATTCGCGAAGCATGGTTTGATAAGGTTCAATTATTACGTTGCGACTGGTCATCTAATTTCTTCCGTTATAAACTTGATGGTGCAGTAAACGCATTAAATTTTGGCGCAGGTTCTAATATAGACGACCAGTTCCGAAAATTTAAAGAGATAAACCCTACATCTCCATTAATGTGCGGTGAATACTGGACAGGATGGTTCGATCAATGGGGTCGTCCGCACGAAACCCGTGATATCAATAGTTTTATTGGTAGTCTCAAAGACATGATGGATCGTAAAATTTCATTTAGTCTATACATGGCTCATGGTGGGACAACAATGGGACAATGGGCAGGTGCTAATTCACCGGCCTATGCCCCAACTACTTCCTCATATGATTATAATGCACCCATTAATGAAGGTGGAAACCCAACCGATAAGTTTTATGCAATCCGGGATTTATTAAAGAATTATTTGCAGGAAGGTGAAACACTACCTGAAATACCTCAGAATCCGGAAGAAACCATTACAATTCCAACCATTAATTTCACACAAACAGCTAATTTGTTCGAAAACCTGCCAACGGAAAAGCAGAGTGAATATATTCAACCCATGGAGTTTTTCGATCAAGGTTGGGGTTCTATCATTTACCGAAAACAGGTAGAAGCTTGCACCCATAAACAAACGCTTATAATCAAAAACGTTCATGACTGGGCAACAGTATTTATTAACGGAAAAGCAATTGGGAAATTGGATCGCCGCAGAGCTGAAAGTACTGTCGAGATTCCTGTATTAAAAGCAAAAGCCCGTTTAGATATTTTGGTGGAAGGAATGGGACGTGTAAACTATGGTGAAGCTATTATCGACCGAAAAGGAATAACAGACAAAGTATTACTTAATGATGGAAAAACAGAAGTAGAATTGAAAAACTGGACTATTTATAATTTACCCGTTGATTACAGATTTCAAACTAAAGCCAAATTTAATTCAAAACCTGCAACCGGACCAGCATGGTACAAAGCTTCTTTCACCCTTGCAAAGACTGGTTACACCTATCTTAATATGAGCTCGTGGGGAAAAGGAATGGTTTGGGTGAACGGCTATAATTTAGGGCGTTTCTGGAAAATAGGACCTACTCAAACACTTTGTTTGCCTGGATGTTACTTAAAAAAAGGAATCAATGAAATCATTGTATTGGATATAGATAAACCTGTTACAATAAGTATTACGGGGCTTAATCACCCAATTTTGGATGTTATCGGAATTGATGATAATCAGCAACAAAAACCAGCAAAAAGTCTGAATTTAAATGGACTGAATGCTGTTGTCGCAGGAACTCTACCCGCCGAAAGTGGGTGGAAAACAGTAAATTTAGACGAAATGGTTACAGGACGTTATTTCTGCTTTGAGGCTTTGAATGCGCAGGATGCAAATGATAACAGTACGTCGGTAGCCGAATTTGAAATAATAGGGGAAGATGGGAAAGCTATTTCGTCTATCAACTGGAAAGTGGTATTTGTAGATAGTGAAGAAACAGATAAAGCAGCCAATGGGGCAGACAAACTATTTGATATTCAAGAGTCAATTATTTGGCAAACAAAAATAGGGGACAAAGCAAATCATCCACATCAGGTGGTGATTGACATGGGTAAAGAATTCAATGTAAAAGGATTCAGAATTCTCCCTCGTTCAGATAAGAGTACGAAAGGTATGGTGAAAGACTATCGATTCTTTATAGAAAAGAAACCTTTTAAGTTTTAAGTAAATTACCTTGATTGATTGTTATTCATCTAAACTTCAATAAGGACATTCGTTTTTCCAATTTGCAGAAAACAAAAAGGGATTGATTTAGTCACATTGGTATGTTAGTTGATGTATAGTGTTAAATATTAAAATATTTAGAAAGTGATTGGATGAACAAACCCTACAAAACAGCTGTTTTATAGGGTTTGTTTTTTTGCGGAAAGTGAGAGATTCGAACTCTCGGAGCAGTTGCCCGCTCATTAGTTTTCGAGACTAACGCATTCGACCACTCTGCCAACTTTCCTTTGTTTGATCGATTGTACAAAATTACACTTTTTTTCTAAAACAGAAAGGCCTTTTTCAGGTTAATGTAGAATTAAATAGGCTAATTGTATTTCAAGCGTTCATAGGCGTGTAATGAAATGGGAGAAGATGAAGGTGAAAAATATATTGAACTATCAAATTGATTGCCACAACATTAAAAATAACATTTATTATGACAGAAAAGTATTTTATTTATTTAAAATACGTACTAATTCATATTTATTTGTATTTTTGTTGCATAAAGAATTTTCTTTGCTTTAAACTATTAATAATAAAGAGTATGAAAGTAAATCAATTTCTTGACAATTTGAAAAAGCGGTTTCCGAATGAACCTGAGTATCATCAAGCCGTAGAAGAAGTACTGATGTCGATTGAAGAAACGTACAATGCGCATCCTGAATTTGAGAAACAAAACATTCTCGAACGCATTTGTATTCCTGACCGTATCTTTTCATTCAGGATTACCTGGGTGGATGATAAGGGGAATGTAAAGACCAATATGGCTTACCGTGTCCAGCACAATAATGCCATAGGACCGTATAAGGGCGGCATACGTTTCCATGAATCGGTATATCCTTCGATCCTGAAATTCCTTGCATTTGAACAAACATTTAAAAATGCACTGACAACCCTGCCTATGGGTGGTGCAAAAGGTGGCTCTGACTTTACACCCCAGGGCAAATCGGAGAGTGAAGTGATGCGATTCTGCCAGGCCTATATGCTGGAACTGTGGCGGCATATAGGTCCCGAAACTGATGTGCCGGCCGGAGATATTGGTGTTGGTGGTAGGGAAGTAGCCTATATGTATGGCATGTATCGCAAGTTAGCCAAAGAAAATACAGGTACATTTACCGGTAAGGGGCTGGAATTTGGTGGTTCATTGATACGTCCTGAAGCAACTGGTTACGGAAATATCTACTTTCTAATGAATATGTTGAAGCGGAAAGGGATCTACGATTTGAAGGGGCAAGTAGTATCCATATCGGGTTCAGGGAATGTAGCTACTTATACTGCAGAGAAAGTGCTTGAACTGGGTGGCAAGGTGATCACCATGTCCGACAGCAGCGGGTATATTTATGACCCGGAAGGAATTGATACTGATAAACTGGCCTATATTTTTGATTTGAAAAATGTTCAACGTGGGCGTATCAAGGAATATGCCGATAAATACAAATGTAAATATGTGGAAGGTGCACGTCCCTGGTCAGAAAAGTGCACCATTGCTTTGCCTTCAGCCACGCAGAATGAGATAGACCGGGAAGAAGCCGAAATGCTGGTTCGTAATGGCTGTATGGCTGTTTCGGAAGGAGCAAATATGCCTTCAACCATGGAAGCGGTGGATGTATTCCTCAAAAACAAAATCCTGTATGCCCCGGGTAAGGCTGCTAATGCAGGCGGTGTATCCGTATCAGGACTTGAAATGTCCCAAAATGCCATGAAACTTAGCTGGCCTAAGGAAGAAGTGGATAAACGGTTGCAGGATATTATGGCCAGTATCCATGAAGCGTGTGTCAGATATGGTATGGAACCGGATGGATTTGTAAACTATGTAAAAGGGGCGAATATCGCCGGGTTTATGAAGGTTGCCAGAGCTATGATAGCACAGGGGGTACTTTAGCATAGAGCATAGAGCATAGAGCATAGAGCATAGAGCTTTGAGCCAAGAGTCAAGAACCAAGATTAAAGAGCCAAGAATCAAGACCCAAGAATCCCAGTCTTTGATCTTTGTTCTTGGTTCTTTTGTCTAAAT
>Ga0302286_10003319_pt1 | contig 10867 bp, 7 predicted proteins | sample III_Fen_E2_3_FD_198765 | JGI IMG/M metagenome (GOLD analysis project Ga0302286, IMG submission 198765) | Peat permafrost microbial communities from Stordalen Mire near Abisko, Sweden - III_Fen_E2_3 | ecosystem: Environmental > Terrestrial > Soil > Wetlands > Permafrost | place: Sweden: Abisko...
TCATAACCGCTTCTTTAGCCCCTCGACTGATACTACCATACGCGATAATACACACATCAGCGTCATCAAGCATAAACTCTTCGAAATGAACGAGGTCATCTGATTTGGTATTGATTTTATTGACTAAACGTTCAATATTATATTCACAAAGTGTTCCGTCTTCCGTTGGAAAACCCATTTCACCATGATGTAAACCTGTTATATGATAGTGATAGCCTTTAAAGAAAGGATTAAGTACCGCTGGCTCCGTTGGACCTGCACTATAAGGTTTATAATCTTTTGGATCGCCTGTGAACTCGGCACGATTGAGTACACTTTTTTCAATATCTGCAAGATCTGGAAGCATCGCTTTACCATGCATATGTCCTAACGTCTCATCCAAAAGAACAAAAACAGGGGTCATATATTTTTCTGCAATGTTAAACGCTCTGATTGTTTCTGTGTAGGCTTCTTCCAAGCTTCCTGGGCAAAGTGAGATAGAGGCAAAATCGCCGTGTGTTGGGTATTTTGCTTGTCCAATATCGGCTTGAGAAACACGGGTTGGAAGACCCGTTGAAGGACCACCACGCATAACGTTAACGATAACTAAAGGAACTTCGGTGATAAAACTATAACCAATTTGCTCAGATTTAAGTGAAATTCCTGGACCTGATGAAGCTGTCATGGACTTTGTGCCACTCATAGAAGCACCAAGGGCGACACAGATACCTGCGATTTCATCTTCCATTTGAATAAACTTCCCACCTACTTTTGGAAGGAGTTTGCTTAAATCCTCTGCAATTTCACTCGAAGGCGTAATAGGATAGCCTCCAAAAAATTTACATCCACATTCTATTGCTGCTTTTGCTACTAAGGCATTGCCGCTTGATATTACTTCTCTTGCCATCAATGATCCTTATTCGCTTAGTTTTCTAAATTTATTTTGTTTCACTTTCTCAGCTCTTTCTTTAGCTGTTTCTGAAAGTTTTGCAAACTTAAATTCACTTTTATCTGCTACGTAAATAGCAAAATCAGGACAATGCAATTCACAATCCCGACATCCAATACAGGCGTCTGGAACAACAACCTCTATCATCGAACCTAGTGTCGAATTTGGTGCTTGAACCATTGCTAAAACACCTGCTGGACACATACTTACACAAATATCGCAAGCTTTACATCTAGAGACGTTAACCCATACAGGTGTATTGCTTGGAGCGGTAGTTAAACCCATTCTTCTCTCTCCTTTATCCTATCTTTTCTTTACATATCGTCTATAAATAATGGCTAGATTGTACACTACTGCACCATCTAGCACACTTAATCGTTATTATTTTTTTAAAACTTCAGCGATCTTTTTTCCAATTTCAGCAGGGGATTTTACAACATGTACTCCCGCTTTACTAAGCGCTTCCATCTTTTCAGCAGCGGTTCCTGCACTTCCACTTACAATTGCGCCTGCATGTCCCATACGTTTACCTTTAGGAGCACTTTGCCCTGCAATAAACGCAACAACAGGTTTTTTAATATTGCCTTTAATAAAGGCTGCTGCTTGAATCTCAAGATCACCACCGATCTCGCCGATCATAACAATCGCTTTAGTTTCAGGATCTGCTTCAAACATTGAAAGGAGTTGAATGTAAGAAAGCCCAATAATAGGATCGCCACCAATACCAACAGCAGTGGTAATACCAAAGCCTTCATTGCAGACTTGGTTCGCGCCTTCATAGGTCAATGTGCCTGATTTACTAATCAAACCAATGTTCCCTTTTTTGAAGATGGAGCCTGGCATAATGCCTATCTTACACTCTTCTGCGGTGATAATACCTGGGCAGTTTGGTCCAATGGTTTTCATCCCTTTTTTAACCGCGTACGCTTTAGCTCTTTGCATATCACGAACAGGTGCGCCTTCAGTGATAATGACAGCAAGTTCAATGCCGGCGTCTGCCGCTTCAAGAACAGCATCACCTACAAAGGCAGGTGGAACAAAAACCATGCTCACCGTTGCTCCCGTTGCAATAACTGCTTCACGAACCGTATTGAATACAGGTTGTCCTAAATGCTCAGTGCCGCCTTTACCGGGAGTAACACCGCCAACGATTTTTGTACCGTATGCCAAACATTGTTCAGCATGAAAACTTCCTTCTTTGCCCGTAAAACCTTGAACAATTACTTTTGTATTTTTGTCAATCAATATGCTCATAACTAGTTTCCTTTAGCAGCAGCGACGGCTTTAATCGCACCATCGTTAAGATCACTTGCAGTAATAATATTTTTAATATTGGCCTTTTTCAAAATTTCAGCGGCTTCTTTGGCGTTCGTTCCATCAAGTCTGACGATTACAGGGACATGAACATCCACGAGTTTCGTTGCTTCTAAGATACCATTTGCAATGCGATCGCATCGTACGATTCCACCAAAAATATTAACAAAGATTGATTTAACGTTTGGATCTTTGAGGATAATCTCAAAACCTTTTGCAACGGTTTGAGCATTTGCTGAACCACCAACGTCTAAGAAGTTGGCAGGCGTTCCACCTACATGGTTGATGGTATCCATCGTTCCCATCGCAAGACCGGCGCCATTGACCATACAGCCAACATTGCCATCTAGTTTGACGTAGCTAAGTCCATAACCAGAAGCTTCGCGCTCTACGAGGTTTTCTTCACTCTCATCACGCATCGCTTCAATATCTGGATGACGGAAAAGTGCGTTATCATCAAAGCCCATTTTGCCATCTAAGGCTATAAATGCGCCACTTTTTGTTTTTACTAAAGGGTTAATTTCGATCATTTCTGCATCGTTTTCCATATAAACTTTATACAGTGCTGCTGCAAATTTAATAAAACTACTAATCTCTTCTTTTGCAAGACCTAAACCATAGGCAAGCTCTCTACCATGAAAGGCTTGAAATCCAATGAATGGATCAACAGGCACTTTAATAATCTTTTCGGGAGATGTAGCAGCTACTTTTTCAATTTCCATACCGCCTTCGCGTGATGCCATAATCACAGGCATTTCACGAGCACGATCCAAAACAATACCAAGATAAAGCTCATCAGCGATATCAGCACCCTCTTCGATGTAAACTTTCTGAACCAGTTTGCCCGCAGGTCCAGTTTGATGAGTGACCAAAGTCATACCAAGAATTTCAGTTGCAAGTGTTTTCACTTCTTCAAGGCTTCGGGCGAGTTTAACACCACCACCAAGACCACGTCCACCTGCGTGAATTTGAGCTTTAACCACCCAAATTGAACCACCAAGTTTCTTTGCGTTTTCTACAGCCTCTTCAACGTTAAAGGCGACATAGCCGTTGGGTGTGGGAACATTGTATCTCTTAAAGATCTCTTTTGCCTGATACTCATGAATATTCATAAAACCTCCATGCATTGACTTAAATTGAATTACTAATCCCAAGACTGTATAGTTAAGTTAACATCATAATCAATAAAAATCTTAACTATATCTTTTTTTTGTCTCTAATTTAAGTTAACGGAGACTCTTTGGGAGTAAAAAACTTATTTTTACGCAATGTTTCCAATAAAACATTAACCGATTTTACACTTGTTTCAAATAAGTGACGTTCATTGTCATCAAGGGGTAATTCAACAATTTTCTCGACACCATTTGAGCCCAAAACAACGGGTACACCGTTAACAGTGTCATGGTAACCATACTCACCTTCCAACAAAACAGCACACGGAAAGATGGAACGAGAATCACTCAAAATGGCTTCGATCATCTTAACCGTAGAGTTTGCAGGTGCATAATACCCAGATGTTCCCATATACCCCACAATCTCTGCACCGCCATTACGAGTTTTCTCAATAATCTCTTCAATTTCAACATCAGTAAGTAAATCCGTAAGTGCCACGCCGTTTACAGAAGAGTAACGAGGCAAGGGAATCATGTCATCGCCATGTCCCCCCATCACACTTGCCGTCACTTGACCGTAACCAAAACCCAGTTTTTGAGAGATAAACGTCTCCATTCTCGAACTATCTAAGATACCCGCCATGCCAATCACTTGATTTCGTGCATAATTTCCCACTTTAAGAGCAACATACGTCATGGCATCGAGTGGATTTGAAACAATAATGACAATGGCTTTAGGAGCATAGTGTGCCACTTTTTCAATAATCTCTTTGGTGATGTTCGCATTAATCATCAACAGATCATCCCTGCTCATACCCGGTTTTCGGGGACTTCCTGCGGTAATAACGACAATATCACTGTTGGCAATGGATTGATAATCAGAAGAACTGAAAATTTGTGTGTGGCTGCCCTCAGGGCTAGTTGCTTGCAGAATATCGAGAGCCTTGCCTTGGGCAAGACCCTCATGTCGGTCTATGATCACAATTTCACGACAATGTTTGCGCATCGCAAGCCAATAGCAGACGGTTGCACCGACATTTCCCGCTCCAATAATTGAAACTTTTTTCCCTTGTGACAAAGAGACTCCTTCTTTACATGTAATTATGCTTTGAGTGATTCCAAGGCTTTGTTTAATGTAGCACTTGGACGCATTGCTTGACTTGTTTTTTCAAAACTAGGTTTATAATATCCACCCATATCAACGGCTTTCCCTTGCACAGCGGCAAGTTCAGCAACTATTTTTTGCTCATTGGCTTTGAGCGTAGCGGCGAGTGGTTTAAACTGCTCTGCAAGCGCTAGATCATCACTTTGTGCGGCCAACGCTTCTGCCCAATACATCGCCAAGTAGAAATGGCTTCCACGATTGTCTAATTCGCCCACTTTGGAAGAAGGAGATTTGTTGTTATCCAAAAATTTACCCGTTGCGGCATCCAGTGTTTTGGCTAAAACAGAAGCTTTTTTATTGCCAACAACGTTATCAAGGTGTTCAAGGGAAGCCGTTAATGCCATAAATTCGCCAAGTGAATCCCAACGCAAGTGATCTTCTTCGATAAATTGTTGAACGTGTTTTGGAGCAGATCCCCCCGCACCTGTTTCAAACAGACCACCACCACTCATCAGAGGAACAATGGAGAGCATTTTAGCCGAAGTTCCTACTTCTAAGATAGGGAAAAGATCGGTCAAATAATCGCGAAGGACATTGCCCGTCACCGCAATCGTATCGAGTCCTTTAACAATGCGTGCTAATGATTCACGAATGGCATTTTCTGGTGTCATGATTTTGATATCAAGATCTTTAAGATCGTACTCTTTGAGGTATTTTTCAACTTTGAGAATCATCTGAGCATCGTGACCACGAACAGGATCGAGCCAGAAAATTGCAGGTGTATGGCTTAGGCGTGCACGGGTAACCGCAAGTTTAACCCAATCTTTAATCGGAGCATCTTTCGCTTGACATGCACGGTAAATATCACCTTTTTCAACGTTGTGTTCCATCAAGACTTTTCCGCTTGCGATATCAACAATGCGCACAACGCCATCCGTTGCACATTGGAATGTTTTATCGTGAGAGCCGTACTCTTCTGCTTTTTGCGCCATTAAACCGACATTGGGAACCGAACCCATCGTTTTAGGATCGAGTGCGCCATTTTTCTTGCAGAAGTTTATGGTCTCTTCATAAATACGTGCGTAACAACGATCGGGGATGAGTGCTTTCGTATCGTGTAGAGCACCATCTTCGCCCCACATTTTGCCCGATTCTCTAATACACGCTGGCATGGATGCGTCAATAATCACGTCACTGGGTACATGTAAATTGGTAATACCTTTGTCAGAATTGACCATCGCAAGTTTAGGACGTTTGGTGTAGGTCTTCATAATATCTGCTTCAATGGCTGCTTTTTGAGCCTCTGGAAGCGTTGAAATTTTGACATACAAATCACCCAAACCATTATTAGCATTCACACCAATTTCGCTAAAAAGGGTTGCATATTTTTCAAAAAGATCTTTAAAAAAGACTTTCACAGCGTATCCAAACATAATCGGATCACTGACTTTCATCATCGTCGCTTTAAGATGTAAGGAAAGGAGAATGCCACTCTTGTTAGCCTCATCCATCTGTGCTTCAAAAAAGGCTGAGAGTTTTTTACTGCTCATATAGGTGCCATCGATGATTTCATCTTTTAACAACGCTAATTTCTCTTTTAGTACCGTAGTTGAACCATCTTTTCCAACCAATTTAATACGCACATTCATTGCTTCAGGAACGGTGATAGCCTTTTCATTGCCATAAAAATCACCCTCACTCATATAAGAGACATGTGACGCAGAATCACTCGTCCATTTTCCCATACGGTGCGGGTGTTTACGGGCATACTCTTTAACACATAAAGGTGCGCGTCTATCGGAGTTTCCTTCACGAAGTACTGGATTAACCGCACTTCCCAAAACTTTGGCATAACGAGATTTGATCTCTTTTTCAGCCTCATTTGAAGGATTTTCAGGGTAATTTGGAATGGTATAGCCTTTGTCTTGAAGCTCTTTGATGGCGGCTTGAAGCTGTGGCAAAGAAGCGCTGATATTTGGAAGTTTGATGATATTGGCTTCTGGCTGATTGGCAAGATTCCCTAAATAGGTTAAATCGTCATTGACTTTTTGATCCGCGGTAAGATTTTCAGGAAAATTCGCCAAAATACGACCCGATAATGAGATATCTCTGACTTCCATTTCAATATTAGAACTTGCCGTAAATGCCTGAATGATTGGCAGAAGAGAATACGTTGCAAGCGCGGGAGCTTCATCGACTTTTGTATAGATGATTTTACTTGTTGGTTGAACCATAAATTACCCCTTTTTTTTAACTAGATTTTGTTAATGCTACCCGTTTTTTTATTTCGCTTTATTAAAGTTACGTCATTAATTTTTTATATTTTCCAAATGTGCCTCATAGGTCTGCGAGAAGGTATGTGTGCCATTTTTATTTTTAACAAAATAGAGATAATTAGTTTGCTTTGGAAAAATAGCGGCAAAAATAGCCTCTTTACTTACACTGCACACCGGATTGGGCGGTAAACCTTTGTACTTGTAGGTATTATACGGCGATGTATCTTCACGAATACGTTCTGGTGTAATTTTAGTATGCGAATACTGTCCATAATTGAGCGTGCCATCCATTTGGAGTTTCATATCTTTTTTCAAACGGTTGTAAATAACCGAGGAAACCAAGGGCATCTCTTCCGCATTTGCCGCCTCTTTTTGGATGATAGAAGCAATGACAATAAACTTCTGCCATTTTGTTTCATTAAATTCACCAAAGATTTTTTCAAAAACATCTTTATGGTATTTTTTTGCATTGGCAAGTAAAAAATGTACCATATTTTTTTCATTAATTCCCACAGGAATATAATACGTATCGGGTACTAAAAAGCCTTCTACATAAGGCGTTGCAAGAGCATATTCTTGCATCAGTTTTTCATAAGAGAGATTAAAGGCAAGGGCAATTTGGACAAACAAAAGCTCTTTCGTTTCACCAGGAATATACGTCACTACTTTAAGAGGTGCTTTAGAGTGAGAAAGTTTATAGAGGAAATCCCCGCGCGTTAAAGGACTCTCATCGATACTAACCCAACCCGATTGTGGCTTGCCAATCATATAGAGAAGATATTTATCAACTTTCTCGTGAAGGTCAAAATTTTTATTGACCATATATGATATAATTTGCCCTATTGAGCCTTGTGGCACAAAGGCGACTGAACTTGAGTTCATCGGCCTAGACAAGTGAAAGAGAAGTGAATATATGATTATTAAAGCAACATCACATACAATCAGGAATATCTGGATCTTTTTATTATTCATAGTTCTTTTTTTCGTAACATTAATTGGCACCCTAACAAATGGCATTTCGATCGATAATGTAACATTACCGACGTTAAAAATTGATCAATTATATATTAAACTAGATAAAAAATTGATTGTAAGTATCCAAAGACTTGAAATCAAGAGAGAAACAAAAGCCGATACTTCACTCGAAGAGAGCGCGGAAATCATCAAAAACTTCCCCTATCTCAATCAATTTTTTAGCAAAATTAGTATTGAAAATATCCTCTACGAAAACGAGATGCTTTCACTTCATTATGAAGAGAACCTCTTTAAGTTAGACAGCAAACATCTGAGTGTTAATCTAATCATTACACCCATTGAAAAATGGAATATTGAGGTTGAAATCCAAGAGGCATTTTTTAAAGATTATGCTTTACATGTAAACGGGAAATTCCGTATGGATTTTAAAACAAAAATATACTCCTTTGAAGGCGATTATGATGTTTTTGGACTCAAAGGCATTGCTCTTCTTGATCTTCATGATAAACTTTTAACCTACCACATTCAAAGTGAAACGTTCCACAATAAAGAGCTCAAAGACCTGATGGATTTTATTGTCACGCAGGTCGAACTTGACCCCATTGCAAAGGATTGGATTGATAAAAATATCGTTGGAGAAGAGTATCTTTTGCACTTCTTTGAAGGTAAACTCAACATAGCAACAGGAGATTATTTTCCAGAGTCGATGCACGCAACAGCTACGGTTAAAAATGCCACCGTAAGCTTTGAACCAAGTGTTCCTCCTGCACATGTTAAAGAGATTGGGATTGAGTTTAAAAACGATAAGCTCTTGTTTGACATCCATGAACCTACCTACGAAAACCACACCGTGAACAAAGCAGATGTTTATATCTATAACCTTATTGGCAAAGGCACAGGCATTGTTGTTGATCTTAACGCCACATCAAAACTAGATGCGCCAATACATAAAATTTTACATGCTTTTAAAATCGATGTACCCATCAATCAAACTTCGGGAAAAACCGATGCCACTATCAGGCTTGATATTCGTTTTTTACCCTATGATATCAACGCCACAGGGACTTTTAAACTCTACCCCAGCGACTTTACCCTGAGTGGACTTCCGATGTCGACAAAGTATGGTGAAGTCAAACTCGATAACTTTAAAATTTCGCTTGATCATACGAATTTACGCTATAAAAATCTGTTTGACATTAATGCCACAGGTCTGTTTGATGTGAAAACAAGTCGCTATGACGGGAAGATTGATATTAACTCACTTTTACTGGATTTTAGTGGTGCAAAACTCTTAAATATAGCCAATTTAGCCGATCAGAATGCCTCATTTGTCCTTGAAAACAATAGTACAAAAATGACATTACCAAGCCTTGATACAACCCTCATTTTTGCAGGAGACACGAATCAATTCCTTTTCAATGATTTGAGTAAAATTGCTCCTTACTCCTCCTTTATGAAAGATATGTCACTCAGCACAGGTTCTGTGATGGTTCAAACCAAAGACTTTGATACCTTTGATGCCAAAATCAATCTACACGATGTTGAAACACCTTTTTTAGATAACAATGAACCTGTACGCGACTTTGACATCACCCTTAGAACCAATACTAAAACACTGGACGCAAGTACGACAAACAACAAATTTGCACTCCATTTTGACAAAGATATCACGTTACATGTAAAAGATATGAACCTCTCCATCCCAAAAAGTGATACGCCATTGGATATTCCTATTAAAGTTACTCTTTTTGGTGAAAACTCTTCTTTGATTGATGCACAGAGCAATAAAACAGTTCTCAGTGAGCGTTATACGATGAATCTCTACAAAGATACCATCAATCTAAATTCCAAACGTGGTAAATCTTCCTTTGAATATGAAAAAAAAGCTGGACACTATAGCATTCAAGCAACAGCTCTTGATGCGAATGCCACGAATGCGCTTCTCAATCACTCCTATTTCCATCAAGGAGATTTTTCACTGACGATGGAGGGCAAAGACAATAACCTGAGTGAGGGTACGTTTATCATGCATAAAACCTACGTCAAAGACCTTAGATTTTTTAATAATCTCATGGCAACGATCAACACCATTCCTTCCTTGCTTGTGTTTAGTGACCCAAGCTTTAATACAGAGGGCTATTTTATTGACAATGGGTATGTCGAATTTAATCAAACAAAAGAGAATTTACATGTAAAAGATCTTCAATTGCGTGGCAAAAGTGCAGATATTTTAGGGGATGGGGATATTGATTTGATAAACGATACACTGAACCTCAAACTTCAGATCAAAACGCTCAAAAGCTTTAGCAATGCGATTGATATGATCCCAATTGTCGGAGGCATTATTTTAGGAGACGATAAGAGAATCTCAACCAATGTTGATGTCACGGGTGCAACATCGGATCCAAAGATTGAGACGCATCTCATTTTAGATACCCTTAAAACGCCTATGAACATCATCAAACGAACGCTTGAGGCACCTTTGGAGCTTTTTAAATAAACGTGCCTAGAAGTCCTGTTAAGTCGTGTATGTTTTTAGCACGAACTTTGGCTGTATCACTCGTACCATACCCCCATTCTGCAAAAATAAAAGCAATCCCAGCATTCAAGGCAGCACCTTCATCTTTGATGCTATCACCTATTAAGATAGTTTTTTTAGGATCCGTTTTGAATGTTTGCATTAAATGATATACCATCAACGGATCAGGTTTTGATTTTTCAACGTTGTTAGCACCGATAATTTCGGAAAAGTACTTAAGAATGCCCATTTTATCCAACATATGACGTGCAAAAAAATCACTCGCATTGGTCGCAATGGCTAAATGTGCTTTGTGCGAAAGCTCATTCAACATCGTCTCAACATCAGGATAGAGTGAAATCATCGACGGAGAATTTTCCATATAGTGCTCTTTAAACAAAGCACGATGGGAAGGATCATACACTTCTGTGTTGTAAAAAATTTTGGGGAGGTGTTGGTCAGGTTGGTTGATGTAGTACTCTAAATACTTTTGCCCAATGGGCTCTAGACCTAAACTGTGGCGAACATAATTGACACTGTGCGTCATGGCCGCACTCGAATCAATGAGTGTTCCATCCATATCAAAAATGATGAGTGCGTCTTTGCTCATGCTTCGATGCGTAGACCCAGAATTAAAAG
>Ga0302286_10003322_pt1 | contig 10865 bp, 9 predicted proteins | sample III_Fen_E2_3_FD_198765 | JGI IMG/M metagenome (GOLD analysis project Ga0302286, IMG submission 198765) | Peat permafrost microbial communities from Stordalen Mire near Abisko, Sweden - III_Fen_E2_3 | ecosystem: Environmental > Terrestrial > Soil > Wetlands > Permafrost | place: Sweden: Abisko...
TCTGTGAATATCTCTTTTACCGATTCAAATGAAATTTCTTCCTTCATTATAACAAATTAATGACCAACAAAAATACAACTTTTACGCCGTTTTTTTGCTATAAAATGCTTAAATATAATATTTCCTGCGTCACTGCGTCCGAAATAAACTGATGCCCCGGTGAAGTGGCATTTTCGGAAGCTTTAAGCTCATTCGTTATTCGCAATGCCGTTTCTTTGTTCTTCCTGCAAAAGCGGCTTAAACATAGAGCCACGGCTTTATATAAATGAAATTCATTGGTATTGGACACCAACAATGCTTTTTGGGTAATCGTTTCAATTTCTTCGGCAGCTAATTCTGTGTAAACTCTGGCAGCAAGAATAAAACCAGCGATTTGAATCTGCAACTTTGCGGAAAGAATCCATTCCATGCATAGTAGATTGGCAAACGAAACTTTCGCCAGTAAATTCATACAGGTTAATTCTATTATTTCAATTTGATCAACATCTTTGGCCCAATTGTTCGCCATTTCGGGGGTGAATCTGTCCGCAGGCTCTAGCATGGCAGCCAAAATCATAGTTTCGCGGATTTGGAGCGTCCAAAGTCGTTGCGCTAAATCGTGGTTTGGTGTATAAGCAGACGCAATTTCTTTTAATCGGGGAATAGCTACCCCGTAATTTTTCTTATATGAAATTCCGTTTTGGGTCATCAAATCGGATGTGATTCCATTCATCGAAAGTCTGATTTTTTGTCTAATTTCTTTGATTTGGGCATCCAAAACCGGATTTGAAACATAATATTTCATTTTCTTTTGTCCTTTAGTCGTTGTAAATTAATGTGTTGTGAAAATAGCTATAATTTTAAAAACAAAACAGTTGCACAAATTGAGTGGTAGTATTATCTTTGCACTCGCAAAACACGGTGGTTATAGCTCAGTCGGTTAGAGCGTCGGATTGTGGTTCCGAAGGTCGCGGGTTCGAGCCCCGTTTTCCACCCAGCATAAAAAAGAAGAACAAATCAGTTCTTCTTTTTTTGTTTATTGTCTAGCAATGAGCTGTTTCTGTCTATTATGTCAGTCGCCTTGTATAAATCCACAAAGTCATAACCATATTTCGATAATTCCAACAACAGATTATATAGCTGCGGGTAGAACTTATCCTGACGACGTGCATCGGCTCCCAGATGAAACGAAAGAATATACCCGTTCAGACCTTGTTTAGATTCCAACTGAATTATCCGTTTGTAGATTTCATTGCTCGAAAAATAGTTTTCCCGCATTTCAGGAACCGACGTGTCGGAATTGGAAAGGGTGCCTGGCGTTGAAGCGATAATCTGAATCCCAACTTCCTTGCTCCACTGGCTAATGCTGTCATTATAGGCTTCGTAAGGTGGAAGTAGGAACGGTGTCTGATTTTTCTTAATCCCGAATTTTTCCATTGCCGAATAATTATTTTTCAAATCCTCGATAAACCTCGATTTGCTGATCAAAAGTGAATCGTGTTTTTGCATAGAACAATAAATCAGGTTCTTATCGGAATTTCCACCCAAATAATGATTGTCTTCAAGCAATTCTTTGATGATTTTACTGTTTTTGGAATTGCGATAAAAATCACCAGTGAAAAAGAAGGATGCTTTGATGTTCAGTTTCTTTAAGGCCTGGCGAATGGTTTTATATCCATCGGTATATTCATTTCCCGAAAAAACAAGGCAAATCTGTTTCTTGGTTTCATCGGTGCGAATTATGCCACCGCCGATATATTGGTTGTTGTCAGCCGTTTTTTCGGGAACACCTTCCAATTGTTTTCCCGAAAACAGGTAAGCCAGTGAAGCACTTCCATCCAACGAAAGCTCATTGGTCACGTAATCTTCATTGTTATCGTGGTACACTGCCCAATCAGACTGAAAACGTTCCGAACCATTGCTGTCGGTTATGAAGTTGCTCAGTTGAAATTTAAAACTACTTTTCTGAACCGGTCCACTAATTAAACCCCCACTGGTTGGAGTATTATTTTTAGAACTTGAATTGATGAAAGGATTTGCAGGCGGATTCGCTGTTTTTGGCAATCCGGTTATCATGCTTGCTCCCCACGGATTCCGACCCAAAAGCCAGTCGATGAGTCCGTTTTCCATATTGACATAGGTTGAATCATTGGTTAGCGTTCGGTACAGGATGCATTGAGTGGCCAAAGCTGAAACTAAATTGTTGGAGTTTTTTACCATAGGGACGCCCACCTCGAACGGATTAGTCTTGGCATATAAACTCATGCGTTGAATCCCATTCAACAGGTTTTCCTGAAATTCTTTTTGAAAACGCGGGTTTTCAACATTTGCCAGCAGATAATGGCCGATATTGATAAATGGGTACCATTGATAATGTGAGGTGGTGTCCGAGCACATCCACGGCGACACCGGCTCCATGCGGCCGAATTGCGTGGCATCTTTCAGGTAATTTCCATCGTATGTGCCCTGATAGAGCTCAACGGCAGCCAATTCCATGTCATCACACCAGTCGTCTTCCACTGCGTATGCAGCCGATTTTAAGGGAATGGATTGGCAAATGCCGGGATATTTTTTGCCCAATTGATAAGCTTCCGCGGCTTTGGATGCAAGGGTGTCGGCAAGTACGGGATAGAACTTTTTCAACATTTGTGCTCCCAATGAAAAGGCGGAGCTATACTTTCCGGCAACGGAAGCTATTCCGTTGGAATGATTTTTTGCGGTATTACCTTGTGGTTTCCCTGTGGCCACATACACTTGCCGAACATTGGGTTGTAGCGAGCCAACCGCTGACGATTGCAACTCGTCTCCAATTTCATGATATATCGTTTCCTTGTTAGGATACATTTTTAGCAGCCAGTCCAATCCCCATTTGGCTTCATCTAAAATGTCGGGGATGTCGTTGGATATTTTCTTTCCTAAATCATCATGCTTATCCGAGAAAGCCAAAGGATTCATTTGATAAGCAAAAAGCATCTGAAAAATGGCTGTTGCGAGGATGCTGCCGTTTTGCGTTCCGTCCGCACTTTCTTTCCAACCACCCGAAACATTGATTAATTTGGGTGGTTCGGGTGAAATAATCGTTGTGTTTTTTCTGGACGATTTTGATTTGGTCGGTTTATCAGGCTCAACATTTGTTGACTGGACGTTGTTTTCTATTTGATTGTCAAGGTCAATAGCAAAATTAGTTCCTAATCGTTGCTGGCGAATGAAGCTTAACGAAAAATCAGCACTACCCAGATAAATATTTTTATTAATAAAAACGGTGGGAGAATAGATTAAACCGGCTTTAATATAGAATGCTCCCTGAATTTTAAATGCTGAAAAATCCAGAATATAGGTGCTTTTATATGACTGGAATTCCCCTTTGGAAATAACGGTGTTGAAAACCCCAAGTTCCTCGTTGGTTAACGCATCGTGAATGGAAAATTCTTTAATGTTTTGGGGCGATTCGCTGAGTAGGACAGCTTTCTTTTTCTCGTTGGGAAGATAGCCCAGCCGGTTGATACGTATCCAGCCATCAATGCTATAAGTGTACATACTTATGCAAAAAACTGACAATAATACAAGTGCTATCTTTTTTGGCATGAATAGAAAGCTTTTTTATGCAAATGTAGCTGAAATTATCGAAATTACAAATGGGGAATTATTGAGAAAAAAATATTACTTTTGCACCTAATTTTAATTTAGCAAATAACGAATAACACGAAAGAAATGAAAGTATTAAAATTCGGTGGAACGTCCGTAGGTTCAGCCGCTCGCATGAAAGAAGTTGCCAAGTTGATTTGTGATGGACAGCAAAAAATTGTTGTTTTATCGGCTATGTCGGGTACAACGAATAGTTTGGTGGAAATTTCAGATTATCTTTACAAAAACAATACAACCGGTGCGTTAGAAAAAATTAATTTGCTTGAAAACAAATACTTTGATGTAATTGACGAGTTGTATTCCACTCCCGAAAAGAAAGCAGAAGCAATCGCTGTTATCAAATCAATGTTTGATTATCTTCGGTCATTTTCTAAATCTGTTTTCACGTTATTTGAAGAAAAAGTAATTCTTGCCCAGGGCGAAATGCTTTCGACGACTCTTTTTCAACTCTATTTGAGCGAAACGGGTGAGAACAGTACCCTGATTCCTGCATTGGAATTTATGAAAATTGACAAGAATTCGGAACCTGATTTGAATTATATTATTGATAATCTGGCTAAACAATTGTCGGAATATGCCGGATATACCGTTTATATTACTCAGGGATTTATTTGCCGCAATATCTATGGCGAAATTGATAACCTTCAACGGGGTGGAAGTGACTATACAGCTTCATTGATTGGTGCTGCCATTAAAGCTCAGGAAATCCAGATTTGGACGGATATTGACGGAATGCATAACAACGATCCCCGTTTTGTGGAAGGTACTAAACCGGTTCCGGTATTGCACTTCGAGGAAGCTGCCGAGTTGGCTTATTTTGGTGCTAAAATTCTTCATCCAACCTGTATTTTGCCCGCAAAACTGGCTAATATCCCGGTTCGTTTGCTTAACACAATGGAACCTGAAGCTTTCGGAACATTGATTTCAACGCAAAGCAAAAAAGGAAAAATTGAAGCTGTTGCTGCCAAAGATGGAATTACAGCTATCAAAATAAAATCAGGGCGCATGTTGCTTGCACATGGGTTCCTACGCAAAGTATTCGAAATTTTTGAATCATACCAGACTCCGATTGATATGGTAACTACTTCGGAAGTAGGTGTTTCTGTTTCCATTGACAATGCCAAACGTCTGGATGAAATCGTAAATGAATTGAAGAAATTCGGAACGGTAACCGTAGATAAAGATATGGTTATTATCTGCGTGGTGGGTGATATGCCTTTTGAAAATGTTGGATTTCAGGCAAAAGTAGTGGGTGCGCTGAGCCAAATTCCAGTGAGAATGATTTCTTACGGCGGAAGCAATTACAATATCTCGTTCCTGATTAAAGCCGAGGACAAAAAACGCGCTTTGAATGCGTTGAGTGCTGCTCTGTTTAATGAATGACCCCAATCCCCGTTCGGCTGAGCTCACGCCGAAGCTTAAAGGGGCTTTGAGTGTTCTTAAAAAAAATGAAAGTGTTATAAATATACAAACTTAGTCTTCAAGCCCCTTTAGGGGTTTGGGGTTATCCTTACTATTATGACTAAAGCAAAATATCCTGTAGATAAGTTTAGCGAAATCCAAACTCCGTTTTATTACTATGATTTGGAAGTACTTCGCAAGACATTGAACGAAATAAATACCCAAACTGCCAAATCGGATTTTCATGTGCACTACGCTATGAAAGCCAATGTAAACTCAAATGTGTTGGCGGTAATTAAAGAGGCCGGTTTGGGAGCCGACTGCGTTAGCGGTGGCGAAGTGCAGGCTGCTATCGATGCCGGAATTTTACCTTCCAAAGTTGTTTTTGCCGGAGTTGGTAAAGCCGATTGGGAAATAAACTTAGGGTTGGAGAATGATATTTTCTGCTTCAATGTGGAGTCGATTCCTGAGTTGGAAGTTATCAACGAACTGGCAGCTGCCAAAGGCAAAGTTGCCAAGGTGGCTTTGCGTATCAACCCGAACGTAAGTGCTCACACACACCACTATATCACCACCGGATTGAACGAAAACAAGTTCGGTATCAATATGCAGGATTTGGACAAGGTGGTGGATTTATTCCCTTCGTTGCCCAATGTAAAACTGATTGGAATTCATTTTCATATTGGTTCGCAAATCACCGATTTGACTTCGTTTCAGGATTTGTGCGTTCGCGTGAATGAATTGCAGGAGCAATTTATAGCCAAAAACATTACGTTGGAACATATCAATGTAGGTGGCGGATTGGGTATCAACTACGAACACCCAAACCATTTCCCAATTCCTGATTTCGAGTCGTATTTCAAAATTTTCCGCGAACATCTTCAGCTTCGTCCCGGACAATCGTTACACTTCGAGTTGGGACGCGCCGTGGTGGCTCAGTGCGGAAGCCTGATTACCAAAGTGCTGTATGTGAAAGAAGGAAGTACCAAGAAATTCGCCATCGTGGATGCTGGTTTCACCGATTTGATTCGTCCGGCTTTGTACCAGGCTTATCACCGTATCGAAAACCTAAGCTCGGAATTGCCCGATGAGCAATACGATGTGGTGGGTCCGATCTGCGAATCGTCCGATACGTTTATTAAGGACTACTTTATGAATAAAACCAAGCGCGGTGATTTATTGGCTCTTCGTTCGGCTGGTGCTTACGGCGAAATTATGGCTTCGCAATACAATTTGCGCAAGTTGCCCAAAGCTTATACCTCGGATGAATTAAAATGATGACCCCAAACCCCGTTCGACTGAGCTCACGCCGAAGTCTCACGCTGAAGTCTAAAGGGGAATTCAAAACAAAATTAAAGTAACTCTAATCCCTTTTTAGGGGTTAGGGGTAAATCATATAATAATGGAATTTTACGGTTTTTCCTTTTCGTTGATCGAATTGATTGTGTTTGCCGTTTTGCTGCTGGCATTCATTTATCAGTTTTATTTCTATTTCAGGTATCTGAATGGAGTATTGCATTACAGAACGAAAATAAAAAACGATGAAGTCCCTTTTCTCGCCCAACCGGAGCCTGTTTCCATCATTATTTGTGCCAGGGATGAAGCCGAAAACCTGAGGAAATACCTGCCCTTGATCTTGGATCAGGAATATCCCGAGTTTGAAGTTATTGTGATTAATGATGGATCGACAGACGAAACCGAACATTTGCTTCGCGATTTAAGTGCGGAATATCCCCGGTTGAAAAGTACCTTCGTGCCAGCCGGAGCAAACAACCTGAGCACCAAAAAACTTGGTCTGACACTGGGTATCAAAGCCGCTAAATACGAATACCTGCTTTTTACCGATGCCGATTGTATGCCCGAAGATAAAATGTGGATTGCCCGAATGGCTCGTAACTTCACCCGTCAGACCGATTTTGTGTTGGGTTACGGGGCTTACATGCAGGAGAAAGGGTTCCTGAATCGACTGATCACGTACGATACCTTGTTTATTGCGCTGCAATACTTAGGCATGGCTGCCGCCCGCAAGCCGTATATGGGGGTAGGACGAAACCTGGCGTACCGCAAGGAGACATTCTTTGCTCAGAAGGGTTTTGCTTCCACGCTGCACCTTATTTCGGGCGACGACGATTTGTTGGTGAATAAGGCGGCAACTTCGGCCAACACGCGTATTGAGATTTCGCCGGACAGCATCACGTGGTCCGAACCAAACAAAACCTTTATAGGATGGTTGTACCAAAAAGAACGCCATTTATCCGTATCTTCGTACTACAAGAGTTCAAGTAAATTCCGGTTGTTTCTGGAACCATTTACCCGTGGTCTTTTCTATTTGGCTTTTATTCTGTCATTAGTTTTCGGAAGCTGGATCACGCAGATTGCCACCGGGGTATTGTTCCTTGCCCGGTTTATCATTCAGCTGTCCATTATCAATAGTTCGTCAAAACATTTTGGTGGACGGAAATATATCCTCACGCTGCCGATTTTTGACATCCTGTTGCCACTTATCAGCCTACGGATTCTTATTTTTGGGAAAAAGACCCAACATCGTTGGTAAAAGCTGAATCAGCATGACTCCCCCAGTTATCCCCCAAACCATAGAATTTGTAAAAACGACAATGGCTCATGCCGAAGGTGGGCACGATTGGTGGCATGTATACCGGGTGTGGCAGTTGTCCAAACGAATAGCCGAAACCGAACAGGCCGATTTGCTGGTGGTAGAATTGGGAGCGTTGTTGCACGACATTGCCGATTCCAAATTTCACAATGGCGATGAAGAAGCCGGGCCTCGGAAGGCGCGTGAATTTTTGACCGAAATAGGAGTGGAGGAGCGGGTGATGCGGCATGTCGAAAATATCATTACCAATATTTCATTCAAAGGAGGGAACACGGCTCAAACGTTTAAATCCACAGAGCTGGATATTGTGCAGGATGCCGACAGGCTTGACGCAATGGGCGCCATCGGTATTGCCCGAACATTTAATTACGGTGGATTTAAGAATCGGGAGATGTACAACCCCGGCATAAAGCCGAATCTGAACATGACCAAGGAAGAGTACAAAGCCAGCACGGCACCTACCCTGAACCATTTTTACGAAAAACTTCTTTTGCTGAAAGACCGCATGAATACTTCTACCGGAAAACAAATGGCCGAACACCGCCACCGGTTTATGGAACAATACTTGGCAGAATTTTACAGGGAATGGGAGGGCGAAATTTAATGATAAGACGGATTTATAATCCGTCTTTTTTGTTTTTAAACAGGCGGTTGCAACTGTGTAAGTGACGTTTTGGGGTTGTTTTAAACCTTCAAACAAAACGATTGGTTGTTTGTTTTATTACATATTTTTCAATGAACCGAATGTAATAACAAAAAAAAACAATTATGGCACGTACAAGTACATATCTTAACTTCCCTCGAAACACAGAGGAAGTTTTTAATTTCTATAAATCAGTTTTTGGTGGCGAATTTGAAGGAAACGGTGTTGCCCGATTTGGTGATTTTCCCCCAGCCGAAGGTGCACCTCAATTGGCCGATGAAGATAAAAATCTGATTATGCACATTGAATTACCAATTCTGGGCGGGCATGTATTAATGGGGTCGGATGGTCCCGAGTCAATGGGACATCATGTAGTTACTGGCAATAATGTTCACATCATGTTGGAACCGGATACGAAAGCAGAAACAAAAAAACTTTTCGGATTATTAGTTGATGGAGGGAAAGTTATAGTGGATTTGCAGGACATGTTTTGGGGGGCACTTTATGGTAATCTTGTCGATAAATTTGGTGTGCAATGGATGTTTAACTGCACAGAAAAATAAGGATGGAATCAAATAAACATGTGATAACAGTTCGAGTAACTGTAAATGCGCCGGCAGAGGAAGTCTGGACGCGTTGGACTACCCCGGAAGATATTCTGAAATGGAATTTTGCTTCGGATGACTGGCAAACATCATCGGCTGTGAATGACCTAACCGTTGGAGGACGGTTTAGCAGCCGGATGGAAGCCAAAGATGGTAGCATGGGTTTCGACTTTTGGGGAACGTATGACGAAGTGGATTACCCCGAACGAATTGCCTATACCTTGGGCGATGGACGGAAGGTGGAAGTGGACTTTATCGGGTTGGGCGATGTGACCGATGTGATAGAATCATTCGAAGCCGAGGACGAAAATACCCTTGAATTGCAACAGAATGGCTGGCAATGCATTCTCGATAATTTTAAAAAACATGCGGAAAGCAATAAATAAAAATCGACGATGAATCATCAAATAACACCCTGCCTGTGGTTTGACCATCAGGCGGAAGAAGCGGTCAGTTTTTATGTTTCTATCTTTCGGGATTCAACGATTAATACTGTCAGCCGTTATACCAAAGAAGGCTTTGAAACTCACGGACAAAAGGAGGGAACTGTACTTACGGTTGACTTCCAGATAAACGGACAGCGATTTACAGCTATGAATGGTGGTCCCATTTTCAAGTTTAATGAAGCTGTTTCGTTTCAGGTTTTTTGCGATACGCAGGAAGAAATTGATGTATATTGGAGCAAACTGACCGAGGGTGGGAGCGAAAGCGAGTGTGGCTGGCTAAAGGATAAATACGGTGTTTCGTGGCAAATTGTTCCGGCAATTTTACCTCAATTAATTGCCAATCCGGTCAAGGCTGAAAGTGTAATGAAAGCATTGATGCAAATGACCAAGTTTGATATTTCCAAACTGTTGGAAACAGCCGAATGATTTGGTTGTATAACAAAGAGAGTGTCTGAAAAATCTATGATTTCAGACACTCTTTTGTTTTATAGTACACTTTCATCAATACTCGAATCTTCCAAATTCACTTTCAATTACCAGTTCCTTTTTATCGGAAGCTTCGCAATATCCCACAATTTGAGCATCGATATTAAATGATTTTGAAATTTCAATCACCTGTTCGGCATATTCGGACGGCAGATAAACTTCAAGTCGGTGTCCCATATTGAATACCTTATACATCTCTTTCCAGTCTGTACCCGATTCTTTCTGAATAAGCTGAAACAAGGGAGGTACAGGGAACATGTTGTTTTTCACCACCTTCAAATTTTCAATGAAATGGAGAATTTTAGTTTGCGCTCCGCCCGAGCAATGCACCATGCCGTGAATGTGTGGACGAAGTTCGGAAAGTAATTTCTTTACCACCGGAGCATATGTTCGGGTGGGCGAAAGTACCAGCTTCCCGGCATTAATTCCAAGTCCTTCAATCTCATCAGTCAGTTTGCATGAACCTGAGTAGGCTAAGTTTTGAGGAATTTCAGGATTATAACTCTCGGGGTATTTTACGGCTAAATAGTTGGCAAACACATCGTGGCGTGCAGAGGTTAAACCATTGCTACCCATCCCGCCATTGTATTCTTTTTCGTAAGTGGCTTGTCCCGATGACGAAAGTCCGACAATCACATCGCCCGCTTTGATATTCCCATTGTCAATTACTTCCGAGCGTTTCATGCGGCAGGTTACCGTGCTGTCAACAATAATCGTGCGGACAATATCACCTACATCGGCTGTTTCACCTCCGGTAGGATAAATGTTTACGCCCATTTCGGCCAATTCCGTCACCAAATCATTTGTGCCGTTAATGATGGCGGAGATGACTTCACCCGGAATAAGATTTTTATTGCGCCCAATAGTAGACGAAAGCAGAATATTGTCGGTGGCACCAACGCACAGAAGATCGTCAATATTCATAATTAAAGCGTCCTGTGCAATGCCTTTCCAAACTGACAAATCACCTGTTTCGCGCCAATAAACGTAGGCCAACGATGATTTTGTGCCGGCACCATCGGCGTGCATAATGTTGCAATACTCCG
>Ga0302286_10003324_pt1 | contig 10862 bp, 9 predicted proteins | sample III_Fen_E2_3_FD_198765 | JGI IMG/M metagenome (GOLD analysis project Ga0302286, IMG submission 198765) | Peat permafrost microbial communities from Stordalen Mire near Abisko, Sweden - III_Fen_E2_3 | ecosystem: Environmental > Terrestrial > Soil > Wetlands > Permafrost | place: Sweden: Abisko...
AGACCGATTAGAAGATCTCATAGAATTGTCGACATTTCCTATTATGCGGTCACTCAACAAAAAAGTAACCATAGAAAAGAAGATAAGTTCAAATAAGGCAATAGCTACAATGGGTTTATCCATGCTTTTAATTATAGGTATTATACTTAATAAGAAAGCAATCTATTCCTTAACAATAGAATTGATAGTTAATGCTACCAAGACAGAAGGACTAAATGTAGATGAACGGCAGGCGCATAGAAGTGAGACTATCAATCCAATCAAATTTAATTGGCCCACGCAATTGGGTGAAACGGACAACTATGTAATGGTCAAAACTTTTTCATCATTGGATGAAGCGGAAACCAATTTACAGTTGGATTTTTTGCAGAGCGATATGGAATGGGATTACGATTACCAAGGTAAAGTGCAAATAGATCTACCTCAAGCGGTAATGAATTGTGTTGTAATCACTGTGAGAAACTATATTGTTGGTGATATGAAGCTTTTGGAGTTGTCCGATGAAGGAATTGAAAGAAGTGAAACTGGAGATATTTATCATAGCGCGATTGATTTGAAAGTAAGATTTTTGTATGCAAATGCCGCCAACTTGGAACATACGGTCTATGCTATAAGTAATTCATATGCAACTGATGAATTTGTCGAAACCTATGTCAACTCCAGTGGTAGGATAACCGATATTTATAAGAGCAAGCATAGTACTACTGAAGAAAGCATTTTGCCGGAACCCTTTGTGGCAGTATTTGTTGAGAAAAACATGCAGTATAGTATCATTGGATGTGTAAACTTACGAGAACTGAAAAAAATAATTGATTCCTTTCATTAAACCAAAAGAGAATATTACAAGAATCTTTAGGAACTTCATTAAATGAAGAAAATATAAAAAAGACCTAAAAGGGACTTCATAAAGTGAAGAATATATAAATAGGACCTTAATGGGACTTTGTAAAGTGAAGAAAGTCCTCATTAGGTCCTTGCTGATCTTTGTTTTGGCGTGGCTTAATTCCAACCACCATCCAGATTGATAATTTGCCCGGTTAGATATTCATTTTTATACGAGAGATGGTATGCTAGATCGGCTACCTCTTCTGCTCGCCCCAGACGATTGGCTGGAATTTCACTAATGAGTTGCATGAGCTCTTCGTCAATAAGAAAACGATTCATTTCGGTATCAATTGCACCACAGGCAATGGCGTTGACCTGGATGTTACTAGGAGCAAGCTCTTTGGCTAGAGCTTTGGTTAATGCGTTCATTCCACCCTTAGATGCAGAATAGGCAACCTCACAGGAAGCACCGACATTGCCCCATACTGAGGAAATATTGATGATTTTACCATATTTATTCTTAACCATATCAGGTATTGCGAGAGAACAACAATTATATACAGAGGTCAGGTTAGTTGTGATAACCCGATTCCAATCTTCGGGAGTCATATCGGTAAATAATCCGACATAGGCAATACCTGCATTATTCACAAGGACATCAATACAGCCATACTGTTTTTTGATTTGACGGAACAATTCCTGAGAAACATCATAATCGCCGATATCACCAAGAAAAGCAAGACAGGAGACTTGATAGGACTCAATCTCGGATTTCGTCCTTAATAATTCTTCTTCATTATGAGCACAGTTGATGACGACATGGTATCCTTTCTTGGCGAATTTAACGGCAATCGCTTTTCCAATGCCGCGGGAGGAGCCGGTTACGAGAACGGTTTTTTTATTCATAGAACCACCTTCCTATCTATAATATTTAGTCTATTACTGCTATAATTATATCACAAAAATTTACTTGAAGAAAGAAGGAGAATAATATCGACCAATATTTTGATACAAGGTAACTCATAGACATATTAAGTTTTACTAGTTACATGTTTGTCTATGTGATAAAATGTTAATGAGGTGAAGCTCCATGAAGCAAAGCGTTGGTAAGATTTTTTTAAAAAGATTCATGCAATCCTTTCTTATCGTATCTGTATTACTTGTAGCTGGGATACTGACCTATAAAATAACGATGAATAACTGGCAGGAAACAGCAAAAGAAGATGTTCAGGAGGATCAAGAAGAGACAATTCAAGAAAGCATAACACAAGCAAGTGTTGATGATATATCGAAAAATTTAATTTACTGTTATAATCAGGAAACCAACGAAATAACGAAGCTAGTCTTAGAAATTTTTAATAGTAAGGAAAAGAAGCTGACTTATATAACAATACCGATGAGGACTCAATTATCTATGTCGTATACCCTGTATCACAAAATGATAGCTGTTCATCCTGAGATGCCACAGCTTCTGCAACTGTCTGTGATTACAAAGTATCTGAACGAAGCAACGGTATTTGATTATGGAGTTCTGATGATAGAGGATCTTCTGAACCTCAAAATCAGCTATTACACAGTTATTCCACAGGAAACCTACGATACGATTTTCGTGAGTAAGATGCTTGAGGATTCTAAGGAAAGCGGTTCGACTTTAAACACTCCAAGTGTGGCAAGTACCTTACCGGTAGAGGTTTTTACGAATGAGTATAAGGAACTCCTAACTACAATTAAATCAACCGGTGAACTTCGTAATTATATTGAGAATCTCTATCAGTCAGTGCAATCCAACCTAGCTCTACCAGACAAATTAAGTTATGTGGAAAGCTATAGTAACTCCACATTAAGTGATGTAACCTATGAACTGATTGAAGGTAAGAATAAGAACAGCGCTTATCTGATTGATTCAGATCTAGCGGCGCAGCAACTTGATAAACTCATGCAGGAGCATATGGCAGGTAAAATTAACTAATACTGGAAATACAACACCTAATCAATGAATATTAGCTACTCAACAAGGCATAAATGATGTTACTAATGAGTACCATAAATATAAGTCGAATAATAGAAAAGAAAGGAACAGATATGGCAGAGCGTAGGGTGACGAATAAGAATATACAATTACTTCGAAAATATATGATAATAACCTTCGGAGCCATACTGATGGGACTTTCGAATAACCTAATTTTTGAACCAATGGAGTTGGTAACCGGCGGAGTGTCCGGCTTAGCAATCGTTGTAAAGTTTTTAACAAAATCAATAATTGAAGGAGGATTTCCGGTATGGTTGTTTACCGTAATCTGTAACATTCCATTATTTTTGATTGCTGCTAAGGTGAAGGGTGGCAAATTTCTCTTCTCAGCACTCTATGGAACAGTGGCATATGTCCTAGCGATGATGATCCTCCCTATAATTGACTTAAAACTAGACGATTATCTTCTGGCCTCCATACTTGGTGGTGTTTTAGCAGGAATCGGAATCGGTCTGGTATTTTCTGCACAAGCTTCTACCGGTGGAACGGATTTGTTAGCTAACATTATTCAATATAATAACAGGCATATGTCTATACCGATTTTAATGACAATTGTTGATGGTGTGATTATCGTGATTGGTGCTTTAGCTTTTGGTCTGGGACATGCCTTATATGCAACTATCTCGGTATTTATTGTTGCCAAAGTTTCAGATGGTATTCTCGAAGGTCTTAAATATGCAAAGATGGCGTACATTATATCAGATGAGTATACAAAGATAGCAGACGCTATTCTTCACCAGATGGATAGGGGAGTAACGGGGATTAGCGCAACGGGAATGTATTCCAATTTGAATAAAAAAATGCTTTTCTGCGTGGTATCTAAAAAGGAAATTGTGAAGATTACTGAGATAGCACATAGGATTGATCCAAAATGCTTTGTTATTGTCAGTGATGTCAGAGAAGTTATGGGAGAAGGCTTTATTGAATATAGACAGTAATCAGAACTTTAATTTAGCTTATTATCGTTAAATCTACTTATTTTCGAATAGGATATACAAATTATACAAAAGGTGAAAACCTATTTTGTTAAAATGGGATATGGTGCAAAATAATTAAATGGTGTATCATGATTTTATAGTAATTGTACAAGAATATAATAAAGAATTTTTGTAGGAGGATATATAATGGCAAGTTTATCATTAAAAAATATTTGTAAACAGTATCCTAACGGAGTTGTAGCAGTTAAAGATTTCAATCTTGAAGTTGCTGATAGAGAATTTATCATCTTCGTAGGACCTTCTGGTTGTGGAAAATCTACAACACTTCGTATGATCGCAGGACTTGAAGAAATTTCTTCAGGTGAGTTGTGGATTGCAGACAGATTAGTTAACGATGTTGAACCAAAAGACAGAGATATTGCAATGGTATTTCAGAATTACGCTTTGTATCCACATATGTCAGTTTATGATAACATGGCATTTGGACTTAAGTTAAGAAAAGTTCCTAAGGATCAAATTGAGAAAGATGTTCGTGAAGCAGCTAAGATTCTTGATATTGAGCATTTGTTAGATCGTAAGCCGAAGGCACTTTCCGGTGGTCAGAGACAGCGTGTTGCTATGGGTCGTGCTATCGTTCGTAATCCTAAGGTATTCCTTATGGATGAGCCGTTATCAAACCTTTATGCTAAGTTGAGAGTACAGATGCGTATCGAAATTTCTAAGTTACATGTTAGATTACAGACTACTATTATCTACGTAACACATGATCAGACAGAGGCTATGACGCTCGGTACCAGAATCGTTGTTATGAAAGATGGTTTAATTCAGCAGGTAGATACACCTCAGAACTTATATGATAGACCTAAGAACTTATTTGTAGCAGGTTTCATGGGTTCACCTCAGATGAACCTTATGGATGCAGTGATTTCAAAGAAGGGTACAGATGTATTTGCAACCTTTGGCACAAACGCTGTTAAACTTCCTGAAGGAAAAGCTAAGAAAGTTATTGATGGCGGTTTTGAAGGCAAGACAGTTGTTATCGGTATCCGTCCTGAAGATATCCATGATGAAGAGATGTTCCTCAGCAACTCACCAGATAGTATCGTTGAAGCTACTGTAAAGGTTTATGAGTTATTAGGTGCAGAAGTATTCTTATACTTCTCAATTGATGAGATCATTGATGTTACAGCACGTGTTAATCCACGTACTACTGCAAGACCTGATGATACATTAAAGATTGCATTTGATATGTCAAAATTGCATGTATTTGATAAGGAAACTGAGCAGGTTATTACAAACTAATAAAGAATTTAATGGGGGACACGAAAGTGTTCCCCATTTTTTTAATTATTAAGGATACGACAGCGAACACAGCGGGTACAAGGTATTCAGACGATAAAAAACAATAGTTTAAGTATTAAACAAAGTCAAATACATGGAATTTTGATAGAATTACACTAAAATACTTATGCAAATTTAATAAAATTAGTTTACTTCTGATGATTTCAATGTTAAAATAACTTTTATATACATGAATTTTATAGAAAAAAAGAAATATAATATAAGGGAGTGACAAAAAATGATTTCCAATCAGATTCTTCAAAGCACTATCGATGGATTAAAAGGGATCACCCGTATCGATATATGTGTTATGGATACGGAAGGTAAAGTGCTTGCAACTACCATTGAGAACGCTGAGCAATATGAGAATGCTGTTTTAGCATTCGTTGCATCTCCGGCAGATAGTCAAGCAATACAGGGATATCAATTTTTTAAGGTTTTTGACGAGCATCAACTGGAATACGTAATTCTTGCTAAAGGTGACAGTGAGGATGTATTTATGATTGGAAAGATAGCTTCTTTCCAAATCCAGAATCTGTTAGTTGCCTATAAAGAGAGATATGATAAGGATAATTTTATTAAAAACCTCTTGTTAGATAACCTGTTATTGGTTGATATATATAACCGAGCAAAGAAGCTTCATATCGATACAGAAGCAAGACGTGTCATTTATATCATTGAGACTAAGAATGAGAAGGACGCTAACGCTCTTGAGACCGTCAGAAGCCTGTTCTCAGGAAAGACCAAGGATTTTATTACTGCAGTTGATGAGAAGAACATCATCCTTGTGAAGGAAGTAAAGCAGAATGAGACATATGAAGATCTGAACAAGACGGCAAAAGTCATCTTAGATATGTTAAACACAGAGGCGATGACAAAGGTACATGTGTCTTACGGAACAATCATCAATGAGATCAAGGACGTTTCAAGATCCTATAAAGAAGCTAAGATGGCTCTTGACGTAGGTAAAATTTTCTACAGTGGACGTAATGTTGTTGCATACAACAACTTGGGAATTGGAAGACTTATCTACCAACTACCGATGCCACTCTGTAAGATGTTTATCAAGGAAATCTTTGAAGGAAAATCACCGGATGATTTTGATGAAGAGACACTTACTACCATTAACAAATTCTTCGAGAACAGCCTTAATGTCTCCGAAACCTCAAGACAATTATATATCCATCGTAATACCTTGGTATATCGACTCGATAAATTGCAGAAGAGTACCAATCTCGATTTACGTGTATTTGAAGATGCAATTACCTTCAAGATCGCTTTGATGGTTGTTAAGTACATGAAATATATGGAACAATTAGATTATTAATATATTAGGCTGTTGCAAAACATATAATGCCATAAGATGTTTTGCAGCAGCCATGCGTTTCTGGATTTATGAACTACGAACAGATCATCATAACTTTTTATCGACTATTAATAAGCAGAATGGAGGTTGAATATGAAGAAGAATTTTATAGCCGGTCTGCTAACAGGAATAGGTAGTGCACTTTTACTGTTTGTGATACTTGGCTGTTTTCTGATTTATGTTAACGGCAAAGAGGTTGGCAACAAAACCTCAGCAGAGGAAATTTCGAGTAAAACCTCGACAGAGGAGACTTCGAGTACAACGGCAGATAATAAAGAAACAGAAAAAATATCCTACGATAAGATTGTTACTAAATTGGAATTTTTACATTCTTTGGTGGATCAAGTTTATTTGAACGAAACCAAGGACATCTCTTTCGAAGATGGTATTTATAAAGGCTTTATTAAAAGCTTAGATGATCCATATTCTACTTACTATACAAAAGAAGAGTACAGTGCCCTAATGGAAAGCTCTTCAGGCGTATATTGCGGAATTGGAGCCTTGGTTACCCAGGATGATAAAACAGGCATCATAACAGTTGTGAAGCCCTTTAAGGGTAGCCCGGCTTATAAGGCAGGCATCTTGCCCGGAGATATTATTTTTAAGGTAAATAAAGAAGCGGTTACCGGAGTTGATTTAAGCACGGTAGTAAGCAATATGAAAGGCGTGAAGGGTACCACTGTTGATATATCGATTGTTCGAGAAAATAAAGCAGACCCCATCGAATTTACAATAACCAGACAGAACGTTGAAGTGCCCACCATTGAGTATAAGATGTTGGATAACAAGCTGGGATATATCGCCATAACCGAATTTGACGAAATAACAGTCGAACAGTTCGTAGCAGCAGTGGATGATCTTGAAGCTAAGGGAATGAAGGGCTTGATCGTAGATGTCCGTAATAATCCCGGCGGTCTCTTGAACTCAGTTGTGAAGATACTTGATCGTCTACTTCCACCTGAATTGATTGTATATACAGAAGACAAGAATAATAAACGTGAGGAAGAGGATGCCACCGATGCAAAGAAAATTAAAGTCCCGATGGCAGTATTAATCAACGGCAACAGTGCGAGTGCAGCAGAGATTTTTGCCGGAACCCTTCAAGACTATAAGACAGCAACCATCATTGGAACCACTAGCTTTGGAAAAGGCATTGTTCAAAAGGTAATTCCACTATCCGATGGTACCGCGGTCAAACTAACGATATCCAAGTATTACACTCCAAATGGACGTAATATCCATGGAATCGGAATTACACCTGACATCAAAGTTGAATTAAATGAAGCAATGATGAAAGAGGTTGTAATCCCTATCGATAAAGACAATCAATTGCAAAAAGCAATTACAACAGTTCTTGGGAAGATTAAAAAGTAAAACACTGTACTAGATGTATGGTATAGAAGCTTGATAAAACAAGCATTTATGTATTGAGAAGACCTCCGATATGATAATTTCATATGAGCTTCAATTCATAATTGCAATTCACTAATGGATTAGGTCTATGGTAAAGCAGAGCTGAAAAACGCAAACTCCTCGCAAAAGGCGCTCGTCAAACATGCTTATTTTCAGCTCTATACCATAGACCTAATCCATAAGTGAATTTGCAATTATGAATAGGCGCTCCTATGAAACAATCATATCGGAGGTCTTTTTTATAGGTTGTTGATGCTTGTTTTATCAAGAGTCTACACACTTATATGATTTGTAAGCACGTTTTTCCGTATTAAATTCATACAAGTTTAAATATAACTTCATCACCTTCCAATAATAATAGGGCATTTAGTGTTTTAAAATTAATACCAGCCGGTAACCCCCATAATGTTTGATAAAGCAAGTTCAACATCATAAAAAAGAGAAGTCAGGGAGGATAGTTGCATGAGGGCGACTATTCATAAGGGGCAAATTCACTTATGGATTCCACCTATGGTAAAGAGCTGAAAAAAAGCATGTTTGACGAGCGCACTTTGCGAGGAGTTTGCGTTTTTCAGCTCTGCCTTACCATAGGAGGAATCCATTAGTGAATTGCCCCTTATGAATCGGAGCCAGCATGCAACTATCCTCCCTGACTTCTCGTACAATACTCATCGGGCTTGCTTTATCAAACATCCCACATACCTGCTATTATATTTTATCAAACATCCCGCCTTTGTTTTTATGTTTATACAAACATTGAATATAACTTCACGTGCATTGTGCATAATACAAGTAAAAGTTTCGTAAATTCTATTTTAGGATGCATTATGGGGTTTTGCGTTCTATAAGTACGTCTGCCGGTGTCTTTTCGTGTGAAATGTCGCAATTTGCAGATAAGTTATGAAAGAAAATTATAAAATGCTCTAATATTTATCGTGATTCAACCCGATAAGTATTATATAGTAATAGGGAACTTGTGAAGTTTTCGTCTAGATAGGTGGTGATTAGGATGCGTATAGATGCGTTCAACAAGGTTAGTGAATTATACAAGTCGAGCAGTACAAAGAGCCCGGCAAAGGTTAAGGGAAGCAGCGGTTTTAGCGATATGTTAGAACTCTCCCAGACAGGCAAGGATTATCAGGTTGCCAAACAAATTATCGCACGCACTCCAGATGTCAGGGATACTACGGTGAATGATATTAAGCAACGAATGGAAGCTGGTACTTATAATATCACTGTCAAAGATGTTGCTGATAAGCTGGTTGATGAATCAACAATATAAACTGTTTGATTCATCAGCCTTATAAGCTAATGATATATCTCGCCAAATTTATCATATAGGATATGGTGAATTGGTAGCTATTTCATGAAACCTGCAAAGGAAAGAAGGTTAGCGGTGGCAAGTTTAATTGATGAACTGATCGGAATTTTGGATCAAGAATATGATATATATAAGCAGTTAATACCGATAGCAGATGAGAAGACTCAGGTCATCGTAAAGAATGACCTGATCTCCTTACAAGAAATTACGAGTAAAGAACAGTGCATCATTGATAAAATTAATGCACTTGAACATAAAAGAGAAACATCCATGGAAAACATAAAAACGGTAATTAACAGAAAAGACGGAGAATTCACTCTTAAAACATTGATTGTATTAATGGAAAAGCAACCTAAAGAGCAGAAGGCTCTTTCTTTATTACATGACAAATTAAAAATTACCGTTCAAAGGTTAGTGGATATCAATAATCGGAATAAATCATTAATAACACAATCCCTCGAGATGATAGAATTCAATATGAATTTTATTCAAAGTACAAGGATGTCGCCAGGGAACAACACTTACACAAAGGGTGCGTCAAAATACGATGCACGTTCGCAGGGAACACGGATGTTTGATGCGAAACAGTAAAGTGTGAAGGAAAGGACACCTTCACACGGGAAGAACTTCAGAATGAATTCCTTAGGAAATTCCTTCTGAACTTCTTCTAGGTATTGTTAGTGATGCCGAAGTACGGCATCATGTCAGTAAAGTGGGAAGAGAAAGCTACTTCACACAGTAAGGTAAGGTGAGTTTATGAGTTCATTAAGCGGCATATATATTGGCGTATCTGGTCTGAATACAAGTCAGGCTTCTTTGAATATAACCTCACATAATCTTGCCAATGTCGATACGAAGGGCTATGTAAGACAGCAGGCAGTATTAACGGATTTTAGTTACATTAAGTGGGGAGAAAACAGCATATCTACTTTCCAAAGGGGATTAGGATCAGATTTTGCTACTGTTAAGCAGGTGAGGGATTCTTTCCTGGATAAGGCCTATCGTCAGGAATCGGGCAGAGAGGCTTTTTATGAATCACAGTATACAGCTGTTAATGAAGTTGAAGGGCTATATGGTGAATTAGAGGGTGAATCCTTTCAAAATAATTTGAGCCAATTCTGGACTTCACTTCAGGAGTTGGCAAAAGAACCTGACAGTGTTGTAGCGAGAGCATCTTTAATACAGACAGCAGTAACCTTTGTGGAACGAGCGGATAACATAACAGATCAATTAAAAGATTATCAGGTTAATCTGAACACACAGATTAAGGATAAAGTTGATAGAATTAATGAAATTGGTAAAGATGTAAAAGGATTAAATCTTAAAATTAGGCAATATGAAAGTACAGGAATTGAGAAGGCGAATGACCTTAGGGACGAACGTAATTCTTTGATCGACGAACTGGGTCAGATAGCTAATGTTACATATAAAGAGAATTCAGATGGAATTATTAATGTGAACTTAGAAGGTGTACCATTTATTACCGAGGATACATTCTTCAAAATGTCTACTGCAAAAGTAAGTGAAGAATCAGATATGTTGAAACCGGTTTGGGAATCGTATGGTGGTGGAGATGTTTTTAATATAAATAAAGCACCTTCTGCAGACAACAATACGGATATTGGGGCA
>Ga0302286_10003328_pt1 | contig 10856 bp, 6 predicted proteins | sample III_Fen_E2_3_FD_198765 | JGI IMG/M metagenome (GOLD analysis project Ga0302286, IMG submission 198765) | Peat permafrost microbial communities from Stordalen Mire near Abisko, Sweden - III_Fen_E2_3 | ecosystem: Environmental > Terrestrial > Soil > Wetlands > Permafrost | place: Sweden: Abisko...
CATATTTACTATTCAACGCATTTTGCAGGTCGATATAAAATCCTAACATCCATCCTTTTAAATAATAAGTTTTATCAACACGAATGTCAAGCTGTGTGAAGACCGCGGTGCGCTCGGTATTGAAACGCGAATAGTCATAGTACGGTCTGTTTTGCGCATCCCAGGCAGCTTTCAGCGACGATTTTGCATAGTCATAGGGAGTATATGGCGCACCGCCTACTACCCTAAATTTTGCCCCTACATCCCAGTTATGGGGCAATTTATAGCTGCCTGTAAAGGTCAGCAGATGACGATTATCCCAGGAGGACGGAATATAATGGTTGGTTTTAGGACTCAAAAACTCGCTGCGTACAAAGGTATATGCTGTGATGAAACTCAGATTTTTGTGCCCAAACCAACGAATCAAAACCTCAAGTCCGTATGCACGTCCTTTCGCCGTTGAGGTCACTCTTTCGTTACCAAACAAGGTGTAATCGTTTCCTTTGGATGATAGTGGAATAGAATCGGCAACCGACATAAGTCCATAGGTATATTTTTTGTAAAAACCTTCCAATGTAAGCCTCATGTAATTAGCGGGTCGTTGTTCTATGCCCAGTACAAGTTGGTCGGAACGGAGGTAACGTATTCCATTTGATTTATTTACAAGTACCCCGTTGTTATCTTTGAATCCCATGGCGGTGTAAGCCGGCAGTTCGTAATATCGTCCCACGTTGCCGTTCAGGTAAAATCCATCCACAAGTTCGTAAGCAACCGACATTCGGGGTGAAAATTGTTGTAATGGATTGCTCATGGAAGAAGCAAATGAATTAGCATCGGTACGAAATCCTGCCGATGCGGTGAGTTTTCCGTTGGCACTCTCGTAACTCAGCGACGAAAAAAGTCCCCATTTCAAAAATGAAATATCGGTTAGGTATGCAAGATTTCGGGCAACTCCGCTTGTAAAAAGAGACTGTTGGGTATTGTTGTAATAACGTGCAAGTTCCGAATTTACTCCGGCATTGAGTTTGAATTGCTTAAATTTGGTATTGTTTTCAAACCTGAATTTCAATTCTCGTTCAAACGATGAGTAATTTAGTATTCTGTTTGAAGCAGCGCTCTCATCATTATTGCGATATTTGTATTGTTTGTTGTCCAGATTGTTGATGCTAAGCACATAAGTTTGCACATTGTTGACGGCAAAATGCTTAAACACACCGCCAAGCGTATAAGTGTTTTGTCGTATCACCGGAATTGTGGCCAAAATATATTTGTTTCCATCGGTTTGGCCCACAGTATCGGTGTTTAGATTCATTTTGTCGATAGCACCAAGTCCAAGCAAAGTGAGCTCATTCAATTTGTTGAACTTAATTTTCACCTTAAACTGTGCATCGGTATATGATGGAAGAAACGGGAGCTTGAGCGCCTTAAACAAAAGCTGTAAATACGATTGACGGGCGGAAACAAGATAAGTGGTCTTCTTCCCGAGATAGCCGTCGGTGGTGAAAGCCGCTTCAGAAGAGCCTAAGGCAATGTTGTAGTTGCGGGTAGTGCTGCTGCCATCCTTGAGCCGAAAATCGAGCACCGAACTCAGCGCATTGCCTTTATTCACCGGAAATGCTCCCGAGTAGAAGTCGGTTTCGCGGATTAGTTCGGCATTGATAATTCCCACAGGGCCACCCGAAGCTCCCTGCGTAGAAAAGTGGTTGATGTTTGGAATCTCCATTCCGTCGATGTAATATTTGTTTTCAGACGGACCGCCACCACGCACAATCAGGTCATTGCGATAGGATGATGGCGCGGAGGCAACACCCGGAAAGGATTGAATTACCCGCGATATATCACGATTGGCACCCGCACTTTTCTCTATTTCTGAAAAACCGATAACCCGCATTGACAAAGGACTTTCGGCAGGTTTTCGGTATGGCCCGGCTATTACCTTAACCTCTTTCAGCTGCTCTGTGTTTTCTTCCAGTTCAATGTTGAGTTCCACATCTCTACTGGCAAGCATAAATTCGGGTGAAATATAGGTTTTGTATCCCACAGCTGAGACCTGTAGTCGATATGTGCCTCCTTTTACATTGGTAATAAGGTAATTGCCAATCGAATCAGTGGTAGAACCTTTTGTGGTTTCCCAAATTATCACATTGATATACGGTAATGTTTCGCGTGTGGTTTTGTCAATGATATTCCCTTTAATCTGATAGTTTTTTTGCGCAGCAAGAGGCTGAGATGCCATAAAAAGGGTAAAGATGAATAAAAAAAATATACGTGTTGGCATAATTACAAAGGTATTTAAAACTGTTATTTAGGTCTGATTATCTATGTAAATTGCTAAAAAACAATTTGCTGTAAAGAAATAACAACTTGTGGTTAAATTATCGAATGGTTGCAAAGATACATGCGACAGTAGTCCTTTTGCAAATGTTGCGTGAAGATAAATGTATTAATTTTTTGTGAAGGGGAATTAGATGTGTTGTTCTTCAGAAATAATTAACGCCCGGAGAGATTCGGGCGTTAATTGTTAATTATAAGTTGTCAATTGTACATTGCTTAAAGTACTCCCTGTGCCATCATGGCTTTGGCTACTTTCATAAATCCGGCAATGTTAGCGCCTTTCATATAGTTCACATAGCCATCGGGTTCTGTGCCGTATTTTACGCAGGAGTTGTGAATGCTGGCCATGATTTCTTTCAGACGTGCATCCACCTCTTCTTTCGGCCAGCTTAATTTCATTGAGTTTTGGCTCATTTCAAGACCAGAAACCGACACTCCGCCTGCGTTTGCAGCTTTGCCCGGCGCATAGAGTATTTTGTGTTTCAGAAATACTTCAATGGCCTCAGGAGTTGTAGGCATGTTTGCACCTTCCGATACGGCAATACACCCGTTTTTTACTAATGCTTCAGCATCCTGCTCATTCACTTCGTTTTGAGTAGCCGAGGGTAGAGCAATGGTGCACGGTTCTTTCCAAGGAGTTTCGCCGGCCACATATTTGCAGCCATATTTTGCGGCGTATTCTTTGATGCGTCCGCGGTATATATTTTTTAATTCAAATACGTATGCCAGTTTTTCTTTGTCGATACCATCAGGGTCGTAGATGTAGCCGCTGCTATCGGACAAGGTGACGACTTTTCCGCCCAATTCAATTACTTTTTCGGCTGTAAAAGTGGCTACATTGCCTGAGCCGGAGATGGCCACTACTTGACCTTTAAGGTCGTGAATGCCTTTGCGTTTGAGCATATTCATCAGGAAATAGATATTGCCGTAGCCGGTAGCTTCGGGGCGAATAAGCGAGCCGCCAAACTCCAGTCCTTTGCCGGTAAATGTACCCGTATTTTCGCGTGCCAGTTTCCGATACATTCCGTACATGTAGGCCACTTCGCGTGCTCCCACGCCGATGTCGCCGGCAGGAACGTCGGTTTCGGGACCGATGTGTCGCCACAGTTCAACCATAAATGCCTGACAGAATCGCATGATTTCGCCATCCGATCTGCCTTCGGTGCTGAAGTCGGAGCCACCTTTGGCACCACCCATCGGTAGGGTAGTAAGGGCGTTTTTGAATGTTTGTTCAAAGGCCAGAAACTTGAGAATGGAGAGACTGACGGAAGCGTGAAACCGCATGCCGCCTTTGTAAGGGCCAATGGCATTGTTGTGTTGTACACGATAGGCCATGTTGGTTTGCACATTGCCTTTGTCGTCTACCCAGCTTACCCGAAACGTGAAAATGCGGTCGGGGATGCAAAGACGTTCGATGATGTTTTGGCTTTCAAACTCCGGGTGTGCGTTGTAAACCTCCTCGATTGAAAGCAACACTTCTTCTACTGCTTGAAGATACTCTGATTCGTTAGGGAACCGTTTGCTCAAATTGTTAAGAACTTGTTCTACTTGCATAGTAATAGGACTTTTGAGGTGAATTTTTGTCCCACGAAGATAGTATAAAAACTACATAATTATTCAATATGAAGCATAATTTTTTAATGTAACATTAAGAAGAAGATAGTGTGAATTTATTCATTTTAAAACAACACAGCCGATGTCATATTTTACGGCATCGGCTGTTATAGTTTTGTTTATAAGATAATGATAATTAATATTTTAGCCATTTCCACATCTCTTTCCAGCTGATTTTTTTGCCATACATCAAAATTGCAGTGCGGTAAATTTTTCCTGCCAGCCATGTGGTGAAAATAAATGTAATGATAAGCAACGACATCGAAAGTAGTTTTTGCCACAGCGGCACATCAAACGGAAGACGCACCATCATTACAATGGGTGATGTAAACGGAATGATCGAACACCAGAAGGCTAACGGCCCGTTAGGATTTTGAATGCTATAGATGGCGGCATAGAAGGCAAACAGGATGGGAATGGTGACCGGTAGCATAAATTGTTGCGTGTCGGTTTCGTTGTCCACAGCCGAGCCGATAGCTGCAAAAAGTGAAGCATAGAGCAGGTATCCACCCAGAAAATAGAAGAGAAAATAGAACAGTATCTCCACAATATTGATGCCGTGCAAGCCCTGAAAAATGCTGAATGCTACCTGTTGTGTCTGGCTAATGTTTGCTCCCGACAGTTGTGATCCGGCCATTAAAGTTGATAAATTGCCACCAAACATGGTGATGCCCACGGCTTGCGAAATGATATAAGTAAGTAGTATCCAAAGCAGAAACTGTGTAAGACCCACTAATGCAATGCCGATAATTTTCCCCATCATCAGCTCAAAAGGTTTCACTGATGAGATAATTACCTCCACAATCCGGCTTGTTTTCTCCTCTACCACACCGCGCATCACCTGCACTCCGTACATAAAAATAAACATGTAAATAAGGAACGTAGCTAATGCCCCGATAACGGTCGCCATTTCGGACGAGGTAAGCGCTTCATTGCCTTTTTCATCGAGTTTGATGGTGGTCACTTTGATATGTGTGCGGGCAGCATCCACCATTTTTTTGATGTCGGGCACATTGTAGGCTGCCAGTTTCTTATCCTCCACATATTTATTTAAATCGTTGGCAATAAGGGATTTTAGCTCCATTCCAACCTGTTTTTCGGAGTAGATTGTGACAGCATTGGCATCTTTGGTTAAATCGCCGCTAATCATCACAATGGCGTAGAAATCTTTCTTCAGATTTGATTTTCCAATGTCACCACCGGGCGATTGAGCCACCGCAAAAGTGTAGGTTTCGTTCGATTTGAGTGCTTTGCCATATTCGTTGGTCACATCAACCACGGCAATGTTTTTCTTGTCATTGTCTTTGATGGTTGACAGCCAAAGTGGTATTGCAACCATGGCGGCAAACAACAGCGGCGACAGAAAAGTCATGATAATGAATGACTTTTTGACTACACGCGTAGTATATTCTCTTTTAATGATAATTCCTATTTTGCTCATAGTATTCTTATTCCAAATTTCAAGTTTCAAAATTTCAAAATTCCAGGACTTTATGATTTAGCGGTTTAAAATGATATTTATCACTTTACGAAGTTACAGATTGCCCCTTTCCTTCGGAAGGGGGTTGGGGGGAAGGTGTAACAATTTTGATAAATATTTCATTCATGCTGGGTAACTGTTCCTCGAAAGTTACAATCGAATATTGTTTCATTATAGCTGCAAGACAATCGTTTGCCGTGAGACCGGTAGATTGGATGCGAAGGTCGGTTTTGCCATTTTTGGACTCTTGCGAAAGAATAGAAAAAGGCAGTTCCGTCTGCGAAAGGTTGGCGTCGCCTTCTATACGAATCCGATAGATGTGCGAGCGATATTGTTCGCGAATTTGAGCAACATTGCCTTGCAATACTACTTTCGATTTGTTTATCAGAGAGATGTCATCGCACAACTCCTCTACCGATTCCATGTTGTGAGTAGAAAAAATGATGGTGGCTCCTTTGTCGCGCAAGGCGAGCATTTCGCGTTTCATCAGCGCAGTATTTACGGGGTCGAAACCACTGAACGGTTCATCAAAAATAAGCAGTTCCGGTTCATGGAGCACGGTGGTGATAAACTGCACCTTCTGTTGCATTCCTTTCGACAGCTCTTCTACTTTTTTGTTCCACCAGGCTTCAATCTCAAACTTTTCGAACCACTCTTTCAGTCGGGCGGTAGCATCTGCTTTCGACAATCCTTTGAGTTGAGCCAGATATAGAGCCTGTTCGCCTACTTTCATTTTTTTGTAGAGACCACGCTCTTCGGGTAGATAACCAATATTGCGCACATCGGAATTATGAAGGGGATTCCCGTTCAAAATTACTTCGCCGCTGTCGGGTGCTGTGATGCAATTGACGATACGAATCAGGGTGGTTTTTCCCGCACCGTTGGGGCCAAGTAGGCCATACACCGAGTTGCGCTCAATGTTCAGGCTCACGCTGTCCAATGCCAGATGCCCGGAGTATTGTTTGGTTACATTTTTAATTTCAAGAAACGACATAGAATAGTGAGTAAGTGAAAAGGAATAACCGCTTGTTGATACATGAAACGGTGTATTCGATTAAAATAATGAGGTGCAAATATACAGCTTTTTTAATTTGCACCAATAGTAATTGTCGAATCAGGGATTACCCATTTAAGATTTAATTCATCTCTTAGCTGATTTTGGATAACATGCTCTGTCAATTTGTTGTTTGCCTGCGGCACGCCTTACTTTTTGGCGCAAAAAGTAAGCAAAAACATAGACGGAAAGAACTCGTTCGCACGGTCATATATCAAATGAACTTTTGCTATCTTTTGTGGTTGACCTACTCACTCTAACAGCTTTCCGTCAGCTTGGAATTCTTGTTAATCCCGCTATCGCGGGAAGTGATGTGAATTTAGAGTTGATCGAAATCAAATTAACATTTGTTTTGTGAGGTGGAGAACGCAGTTAAGTTGTTATTCAACTCTTAAATGCGCAAACCCTGTTAATTTAGTGGACGAATGCCGAAAACTCACCGAAAATGTGTATTTTTGAACTGAAAAATTGAAACTCACTTCTTGTTCATTAAAATAAGAAAAGTCAATCGCAAACCGGATATCCCATATTCATACACCCCTCTTGTAGAGGGAGATGTGGAGGTCTTTATCTTTTATTTATGCAACTTACACATCTTTCCATAGTCAATTACAAGAACCTCGAACAGGTTGATTTGTCGTTCTCACCCAAGATTAATTGTTTTATCGGCAACAACGGGATGGGCAAGACCAACCTGCTGGATGCCATTTACTATCTGTCGTTTTGCAAGAGTTTTACCAACCCTATTGATGTGCAAAATGTACGGCACGACACCGAATTTTTCTTATTGCAAGGAAATTATCTGCGTGGAACCAGCGACGAAGCGGTCTATTGCGGATTGAAACGAAAACAAAAAAAGCAGTTCAAACTCAATAAAAAGGAGTACGAGCGCCTTTCCGACCATATCGGGTTTCTGCCGTTGGTCATTATTTCGCCTGCCGACGGAGCATTGATTAGCGAAGGAAGCGATGAGCGTCGTAAATTTATCGACAGCGTGATTTCTCAGTATAACAGGCAGTATCTCACCGAATTAATTCGCTATAACAAAGCGTTGATGCAGCGCAATAACCTGTTGAAGAACAACGGCAAACAAGATGAACTGGTGTTTGATATTTGGGAAGAACAGATGGCGCAGTCCGGCAATTTTATCTATGAAACCCGCAAAGCATTTGTGGAAGAGTTTGTACCCATTTTTCAGGCTCGTTTTCAATACATTACTTCAGGTAACGAGACGGTGACGTTGCAATATCAGTCGCAATTAGCCGCACGCGATTTTCAGGAATCGCTACGGCTGTCGCGTGAGCGCGATTGTATCCTCGGCTATACCACTGTGGGCACGCATAAAGACGATTTAGAAATGCTGTTGGGCGAGTATCCAATCAAGCGTGTGGGGTCGCAGGGACAAAACAAATCGTTTTTAGTATCGCTCAAATTTGCCCAGTTCGATTTTCTGAAACGGGCTTCTAACCTTACGCCATTGCTTTTGCTGGACGATATTTTTGATAAACTTGATGCCCGTAGGGTAGCTCAAATCATCCTACTGGTTTCAGGTGATGCCTTTGGCCAAATCTTCATTACCGACACCAACCGCGAACATCTCGACCATTTGCTCAATGCCTCCGGTTGCGAGGTGAGCTATTTTTTGGTGGATAGTGGGGAGGTGAAAGCCATATAAAAACACCTCCTTGGTGCAAGCGAGCAGATTGACTAGTTCAAGATTGAATAAAGTGAAACAAAGGTAAACGACCAACGGGAGTTAATCTTACATGCAAATAGAATCAGTCCCGTTAACACCAGGATGAAACATTTGCAACTGATTATGGTTGCAAACCACTTTAGTTTCCAGTCCAAGTCCCCGCTATCACTCAGACTTGAACTAAACATCGAGTATACTTGGAACAAGAAGGGCCAACGCCATTGATTATGCGGCAAATGGAAACATACAAACTAAAACCGATGCTGGCACATATAGTTACTCCGACAGCAACAAGCCTTATACGCTGCAGAGACTCACAAATGCTTCGGGGCACGAAACTCCTGAACTGAATATTGACTATACGGTGCTGTCACGACCTGTCCGCATAGCCGATGCCGCCGGGCTGGTAGCAGCCTTTACCTACAACGACGACTACGACCGGGCCACCGAACTGATAACCAAGGGGACAGCCACCCTGCAGGCTAAAACCTTTTTTGCCGAAGGAAAATATGAAATAGCCACCGAGCAGGGACAAGAGAAACAGCGGCTCTATCTCGACGGCTCTCCCTACGATGCATCCATAGTGGTAGAAAAAGAAGGAAGCTCCGCGCCGCAACTCTACTGGTTGCACCGCGATTATCTGGGCAGCATTACCCATATATCAAATAATAGTGGTAATTTAGCCGCCGAATACAGTTACGATGCGTGGGGACGCCTGCGCGATGCAAATAGCTGGCAACCTTTTGCACCCGATGCCATGCCCGAGTTGATGTTTGGACGCGGATATACCGGCCACGAACACCTCACCGGGTTTGGGCTGATACACATGAATGCCCGCCTCTACGACCCCGTGCTGGGGCGCTTCCTTGCACCCGACCCGCAAGTAGCCGACCCGGGCTCCACCAACGGCTTTAACCGGTATGCCTACGCATCTAACAATCCGTTGATGTTTGTCGATTTGGATGGGGAACAAACTGTTGATGGCAATTCTGGATATAATGGAAACACTGGAAACAGCGCATACTGGAATCAGTCTATGGCTTCAATGAACTACGGCATTTCCGGTTCGGCGTATCCAAGGACAGGCAACCCCAACAACCCCAATGCGGGATACGGCGGTGGCGGGGCTAATTTCGGCGGCGGTTTAAACTATGGCGGCGGTTATTCGTGGGAAAGCGGCGCGGCGGGTGCCATCGTTTCTACCCTATTCTATCTGTTTAGTTCACACAAGGGCAGTGCGCAGCTGGAGGCCACCAATATTGTACTCGACCCTCGCTACAGCCAATACCACGCCGCCAAGCCCAAGCCTCTCCAAAAGCCCGTAGGCACGGGAGCCGCTACGGTATATGCGGGAGGTGGAAAAGGTCTGAGGATGGATAATACAAGGGTAGCGACAGCGCCTTATCTGCCAACTAAGGAGTTGACAGCAGAACAGCGGGCAAGGAGATATATCGAGTCTTTAGAAGCTCCACCTGTAAATGATTATAGTGCTTGGTATTACCAATCATTTTTTATTGGGGATTGGATGCGTGCTGGCGGAGATTGTGCTCAAGGCAACTATCTGAGCATGGTAAATAATATGTGCTTTGGTCTTCTATGTGTAATTCCTGAATGTCGTGTAGCCGGTGTGGCTGCAAGAGAAGTGGCAGCGGTTAGTGTTGAGCAATATACTTTAAGGGCTGCTGAAGATGGTTTTTATCCTGTTATGAAACGTGGTTTTGCAAATTCACAGGAATTAACTTGGTTGAACAAAGGAGATGTTTGGAAATTTGGAACGACTAAAAACCCTCTTACGAGGTATAGCCAAAGCTATTTGGATAATATTGGTGAATTTGGGGTATACTATAAAACTGAATTTACAGGGACGTTAAAAGAAGCTCTAACAGTTGAAAGAATGAAGATTTTGAATTTTAGGGGTCAAAATGGATTTCTTCCAGCAGGCAATAAAATGGTAAAATGATGGCTTTTAGATTTAATATATTAGCGGATTTCTATTGGGAAACCAATATTGATAAAGTGTTGGATTTATTGTCTGATACAGGATATAGAAGATTTTTTTTAGAGCAAAATTACGGCTCTTCGCTAGAAGGACTGACTGTGGTGTTGATGTGTCAAGACCCAAATTTAAAACTGAAACAGAGAATTAGGTTGTCAAAAAAAGAAAGAAAAATATATTTGGATATTATGCTTGACTTGAATCAATTTATGGGGTTGATCCAAAAGGAGCGAGAAAAAATCATAGTAGAAAAGCTACTTTCTGAAATTCCACCAATTATTGCGAAATACAAATTGGAGGACTTCAATGTTTCTAAATTTGAAATGGATTTGCAAAGTCAGATGTCAAAAATTTTATAGGAAAATACTCAGATACCCCTGCTTATCCAAAACCAGGCAACCCCAATGCGGGATACGGCGGTGGCGGGGCTAATTTTCTGTCCATTCGGATATGTAGCAGTCGGTTGTTGCGTCGGATCTGCGATTACGGGTGTTCGGAAGATTTATCAAGGATAATATGCAATAGAATTTGGCTCAAATTTCAATCATTTTTCGTGTATAAATACTGTTGGATTTCGAATATCAAAAATAAGTGCCTTTTATCAACATGATTCTATGTAACATGTTGATAAATAAGCGCAAATAACCTTTTGTAAAACCCAATTGAGCAATATCTTTGCACTCATATTTTATAAGAGATGCAA
>Ga0302286_10003335_pt1 | contig 10840 bp, 8 predicted proteins | sample III_Fen_E2_3_FD_198765 | JGI IMG/M metagenome (GOLD analysis project Ga0302286, IMG submission 198765) | Peat permafrost microbial communities from Stordalen Mire near Abisko, Sweden - III_Fen_E2_3 | ecosystem: Environmental > Terrestrial > Soil > Wetlands > Permafrost | place: Sweden: Abisko...
TGTGATTACGGTCATTGCTGCCCGGAATAAAGATCTCATCATTCTGGAAGACGAAATACGCAAATGGTCTGATGAACTGATTGTGATGACCGATGATGGGTCGCATGGCCGCAAGGGACTGGTTACGGTTGGCATGGAAGAGATCATTCAACGCGAAAAAGTGGATGAATGCATTGTGATCGGACCAGCCATCATGATGAAATTTGCATCTTTACTCACCAAAAAATACAATATTCCTACGCAAGCCAGCTTAAACTCAATCATGGTCGACGGAACAGGAATGTGCGGAGCTTGTCGCGTAACCGTGGGGGGAAAAACCAAGTTCACCTGCGTTGACGGCCCTGAATTTGATGCACATCAGGTCGATTTTGATGAAATGCTGATGCGACTGGGAGGTTATACCCAGGAGGAGAAAAAGGCAACCGAAATTTATTCACAAAACCTTTAATTTTAAGGTAAATGTCATTAAAACCCGAATACCTCAAGGAGGAAAGGAATCAGGAATGGAGAGCAGAACTGCGCTCGAAAACGAAAAATAAGGATCGAATATTGATACCGCGGGTAAAAATGCCCGAACTGGCCCCTAAAATAAGGGTGAAATATCAGGATCGTGAAGTAAACATGGGTCTTGAACCCGAACAGGCACAAAAAGAAGCGACGCGGTGTATGGATTGTGCAAATCCTACCTGCATTGAAGGATGTCCTGTAAGTATTAACATTCCCAAATTTATAAAGTACATCGAAGGAGGCGATATTCTCAAAGCCGCAGCGACTTTAAAAGAGACTAACGCGCTTCCGGCAGTTTGCGGACGTGTTTGCCCCCAGGAAAAACAATGCGAATCGAAATGCTTCTATGTTGATAAATTAGGCAAACAATCGGTTGCTATTGGACATCTGGAGCGATTTGCCGCCGATTTTGAGCGCAATTCGGGTGTAAGTAACATTCCGGAAATAGCCAGTCCAAACGGCATTAAAGTTGCCACAGTTGGCTCAGGACCTTCTTCACTCTCTTTTGCCGGCGACATGGTAAAATATGGGTACGACGTAACTGTTTTTGAAGCATTGCACGAAATTGGCGGTGTATTAAAATATGGCATACCCGAATTCCGGCTTCCTAATTCAGTCGTTGATTTTGAACTGGAAAACCTCCGGAAGATGGGTGTAAAGTTCGAAACCAATTATATTGTAGGGAGGACAGCTTCGTTCGATGATCTGAAAGAAGAGGGTTACAAGGGATTTTTTATTGGCAGTGGTGCCGGACTTCCCCGTTTTATGGAAATTCCAGGTGAAAACTACAACGGAATCCTCTCATCAAACGAATACCTGACTCGTGTTAATCTGATGGGCGCTTCAACCAGCAACACTGATACGCCGGTTCTTCGGGGTAAAAATGTAGCAGTTGTCGGTGGCGGAAACACAGCGATGGATTCGGTCAGAACTGCATTACGCCTTGGCGCAGAACGCGCAATAATAGTATACCGCCGGTCGGAAGCCGAAATGCCCGCACGAATTGAAGAGGTGCATCATGCAAAGGAAGAGGGTGTTGAATTTATGACGCTTTGCAATCCGCTTGAGTACTTTGCCGACGAGAGAGGGCGCGTAAATAGAATGAGACTCAACAGAATGGGGCTTGGCGAACCTGATGCATCCGGACGACGCCGGCCAATGCCAATCGAAGGATCTGAATTTGAACTCGATGTAAACCTGGTAGTTGTTGCCGTTGGTGTTTCGCCAAACCCTTTGGTTCCTTCATGCCTTCCCGATCTAAAGGTAACGAAATGGGGAACAATTGTAGTCGACGAAGATAAAATGCAATCATCTATTTCGGATATGTTTGCCGGTGGAGATATTGTCAGGGGTGGCGCAACTGTCATCCTCGCAATGGGTGACGGAAGAAAAGCGGCAGAAAATATGCATCAGTTTTTACAAAAGAAGACAGTTAATTAACTCAATAAACTTGAAGATGACGAATCTTAATGTCAAATATCTGGGACTTGATCTTAAGAACCCGATTATAGCCGGGAGCTGCGGTCTTACCAATTCAATTGAAAATCTGAAGGCAATTGAAGAAGCCGGTGCAGGAGCAGTAGTTTTAAAATCGATATTCGAGGAGGAGATTTATCTTGAATTTGCACATGAATTCAGCAAACTCGGACCAATGGATAATAACCTGGAATTCCTCGATTATTACGATTACCAAATCAAAAAGGATAACCTGAAACGTTACCTTACTTTGATTAAGGATGCAAAGGATAACCTGTCAATTCCTGTTATCGCAAGCATTAATTGCCTTACAGCACATGAATGGGGATTCTTTGCGAAGAAAGTTGAAGATGCCGGAGCTGACGCCTTAGAGCTGAATATGTTCATATTACCATCGAACCTGTCACAGACGAGCCAGGATAACGAGAGTATGTATTTTGATATTGTCTCGCGCATTGCTTCAAAAGTTAAAATTCCTGTATCCCTGAAGATAAGCCCCTATTTCTCCAACCTGGGCGGAGTTATCAGGGACCTTTCGTTTTCGGAAATCAAAGGACTTGTATTGTTTAATAAATTTTACAGCCCCGACGTCGACATCGACAAACAGGAAATAATCACTTCAGATGTACTAAGTCACAACAATGACTATAAACTTACTTTGCGCTGGATTGGGATGATGGCCAACCGCGTGAATAGCGACCTTTCTGCCTCAACAGGTATTCACGACTGGCAGACAGTCACAAAGATGCTGCTGGTTGGTGCAACTACTGTTCAGGTTGTATCAGCACTTTATCAGGATGGTTTCTCAGTTATCACGAACATGGTTCAGCATCTTGAAAAATGGATGGAAGCAAATAATTACGCTTCAATAGCCGACTTCAGGGGGAAACTGAGCATGGACAACTCCACCAATCTTGCAGAATACGAAAGGGTGCAATTTATGCGTCACTTTGGAGAATATAAATAAAAATACCTGGATTGCCATTTAAGATCCTGTTGGGATCCGCAAACGCGAAATGATATTCATTAAAACAGACCGACTTCCGGACAGGAAGTCGGTTTATTTTTTGTTGTTGACCGATCAAAGTAGCTCCTCTCATTTTTTTATCGTTATTTTGTGATATAATAAAAATAGTGAATCATGTTACGGAAAAGAACCACAACACGCATAATATCAACTATTTCAACCGTATTTATTCTTATTTCAATCATCTTTTCGCTTTCTGCCCAGCAAAAAACAGCTGGTGAAAGGGTTATGATCGGGGGTAAAATGTATACACTTTATACTGTAGCCAGTGGCGAAACTGCATTTTCGATTGCCAAAAAATTCTCAATTTCGCTTGATGAACTAAACGGGGCCAATCCGGAAATAAAGGAAAAATTAAATTCGGGCCAACTGCTGAAGATACCTGCTCCCAAAAGCGGGGTGAAAACGAATGTTGCGAACGGGTCACAAAAAGATGAAAACGATGATCGACTTTATACTTATCATTCAGTCCGAAAAAAAGAAACCGTTTTTTCCATTGCACAAAAAAGCAAAATCACATCGGAAGATATTTACCATTTAAATCCGCAGGCAAGAGACGGCATCAAAGCGGGTGATGTACTAAAGATACCAAAGCCACAGACTTCTGAAAACGAGACAAAAGCGAGTATCAACGAAAACCAGCAATTAGTAAAACACGTTGTCAGACGAAAAGAAACGCTGTTCTCAATTGCCCGGGAATACAATACAACACAGGAGGATATTTTAAAAGCAAATCCTTCTGTAAAAGGTGGTTTATCAAAAGGGACTGTTCTCATCATTCCTAAGTCTTCCGGTTCACCTGAAGGTCCGAGAAAACAAAAAGAAGCATTGAAATTCAGCGAATACCGCATTATCAACGGCGATAACTATTATCAACTTGAAAAACGATTTGGTATTTCTCAGGCAGAACTTGAACAGTTCAACCCGACATTGAAAGACGGATTTAAATCGGGGATGGTCATCAGGATTCCGTTAAAAGATTCTTCAACAGCTAATACTGAAAAGAGTAATGAGAATCAATTAAATACTGAAAACCAAAAAACAGATAATTCGTCTGCTGGCGGGTCAAAAATTTCATATAATCCGGACAAAACGTTCAATATCGGGATTTTTCTCCCATTCTGCCAAAACCTGAACGATTCAGTGAAGATCGTTCAGCGAACAGCAAGCTTTTTGGAGTTTTATTCGGGAGTTTTACTCGCCACGGAGAAGATAACCGAAGCAGGCATGAAGGTAAAACTTTATACTTATGACACTTACCAGGATAGCAAAGTAATTGAAAGACTCGTAAAAAAACCCGAGTTTTTATCTCTTGATCTGATTGTCGGGCCTGTGTACCCTGAAAATCAAAAAATAGTCGCCGAATTGAGCGCGAAAAACCGTATTCCGATGATCTCACCACTTTCTTCCGACAGCCGGTTTGTTTCAACGACGCCGGGCTATTATCAGATTAATCCGGAAAAAAAGCTTCGCCTTACCAGTACTGCTGACTATATTGCCGAAAAATTTGCAGGACAGAACATTGTTATACTAAATCATGGCGCAAATTCCGGCGACGAAAAACTCATTATTGACAGGATGCACCAGAAACTGGGTACAGGGAAGATCCGCCAGTACAATGTTTGGGACGGGGGTACAGCAGGTCTGGAAACGCTTCTCAAAGCTGAAGTTGAAAATATTTTCGTTCTGACCGAAGGAAACGAAGCAAACGTTAGTGTAGCAATGACCAGACTTAACACAATTTCGAAATCAAATAAAATTACAGTAATCGGTCTGCAGGAATACACAAAAATGCAAAGCATTGATATTGAACATCTGCATAACACCAGGCTTCATTATTTAGCCCCCTATTTTATTGACTACGGAAATCCAAAGGTGAATTCGTTTATTGAAAAATATCGGTTAGCTTATAACAGTGAACCAACTCAATACAGTTTTCAGGGATACGATATTGCGTTACATTTCATGGCGTCTCTCGCGATGTCTGGTAAGAATTTTCCTGTCGCCAATCTGGCACCCGGAGTAGAACTTTTACAGGCGGCCTATAGTTTTCAGAAAACCACCGAACTGGGAGGTTACATGAACCATACTTTTTTTATTATTGAATATACCGATAATTTCGAAGTTAAATCAGCCGGGAAATTTCTTGGAACAATGGTTACAGATAGCGGAGCCGGAAACTGAAAAACGAATTGGAGCAATAGATTCGTTATGGAATCAGTTTTAACCCGCTAAGCGCAGAACTGTCATTTGGCCGTATTATAAGCGCCTGATGGAATAATATTTTTGCTTCTGAAGGTTTGCTGCAGTAAAGCTTTGACCAGGCCAGCATAATCACCGAATCATAATCTAAAGGATAAAGGTTGACAATTTTCTCAAAGAGTTTTGTTGCACTGATAAAATCTTTTCGGTTATACATAATTACGCCCAACCAATAGTTTGCAACAGTATTCTGAGGATCGATCGTCAATATTTCGATGTATTGTTTTTTCACTCTCTCCCAATCTTCAATGGCACTAAGTGGCTTTACGCAACCAAAACGGGCTTCGATAGCATATGGTTTTAATAGAATTGACTTTTCATAATACCTGATAGATTCTGTATATTGCTTTGCCAGATAATTAAGCCAGCCTAAGCGTATGTTTATTACATAGTTGCCGGGATCATAACCCGTCTTTAGTTCGCTGATAGCATTTGCATAGTTTTTTGCATTTTCTGCTTCGTAACTTTTGGTAAATACGCTTTGCAAGGCATCCATTGACTGAGAGAAAGAGCAAAAGCTGATTAAAAACAACAATACAGCTATCGTAATTTTCCTTAAAGTTTCCATATGATTCCTCCTGTAAATGAATATTGTTTATATTTACTATTCGTAAGTTCTATTTTTTTTGTGTCGTAAGTGTAATTACCGATTAAAGTTACACTTTTCCCCAGGTACCAGAAAAATGTTAATCCGTACCGGAAAGTGGTTGGGTCGATCGAATTATAGATGTAAAGTGCTTTATGATCGTTGTAGTTTTTTAAATTGCCCAACGTAACATCTCCTTCTGCCCACACCGTTTTCAATACTCTGGTACCTGCAACCTGCGAAAATATGATCCGGTTCGTTCCGGTCTCAACCATTTCACTAAGATAACTTTTTAAATAAATTCCAGATTTACCAGGTAAATATGCACCTGCCTGAAGTCCGAATTGCTTGTAAATATCCGCATCGTAATTCAATACAGAACCGTTAAAACCAAAAACAAACCGGTTTATTCTTGTAGAAAGTGCAGCATAGGCTAAATTGCCGGGGTATTTTCTGCTACCCAGACTTACATCCAGATAGTGATAAGCGACATCAAGAGAAATATGCGAAGTCACCGACCAGTTTAGCAAAGCGTAATACTCGGGCTGTTTTGTCAAGGCTGAGTCAATGGTTTGCTGATAATTCGAAACTGACTGATACAATGAAATTCTGTACCCAAGTTGGGTATTGATTCCCGCACGAAGATAGGTTGGATTTGAACGGGATAAGGTGGTATTCGCCTTATAATTGAATTCCATATCAATGGCATCGACAGGCCTGACTGCTTGTTCCTTTAGTTTTTGTTTAAGATCATCCGGGAACAATCCTGCATGAAAACGGGCAAATTCTTCATTGGCGGTATTTAAACCGCAATAGTAAAGGTAGGCATGAGTATCAGCATCATATGAATCAAAAGTCAGTGCCTTTTCATATTGCATTTGAGCCGCATAAAAATCCGATCTGACAAAATACGCATACCCCATTCGCTGGCGAAGTTTTTTGTAATCAATCTTCTGTTCGATAGCCAGGTTTCCTGCATCAATTAGTTTAGTCCATTCTCCTGCCATATAGTATTGATAGGTAATACTATCGGCAGTTAAAAAAGTAATTGGCTGTTGTGCGTTTGCAACAGCTGAAACGAAAAACAAAACTGCTATTAAGAATTTGCGCATCTGGCCTGAATTTTTATGTTATTTGATTCATAAGTAAATTCCTTAATACAATTTCCACTCAAAATAATTTTGCTTTCGCTCTCTTTTCTTACCCTTCCAAATACTGATACCTGAATCTTCGATTTTAAAACGATCGATTCATAACCTGTAAGATTGTCAGGGTATTCAGACTGTATGGAATGCCAGACACGAATATAAGTGTAGAACGGAGCGGTAAAATCGTGTAACCAAATGCCTAATGGCTTATCACGGATGACATGGAGAGGCATTGCATCATTCATTTCAGTAATATCCGCATCTCCCAAAAATACTTTGTAGGCAGAAAGATAAAAATAATAGAGAAGTGATTCTTTTTTGCCATAGAAAGCGGTAAAATAAAACATTGAGCCGTCATTTATGTAATACGCACTCGATTCTGTCTTCTTGCAGTACAAGTACTTGTAATTGTAAGCATCCGTATAAGATTCCCACTGTTCATCCTTTTCTATTCCACTCTCATCCAAATAATTATATTTTAAAATCTTATTTGGAATTATATCAAAGGCACTTTTAAGTATCGGGTTGGTAGTTATGCCTGAAACCATCGCACCCTCCTGAGGTTTGGAAAACTGATGCAACTTTTGTCTTTTATTTACTTTTTCGTAATAATATGCAAAGGGATAATCGATTGTCCTTGAACCTAACTCAGGTGTGATTTGTACCTGAAAATGCAGATGCGGCTCAGGCGACCTCCCCGAATTACCACAAAGCGCCAGCAAATCGCCACGTTTTACATATTCACCTTTTACAACTTTAAAAGTTCCTTTTTTTAAATGAGACAATTGCGTGTAAAGACCTGTTAAGTGCCGGATAATAATCGTATTTCCCCAATTGTTGATTGTGTTAATTTTACCAATTTCATTATCATCAATATTGTCAATTATTTCTTCAACTATGCCATCGGCAGGCGCCAGCACCGGTTTATTGTAACAATGGTAATTCTCACAAAATAAACCATTTGACGCATACGATCTCGACTGGTTGTCCATTAGGATAAAGTCGAAGGCCATTCCCCAGTCTCCTTTGTGGGTATGTTTCCCGTTGTGGCCCTGAGCAACTGTCCATTCTCCCCAGAAAGGCAGGTAAAATGGAAAGTAGAGAAAATTAGATCGTCTTTTTTTATTGTTATTGAATGTGTAAAGGTTGACTTCAGGTGAATAATATTGGATAGGTGTCAGAACCAGCTTTGACGGGCTAATTCTCAACTTCAAGAAATAAATAAAAAGAATTACCACAAATGAAAACGGAAGAGAGAAGACAGGCAGCTGAATGAATCCAAGGAGTTTACTCATAAATAAGAGTACCAGCGATGTGAGCGGAATTAAAAGTACCGTCCACAAATAGGAATATTTCGATGGTATAACAAAGAATCCGCCAACAGCGACAGCGACCATTATGTAATTTGCTCCAATATTGTAATACGTAATACTGGCAGCCGCTGACCCAGAAAACTTTGCAAAGAAATAAGCTGAAACAAACCCGATGACCGACAACGAAAATGCAATTCTCGAACAGATGAGCAAAGCAACAGCTATCAGCAAACCTGCAATCAGATTGTCCTGAAAGAATATCGAACTCATTGAGCGGAGATAAATATCAACCATTTTATACACGGGAAGTGAATCTACGGTCTTGAAAAAATTAAGCATCGGATTGCCGCCAATCGAATACATTTCATTCATCCAAAATATGTTGCGCTGGGTCAAACCGAGATTTTCGAATTGAGATGAGGGTAGCAGGATAAACCAGAAGGTAATAACGAATGGAATACTAAGAAAAGGCAATCCATACTTGCTCAGCCATCCTTCGAATGTAACGGAAAGGATCAGTGTCAACAAAGAAGCGAGCAGCAATAAAGAGAAAAAGACCCATCCGGGATCAAAAAAAGTGCCCATTCCAATACCTGTCAACAGCGCATTAAAGCTATAAACTCCATTCCGGAGTTGAATCTTGTCAAAGCCCATTGAGTTGGCAATGAGGATTGCAACCAAAACAGCGACTAACCCGCTCAATCCTGCAAAGAAATTGAAAAACGAGACCAACATTATAACAGCTGCCAATAGCTTGTTTTTGAAAAAGAAAATAACCGAATAGCTATTCAGGGTAGCAGGCAGAACAAAGTTGCTGAGAAAGTTAATGGTTCGGTTTATATGCATATTTACACAGATTTGTAAAACCGCGGGTCAGGCAGATGAGGATGAAAAGATTAAAGAATAAATGTATACTGCATTGAATCTCTGATCTGTAGATTTATTATACCATCTATTTTAATGAATTGTGCTTCAGATGATCCGGTATCTGCTCATTCAATTCAAGGTATTCAAGCGTTTCCGCTTTTCGGATGACATGTGTATTATTTTCGTTATCAATCAAAACAATATTTGGTCTCAATGTAATAAACTGCATCCATTGGGTCATATTGTATGCGCCCACTTTATGAACCACCAGGTGGTTTCCTTTTTCGAGCAGTGGCATAGTTATGCTCTCGCGTATGACGTCGATATTCATGCAAAGCGGACCGTACAGCACCATTTCTTCTGTTTGCTTCCCAAATGTTTCAACCGGGCTTACCTTGTGGTCATACCAAAATGAAGTAAACAATGTATTAACACCAAAATCCAGGATTGTAGCCCTTCGTCCATCCGAAAGTCTTTTTGTAGCTAATACCGTTCCCAGCAAGTAGCCGGCATCATCAATCAGTGCCCGGCCCGATTCGAGTATTAGTAAGGGCAGATCTTCCTGTTTGAAACCGTATCCAAGAATTACATCAGTAATTGCATCCGCAAACTGGTCGATTGAAGGAACCGTATCCGATCCTGGCAGGTAAGCTCCCTTCAGTGTATTCATTGATGGAAATCCACCTCCTATATCGATGTATTGAAGAACTTTGTTGAATTTCTCTTTGATACTCCAGAATAATTCACACAATTTACTGGTTGCGGTGGTATATGCTGATGGTGAAAGCATAAATGTACCAATATGACAATGCAAGCCAACCAATTCCAGATTTTCGGAGTTGATGATCCTGGTAATGGCATTCCACGCCTGTCCGTTTTCAAAATTAAACCCAAAGCGATCCCATTTTGGATATATACCGGTATCCATATTGACCCGAATAGCCACCCTTGGTTTCAGGTTGTTCTCTTCACTTAATTTAATCAGTGAATAGAGTTCATCGTAATGATCAATGTGAATCAGTGAATTTTTCCGGGCAGCAGCAATGAGTTCTTCGTCGGTTTTGTTGGGTCCGTTAAAAATAATTTTGTTTCCCGGAACGCCATTTCCCAACGCCTTCTCATATTCGAATCCCGAGACAACCTCTGCCCATGCTCCTTCCTGATGGAATATCTGGCAAACGGCATTCATATAATTCGTTTTGTAAGGCCATGCAAACTGTACTTTAGGATAGCGGGTTTTAAAGATTCTCGTTGCATTTTGACAGTTACGCCTGATCTGTTTTTCCGAGATTACAAATAAAGGAGAACCAAATTGATTGATAAGACTTTTCACCGAAACACTTTCGATATTAGTAATTGGTTCAAAATCGGTCCGGGTCCCAAATTTATTCATAAATCCTGTATTCATTTTTTGAATAATCGGCCTCTCATATCTTATTTTTCCCATGATTGGATTTCTTTGTCAGGTTGTGTTAAATATTTTGGGATTTGTGTATTCAAAAAGCCAGAAGCCGGAAGAACAGACCGTAAGTCATTTCAGAAAAGAAGTTCATTGTTCCTGTCGAATTTGTTTCTGATTTCAATATAAATGCACATGACAAATATCAATACCAACCTGGGTAATTCAAATAATTGCCATTTTGCACCTAAAATA
>Ga0302286_10003337_pt1 | contig 10828 bp, 6 predicted proteins | sample III_Fen_E2_3_FD_198765 | JGI IMG/M metagenome (GOLD analysis project Ga0302286, IMG submission 198765) | Peat permafrost microbial communities from Stordalen Mire near Abisko, Sweden - III_Fen_E2_3 | ecosystem: Environmental > Terrestrial > Soil > Wetlands > Permafrost | place: Sweden: Abisko...
ATCAGACCCGGCTTTAATTTACCAAACAAATCTTTAACATTACGGCAATCGAAATAATTACGGAATCCCATTTTATCGTTTTCCCAGCTAACGCTTTCGCCCTGTGCAATGATTTTAAAACCATCCCTGCATAAGGGGGCTGTATAATAATCAACTTCCATGTAACTCTTATCTGATTGCAAAATACCCAATCTGACATTGGTGCGTTTTTCAAATACAAGATAAGCGGCAATTGCCACATTTACAATATCCAGTCTGAGAGTTTCCGAAGCTTTAAAACTAACTGTAAAAGCCAGCTCGTCCCATTTGCCGTCATGATTCATGTCATCTACCTGTGAAGGAACTTTTTGACCCTTCAACATCAGGATAGGTGCATAACCATCGGGAACTAATCCCACCTTTGCTTCCAGATCGGCTCGCTTCAAAACGATCGTTTCATCAGGACGTTCAATGGCTAATGGATTGGTAAGAACCAGTGCATTCTTTTTTGAAGATGCAGCAAAGCCGGCTAGGATCAGCGCACAAATGATTAAATATTTTCTCATGACGGCAGTTCATTTTCACCTTTTACATACCCAAAATTAGCCAGTATACCACCGTCGACATAAAGTACATGCCCGTTTACAAAATTACTTGCTTTCGATGCCAGAAAAAGTGCCGCATTCCCAACATCTTCAGGTTCACCCCAGCGACCGGCAGGGGTACGGGTCATCACCAGATCGTTGAACGGATGACCATTCAGACGTATATCGTCGGTTTGTGATGTTGCTATGTAACCCGGCCCAATGCCATTAATCTGAACATTAAATTTGGCCCATTCGCAGCACATAGTAGCAGTCAGCAGCTTCAAACCTCCTTTGGCAGAAGCATAGGCAGAAACCGAATTACGGCCGTAAACGCTCATCATCGAGCACATGTTGATGATTTTACCGCTTTGCCTGGCAATCATAGCAGGGGCCACACGTTTAGAAACGATCAACGGAGCAACCAGATCCACGTCGATGACCTGCCTGAAATCGGCAACCGGCATATCGAGTATTGGGATACGCTTAATGATGCCTGCATTGTTCACTAAAATATCGATGAGGCCAACCTCTTTTTCAATGATTGAGATTCCTTTATCCACATCAGCCTCATCGGTTACATCAAAGACGACGGTAAAAACATCTATACCGGCAGCCTTGTATTCAGGTTTGCAACTATCGAGTTTTTCTTCACTCAGATCATTCACACAAATTTTAGCGCCTGCTTGTCCAAGTACCTTTCCAATAGCCATTCCTATGCCATGAGTACCACCGGTTATAAGGGCAACTTTCCCTTTCAGGTCAAATAATTCGTTCATATCCCTGATTTTAATATTTTCTATTTCAACTCACTGGGCTGAACCACATCCATATCGGTGTAATCCATGTTTTCGCCAGCCATGCCCCAGATGAAGATATAGTTACTGGTACCGGCTGCCGAATGAATTGACCAGTCCGGTGAGATGACTGCCTGTTCGTTTAACATCCAAATATGCCTTGTTTCCTGTGGTTGTCCCATAAAATGACAGACCGCCTGACCTTCAGCAACATTGAAGTAAAAGTACACCTCCATACGTCGGCTGTGAGTATGAGCCGGCATAGTGTTCCAAACACTGCCGGGTTGCAATTCTGTCATTCCCATTTGTAGCTGACAGGTCTCAACCACCTTGCTAATCAACAACTGGTTAATCTGACGCTCGTTGGATGTTATAGATGAACCCATATGCAACACATTGGCTTCTTCCATGGTAATATGGCAGGTAGGTAATTCTTTATGGGCAGGAGTTGAATTCAGGTAAAAACGTGCAGGCTGACCTGCATTATCGGATTTAAAAATGATCTGTTTTGTACCTTTACCAACATATAAGGCTTCCTTGAATTTAAGTGCAAATTCAATTCCATCAACAACTACCGTTCCTTTAGCCCCGACATTGATGATTCCCAATTCGCGGCGATCGCAAAAATGGATTGACTTCATCGGTTCGATAGCCGTCAGTTCTAGCGGTCCGTTTAACGGAACTGCCCCACCCAATATATAACGGTCATAATGTGAATAAACAAGGCGAATCTGATCATTTTCCATAACTTTTTTGATCAGGAAATGATCCCGCAACTGAGTGGTATCATATTTTTTCACATCATCAGGATGTGAGGCAAAACGTTCTTCGTAAATGACTGACATATACTACGAATTAAAATTTTAGAATATGTTTCCCGGCAGCTTAGTCTGACGATAGTGAAATTCCGAAGAACCGGGAAATTTTGAATAGCAGAACAAAGTTAAAAGGATTCAGCCAACGGGCAATCGATTGCAGTTATATTTTACCGTCATCCTGAACTTGATTCAGAACCTCCACTTTCTCGTACTCTATAAAAAAACAAATTGCAAGTTATAAGTAAAACAGTTTTCTTTTTCCAACTGACTTATGACTCTTTCCCAATGACAATTGACCAATGACTGATTTCTGACAACGAATGACTATCTAATGACCACCAATGACTTCTTTTTCCTAAATATTACCGTATCCTGTCAATCGACCTGATCAGCGCTTCATCTTTACGAACGCCCAAAATGGCCAGGTAGTCGAAAACGATGGCAAGCAATGGAAAAACCATTCCAACTTTCAGGCTGATCTGGGCGCCGCTAATCGAAAAGTAAGTATAAAAGACAAGTATTCCCACTAACGCCAGTTTAAATACAATATTCAGAAGAATGATCCAGATTTGACGCTTCCTGTTTTTGAAATCAAAAATTGTGAACACACTTGCAGCCAGAATAATCGCTATAATTGAAATTACAACAAAGCCACTTTGTTTAACTACCCCATCGAGCAAAATTCCCTTGCAGTTGAATAGATAAATTACACCATCTTTTGCAAGTTCAGCAATGGGCAATGCAAACAAGATCCCAATAAGAATCGTTGAAACGATTAAGAATACAGTTTGAACACGTTGTATCATGATTGAATTTTTGTACAAAAATAAGCTTTTTTCAAGGTAGTGGTCATAAAATATCGTTTACCACTCTGTTTTTTTAATAGGTTTCATTTCCGAGCATTTATATATTTACCAGAATAGACTAAACGTATTAGTATTTAATTTCATACATTTGATAATACAACTTCACTGCATAACCAAAAATGTCTTCTTTAATCTGTGCCTTAAAAAAAACAATTCTGCTAATCACCCTTTCTGGTGGAATATTTTCGGCCTTGCAGGCACAGGATGTTTATTTTTCGCAATTTTTCATGAACCCGGTATATCTGAATCCATCCTATGCCGGAACCATGAAGGTTCCCAGGGCCGGGGTTCAGTACAGGGATCAATGGCCCGGTATGGATAAGGCCTACAGCACTTATTTTGCATCCTTCGATACCTATATTCCAAAGATCAGCAGTGGAATCGGATTGCTTCTGTTTAATGATGTTCAGGGTAATGGCCTGTATACTGAAACCTGCTTTAAATTCATCTATTCCAAAGAAATCAGGATAAACCGCGAGTGGACAATGTATGGAAGCATAACGGCAGGTGCACAGGTCAATTCGCTGAATTTTAACCGTTTGATTTTTTCTGATGGAATAGATCCCACAAATGGACAACTGCTGCCTTCCGCTGAAACTCCCCCGGACAACAATAACCATATGTTTCCTGATTTTGGAACCGGAGTGCTGGTTTTTAACGATCAGTATTTCTTTGGTATTTCAACCGAACACCTTGCTGAACCCGATCAATCTCTCTATTCGGACTATTCTCATGCGCTGCCCAGAAAATACATGATGCATTTAGAGGTAAATCTACCCTGGTTCCTTTCAGGTCACTGGAGGAAATTTTGCAAATTAAATCCGAACTTCATTATTCAATCGCAAGGGAAAGAACAAAATATCACCTATGGGATTTATGCAAACCGCAAAGGTATTTCCCTGGGATTATGGAACAGGCTGACTACGCATAAAAGTTCAGATTTGATTTTGATGGCCGGATTTATTGGCAAAGAGCTGAAAACTGCCATCTCCTATGACATGAATTTATATGGAATCGGGCTTCAGTCCCATGGTGCCATCGAGATTTCGATCTCCTACACATTAAAGGATCCCGGAAAGAAAAGCATTTTTCCCTTCTATGAAATTCCCGGTGAATGGGATATCCGATAAAATCAGAAAAGAGTTCGGCATAACGGGAAAGAGCATTCAGTTTGTGATCATCTCACAAGCATCACGGTCCCTTTCTGAAGGTGTTCATATCCCTGAATGTCCAGATACCGCAATGTCCAAACATAAATGCCCTGTTCAGCCCCTGTTCCTTCCCAACCATTTTCGGGATTCAGGGACTTGAAGATGGAGGAGCCAATGCGGTTATACACTTCAAAATTGTAATTCTTTGGATCGGCAGCGTTGAGAAAGGGTTTAAACACCCTGTTTTCAGGAATATCACTATCGGGCCGGAAAGCATTGGGAATAAAAAACTTTATGGGGATTACCTTAACATCGGCACTTAAGGTATCCGAGCATCCCAAATTGTTTACTGCTTCCAATACAGCATGATAACTACCGATAATTGAATAATGATGTCGGGGACTTGTTTCCTTACTGACTGTTCCATCTCCAAAATCCCATTTATAATACAAGGCTCCGGCAGTCTGGTTTATAAATGTAATGTCGGGATGGTTTATCGTAACCACGCTATAATCCGGAGTGAAACTTAGCCTGGGCATCATAACATCTACATGTACAGTATCGGATGCCTGACATCCATTTTCATTGGTTACAGTCACTGAAAAATCTCCCGATGATTCAACCGGAAAAGCCTGACCAACAGATCCATCCTGCCACTTATAATGAGTAAATCCATTTTTGGCTATTATTACAAATTCCCCGGGCCGGCACACAGAAGTATCCTTGCCGAGGCTTATTTCAGGAGCTTCCACTTTGATGTACAAACTATCTGTCTTTTGGCATCCTGCAACGGTTGTGGCAGTAACCGAGTACATTCCAGGCTCAGCTACTGAAATCCATGATGTTGTTTTGCCCGTATTCCAGCGATAAGTTTCAAAATACTCCCCCGCTTCAAGTTTTATCTCAGTATTCTGGCAAATCACCAAAGTATCCTGCACATAATCAAAACTGCCTCCAATGTCAAGCTGAATGTCCAGATTAAAGCCTACCCCATAACCATACGATTCAGTATTGTTATTATTTCCAAAGCCATAAACATAAGCAAGGAAACCTCCGTTCTTTTGATCAGGGTTAAACAACCGGTGAGGTCCCTTTGTAATGGGCAACTGGGCATAAGAATACGCTCTATTCGGGAAAGGCTTAAAAGCCGAGCCAACAGCCGATCCATCCAAGGTGATATTACCTACCGCCGAAGTTTTAGTAATAATATTTACGAAGAATATATCCCGAATCAGATCGGTCTCATAGGCCACAAAAGTGACATCATTAATCCGCTGCGACATAGGGCTTAAAATAATCATAAATGGGTCGCCCACCCCATTCACTTCATCAGCTTCCTGAGACCTGCAAAACTGGGCAAGCAATATTTTTTTTGAAGCAATCACCCGGCATGCCTTGTTGCTTGCGAGGTCAAACTCCCAGAACATTCCCCGGCTAAGTGTTTTAGATTGACTCAGTCCTTCAACCGTGACGACGGTCCCATCCTCCGCAGCCAGAATACGGTAAGTGTCTTTTGTCCGCAATTTAAGCGGAACAACGTAAAATTCACGTCCCCATGTAGTTGTTGGCGGAATCTGCTCATACAAATGATCCCGTGACTGGCCAGTAAAGGGAATCGCCGTTGACTTTGCACCGGAATAAAAGGCGATTGGCTGATCTGAAACGATAGCTGTTCCTGTGAGATCCCCCTGCCCTGCAATATTGCTGTTCATGGATTGCACCTGGTAAGACTGACCCCGGTTGAGCGGAACAGTATATGTGACATTTGCTTTTTTCCCCCTGTCCGTATCCACGGTAGGTGTGATCTTAACCGTGGTATGATCGACTGAGGCAACAATCAAAAACTCAGTGTTCGACTCAATGGTTTGTGTTGGATGAGGGGTGTAACACATCGCAAAATATTCTTTTCCCAGGGATTCCGTGGGATAGATTACCGCCACATCAGATGACCGTGTTCGGTAATTCAGGGCATACATATTAACCGAATCCGTTGAAAGCAGGTGAATGCCCTTTTCTTCTACATTTTCTGAACCTGTGGCTTCCAGCAATTCATAATCGATTCTCACCGTTTCTGAAGAATTGGCAGCAACGGTATAGTTTCCGATCAGCGTTTCACCTGAACCATAAGTAAGTGTAAATTGAGCCCCATTCCGCGAAGATACGGTTATCTCAGTATAATGCTCCGCCCCGGTAAACCGGTTCTGCATTAGGCCAAACCAAAAATCCTTTCCTTCCGTCGAATAATGGCAGGGGTTTAATTTCCCGTCAGCCATTAAATGACTTATGAAAAGGAAAAGAATACCAGCCAAAAGGAATAATTTTTTCATGCATAACTATTTAACGCTGACAGGTCCTATGGACGCTGTCAGGTTCGAAATTCAACATTTAAAATGAACATACTGCTTTTTCTTTGTCTGACCTGACAGCGTATGAAGTACCTGTCAGCGTCAAAAACTAAACCATTATCCTCTTGTTTGTTTTCGTATACCAAATATATCCTGAAACATTGGGATAACCGCAATTCTTCAATTCACGGATATAATTTCGCAACTGAGATTTATACCCCTCTGATTCATTGTCTCCTGATTTATAATCAACCACTACTACCCTATCTTCGCCAATCATGATGCGATCAGGACGTTTAACACCATTTGCCCCGGTGAGGATATTTCTCTCATTGATGACCCGAAAAGTGCCGTCAAACCAGGATTTGACTTCAGGATCATTGAGCAAATCTGTTAAATCCGATAATATTTTTTCACTTTCACCTGAACCAATTTTACCTTCCACTTCGATTCTCCGCACAGCCTTTCGCAAGTCTTCGGACGTTTCGATCAGTGAAAGTATTTCGTGAATCAGCTTGCCCTTGTTTATTCCACTTTGTTTTTTGCTTTCGTGGGTAAAAAAGTCCTCTCCACGCTGACGGATATTCAGGAATTTTCTGAAATCGGCAAACTCAAATTCCGACAAACGAACATCCTTCATGAATTGTCCGTCTTTTTTCATATCCTCATCTTGATTGGTTAGTTTGCCTACCTCAAGCAAGAGATTATCAGTATCATATGAATCCAAAAACTGAACAGATTGCTCTGACTCCAAGCCACAGGAATCCAGTATGGATTGTCTGTCGACTACCAGTTTAAGCAGGTCACCCACTGAATTGAGTTTACCGGTGAAGTTCGCCCAGACCCACAAACCCGCCTTGGCCCGCGTAAAAACTACGTACATCAGGTTAAGGTTGTCCACATAAGTATTAAACTTCTCGGCAAAGAACTCCCGGTAAAATATTGAATTTCCGACCTCGTTTTTATACCTGACCGGAACCAGTTCCATCTCGTTGAAAGGGGCTGTTTCGGGCCTGCACCAAAGCAAAGGAGCCATCTCTGGTGACGAATGCGGCTGAATATTCCAATCGAAAAAGGGAACAAACACATGTGTAAATTCCAGACCCTTCGATTTGTGGATAGTCAACACATTGATCGCATCAATACTATCCGAAACCGGGATGGTAAACCGGGCGCCATTGTCGGTCCACCAGTTCAAAAAACTGGTCAGTTCCGAAGCATGGTTTCTTTCAAATACAGCTATCTGATCGACAAATGCCTGAAGATAGGCTAATTCATCAGCCAGGCTGAACAGGTTAAACTTTTCGCAGATGCTGTAAATGATTTCCAGTATTGGTTTCCCGGCGATCAATTCCTCAAAGTTTTTACTTCCCAGATAATTTAGCAACTCATTCTCCGCAAGACCTGTATCCTCAAATTGCTGACTGATATCTGGCTCATATGGTTGAGCATTTTCATGCTCCTCTCCAGAAAATGGATTAATAAATTGAAGTATAAATTGATCCTCTGTATTGTTTCCTCTTTCCTCTTTCCCTTTTCCCTTTTCCTCGCATTCAGGCGTTCCAAGATCCGCCAACTTCGAAAGTTCCTTCAGTCTGGGATAGATCTTGCAGTAATACAGATAATTCGTCTCCGTTTTCACCACCCGGTCATCAGGATTCAGGAAACCGGTAAGAATCGCGATGATCAGTCCAATAACTTCTGAATTGGCAATGTATAAGGATTCGCCTGAAAGAATATCAAAATTATAGGAGCTATTTTCCGCAAGGCCTTTTTGCTGAAGAAACAAGTCTGCAACCTGACGAGCCTCACTTTTCTGACGAACCAGTATTGCCATCTCAATCGCCTTAACACCTTTAACCTGAAGCTTTTTTATCGATTCAACCAGCTCTGAAAGAATCAATTCTTCGTTGGCGATCTTATTTTCCTTCTTGTCTTCCAGAAAACGGACGCGCACATAACCCTGATCGGCTACATTTGGATTGGATATCTGCTGAACACTATCGGCATAAACTTCAGGAATGGTAAATTGAACCGGGCTTTCCATAATTCCCGAAGCTGAAAGTTCTTCATCCATATTCTGCTGAAGCAATTGTGGTGCAAGACGAAATACGGTGTTATTAAACCTGATCACCTTGCCCTGGCTGCGCCAGTTGCTGTCGAGTACTTCATCCTGAAGACCAAAGGCCGGAAAACTTTCTCCCAGCTTGCCTGCAAGCAATCGCCAGTCACCGCTGCGCCAGCGGTAAATGGCCTGTTTAACATCGCCCACCACCATACTCAAATTGTTTTCCGACAAGGAATTTCCGATCAACGGTCTAAAATTATTCCATTGAAGTCCCGAGGTATCCTGAAATTCGTCGATCATGAAATGTGAATAGACTGAACCTGTTTTCTCATAAACAAATGGAGTTTCAGAATCAGCGATCACATCCTTGAGTAAATGGCCCGAATCGGAGATAAGGATGATTCCCTTCTCGCGGCATATTTCCTTGACAGCTCTTCGCAGATCGACAAGGATGCCCAGGGTGTATAGCTGACTTACTATCAGCCTGGCCGTGATGTAACTGCGCGACTGTGTTTCGACCATCTTAACAGCTTCCTGCATTTTGGGCATCAGCTTGGCTTGAACAAGCCCTTCCAGCAGTGACTTCTGCGGTTCTTTGGTGGTGGCCGTAACCCAGGCCGAAAGCTCAGTCGTAGATTTTACAGTGGTAATATTCAACACAAATTTCAGGTCTTTCATCTTCTGGAAGCCTCCTGCAGGGCCACTCCCCTTCGACTTAAAATCATCGGCCGAAAGTGCGTTCATGGCCATAACGTTTAATCCCTCCTGCCCCAGCGACTTCAGACTGTTTTCATATTGTGCGATGATCAGGTTGAGTTTTCCCCGATAGTCGTGTAAAAACGTACGATCATTGAGCTTTTCAAATAAGCTTTCGTTCAGAGATTTGAAGGTCTCATTATATATCTCGTTTCCCAGTCGCAAAATATCCTTTTTCAGGTTCCAGCCTTTGCCGTCCCTGATTTTTTCCGAAGCAAACGCGTTGAGCCATTCCAACAGTTTCGGGTCATCCTCCACCGAATGGATTAACCGGTCGGCTGCCTCTTCGAGAATACTCTTTTCGTCCAGTTCAACGTTGTATGCCGCATTGATACCCAGTTCGCGGTTAAAAGCCTTGATGACCCGCTGAAAAAAGCTGTCTATGGTGCTGATCGAAAAGCGCGAATAATCGTGCAGAATACGTTTCAAAACCAAATGAGCTTGTCGTTCCACCATCATCGGCTGCCAACCCAATTCTTTGGTTAAAACACCCATATAGACCGATTCCTTGCCCTTTGCCAGGTGATACAGTTCACCGATGATGCGTGACTTCATCTCTGCAGTGGCCTTATTGGTAAAGGTAACCGCCAGGATATGCCTGTAATTTGTATCGTTCGTAAGAGCCAGCTTCATATACTCGATGGCCAGACGGAATGTCTTGCCTGATCCTGCTGAAGCTTTATATACTTTGAGTTGCGACATATTCTACAATTTTCAAAGAATAAAAGTAAGCATATCCTTCTTACTATTTGTAAGTTTTTATAATCAATGCAGTTAAAAAGGAACAAATTTTTATTGTCCATTCGCTTTGATCATGGTTGATTTTGTAATTAATTTGACAAATAAATACCCATTGAGTTAGAAATCAAACCTTCGAAAAAATGAAACAATTTACTCCTAATGCGAAAGTATTCCTGCTGGCAGTTATAGTGATGCTGGCTTCAGCGAACAGTTATGGCCAAAAATCACGGGTAGAAATTCCTGCAAATTACAAATGGAATTTAACCGACCTATACTCCTCTGACGATGTCTGGCGTGCTGCCTTCAATGAGTTAAGCCCCAAGTTAGATCTGGTAGAAAAATTCAAGGGAACCCTGACCCAGTCAGCACAAAATCTTTTGAAAGCGCTACAATACAATTCCGAAATATCAAAAGCAGCATCGAAACTGTATATTTATGCAGGTATGAACTCAGACCTGGACACCCGAAACATGAAATACACCGGGATGAAACAGGAACTCCAGCAGATGTTTTCAAACTTTGGAGCCAAAGCGGCTTTTATTGAACCTGAAATTCTGACTTCAGACTGGGCAACTATTGAGGGATTTATAAAGAAAGAGCCTAAACTGGAAGTATACCGCATGAACCTCCAGGATATGTTTCGTACAAAGAAACATACCTTAAGCGAACCGGAAGAAAGAATCATGGCTCTTGCAAGTCCGGTTTCCTCAGTTCCTCATTCGG
>Ga0302286_10003339_pt1 | contig 10825 bp, 5 predicted proteins | sample III_Fen_E2_3_FD_198765 | JGI IMG/M metagenome (GOLD analysis project Ga0302286, IMG submission 198765) | Peat permafrost microbial communities from Stordalen Mire near Abisko, Sweden - III_Fen_E2_3 | ecosystem: Environmental > Terrestrial > Soil > Wetlands > Permafrost | place: Sweden: Abisko...
GTGATAAATTACCGGTTTTTGAATACCTGATTCAAAATTTAAGTTATAGTAGTACTGAAAAATCCGGAATAAACAGGCCTGAAGCTATCTTTAGGAATTATAAACAACTCTTTTCTATCCTGCATCTTGAGAAAGAAAAACTTTATGGAATGTGGGGTTTTTTCCATTCTCACCAGGTACCTGTTCAATTTTATGGAGAAGACTTTGCATCAAAATTAGTTGGTTCAGGTCATTCAAGTGCAAAAAAGGTAATTTCGATTGTCTGTTTGCCAATTGATTCAAAATACAATGCCTGGGATAATAAAAGTCAAACCTGGGAAAAGAAATCATTCTCATATGATGATAAATCACTTTTACAGGTAGATGGAATAGAGGATTTAAAAGTCCTGACGACTGCATATACTACAACTCTTTTTAAAATTAATGGGTTGAATTCACCATTTCCAAAGACAGGACGTTTATTTAATGGCACTGCTCCACAAGGTAAACTTACAGGTGATTTTAAGCTTCGGGATTATGCGTACCAATATGTAATTTTAATGAGAAACTCTGATTGGTTAAATCCTTTGCCAAAGACATTTTAAAAAAGTAATCATAAAACATTCGTTTGACAATATGGTACCTAAATTGCATGTTGCAAATGTTATTATACTAGCACATTGCCTTTCAACTCACTGACGGCGAATGTTTCTGCCTATGAAATATCCTCCATACTTGTAATCGACAAAATATATTATCCAGAAGCTCATGAGCATGTATAAAAAAAGGAACATACGGATTGAGTAAAAAAAAACGTATTTCGACCCGGTTTAATCAGTTGCTGTTGGTGATAACTAGTAAAATAATGGTATATATAGTTGGAATTAAGAAGAGTAATAGTAAAATATATCCAAATATATATTCAGGTCGTATATTGGCTGAGTCACAAAATTTCTTGTTTGTGGAGTCGAGTAATTGATCCTCAATATTAATTATATTCTTTTAAAGCCGCTCTGATACTACCATCGGGACGGTTTTCTGTTTATTAAATTTCATACAAACATAATAATATTATACAATATTAAAATAATTACAGAATATGTATGGGTGTTAATAAAAAGTTTGTACTTTTGGGGCTGAAATGATTGAATGAATGACCGGTTATGAAAAATAGAAGTTAATAACTGATTACAAGAAAATATATGTAATCAATTAAGAGCGAGTTGATGGATGGAGGCACAGCTTTAAAAAATGAAAGAACCACTGATCGACTTTACATTTTTGATGCCTCTAGTTTCTGGTTGACTTATTTGAGCTCTGAAAATACTTTTAAGGAAGGTGGGGGAAGTCTGATAATACGGGCATATTAAAACTACAAGATAACTATGCAATACAAAACTTTGTGTTGTGGGAATTACCCTACATTAAGTATCAGTTGCATTAGATTTCTGTACTGATATTTAGAATATACAGTCGGGGGTCAATATCTTATATGGTAGGTTTTCATAGTAAAAAAATAATTAATCTTAACACATTTAATAAATTCTCGTAACTATTAGATTAAGTCAATTACAACAAAATATGAAACGACAGTTACTACTTTTTTCAGTTTTTTTTCTTTCCCTGTTTTCAATACAAGCCAGAAGTTTTATTTTAAACGGAATAAATTACAACATTACATCGGCAGTTTCACCTTACAGTGTGTCAGTCATAACAGGGGTTAAATATACGGGTGATGTAGTGATCCCATTAACTGTAAGCCACAATGATACTGTTTTTTCGGTAACTTCTATCTCTTCAAATGCTTTTAATGGAAGTGGCGGACTTACATCAGTATCAATACCCAATTCGGTGACTTCTTTAGGAGTGGGTGCTTTTTATGGGTGTAACGTACTAAGGTCAATCAATCTTGACCCGATGAATCCGAACTTTGTTTTTGCAGATGGAATATTATTTACTAAAAGTAAGAGCCAGATTATATTTTGCCTGACCAGTAAAACAGGCAAGATTGAGATTCCTCAAACAGTAACAACCATCGGGACAGGTGCTTTTTATGAATGTAATGGTATAACGTCTGTTTCCATTCCCAATTCAGTAGCTTCCATTGGCTTGCAGGCATTCTACAATTGTACGGGTGTGGCTACAGTTGACATTGGGGATTCTTTAAATACCGGAAGCCAAAATGATATCATTATTCAATCTACAGCTTTTACAGGATGTTCCGGATTAACCACCCTGCATTTAAACCTCCCTTTAGCAGCCTATTATAATCCCTTTCAAAACTTATCCACTTTGAAAACACTGGCTATCGGGAATTCTGTAACAACAATCAATTATATTACCTTTTCAACGTTGTCAGGATTGTCGAAAGTGACTTTAGGAAGGGCCGATCTCAGTCCTGTAATAATATCGGTTTCGTTAGGTGCTTTTAGTGGCAGTGCAAATTTAAATTCACTCAATTTAAATTGCAATTTGCAGATTCCGAATTACATTACCGGTGCTGTGTCTCCATTTTCAAGTATTTCCAGTCTTTCAATTGGAGATAAAGTTACTTCAATTGGTGACTATGCTTTAATAGGTTCTAAGAACTTAAAAAATATCAGCGTGTCCAATGCCGTAACTTCGATAGGTAGTTCTGCTTTTGCAGGATGTACTCAAGTAACAGGTATAATTCTTGGTAGTTCCGTTGCAAAACTTGGTACCGGAGTTTTTACAGGTTGCAGTTCACTTTTAAATATCAACGTGAATAGTTCAAATACAAGCTACTCAAGTATAAATGGGGTCTTATTTTCAGTTGATAAACGAACACTAATTCTATATCCATGCGGAAGAAGTGGCGTTTTCGAAATTCCGTTAACTGTTAAGACGATTGGTGCGAGTGCTTTTTTATCGTGCACCGGATTACAATCGATTATTATCCCACAGGCAATAACTTCAATTCAATCATCTGCTTTTACCGGTTGCAGTGGACTGACGAATGTAACTATTGGTCATGCTGATAGTATTTCTACAGCAGTTGTAGCAGTATCTGGTGATGCATTTACCAACTGTACCGGAATTGCCACATTAGCTTTAAACAAAACAATATCTTTCCCCGACGGGGATAATTCACCATTCAGGAACCTAGCTGCACTCACTACTTTATATGCAGGTAATGGGGTAAGTGCAATTACTGATTTTACATTTTCAGGCTGTACAGGGTTAACATTCGTTCGTTTAGGACAAAAAAACAGTGATGGAATAAATGATATAAATATATCAGGAAGTGCATTTTATGGTTGTAAAAATTTCAGCTCACTTGAATTGAATAGAAGTGTTGATGTTACTTTTTATGAGACTTCACCATTTGCATCTATAAAAGATCTTCGCATTGGAAATGGAACCATATCTATTGGAAACCAAAGCTTCTTTCAATGTACTAATCTGGCATCTGTTTCATATTCTTCAACATCGCTTAATATTGGAAACTATGCATTTCAGGGTTGCAACAAGATATCATCGTTCATCTTTTCAGGAATAAAGACACTTGGTCAGGGAGCTTTTTATGACTGTACATCATTGAAAACTATTACTATTCCAACTAATATTAAAATAATTCAACCATATACATTTCAGGGTTGTACGGCATTAATTTCTGTTTCGTTGAATGATTCAATTAGCAAAATAGGAGAGAATGCGTTTTACGGGTGTTCCGGTTTAACCAACCTGACTATTCCTAAAATTACAAAAAGTATTGATGCGTCTGCGTTTGCGGAATGTTCCGGCATTTCTTCATTAACTCTGGGTTCCTCACTGGTTACTATCGGTTCTTCCGTCTTTTCAGGATGCTTATCCCTGTCATCCCTGAATATCCCGGCATCATTACGAACCATTGGTGAATCTGCATTTCAAAACTGTAAAGGGCTTTTACAGCTTTATATCCCAAGTACATTAACTAATGTGAATTCAGGAGCATTTACCGGTTGTACAGGTATAACGACAATAACCATTGGCGAAAAAGATAACCCGGGTTATATGCTGATACTAGGAATATCTCCGTTTAGCGGCTGCTCGAGTGTGACTTCGCTTATTTTAAATAAAGTCATTGTAGATGACCCCTCTTCATCACCATTTATGTCATTGACATCACTTGTGACTGTGACGATCAGCAACCGTGTTACGCAGCTGAATACCTTTGCTTTTTACGGCTGTTCGAAAATTACATCACTCACCATCCCCAACAGTGTAACCTCTATCGGAGCTGCAGCATTCAATGGATGCACTTCACTTACCAGTATCAAATTACCAGACAGTATTACCTCTCTGGGCAATTCTATGTTTTATGGATGTAGTAAATTGCTTTCCATCAGCATTCCCTCTACCGTATCAGCAATTGGAAATTATGCGTTTTATCAATGCTCAAGACTGAGTTCGATCCAATTGCCCAAAAATGTAGTTGCTATAGGTGGAGTAGCCTTTGTGGGGTGTACGTCATTAACTGAATTCGTAGCCGGACCTTCAACTCCCGCAGTTCTAGGATCTGTTTGTTTTGACCAAACTTCCACTACTCAATCTAAATTATATGTTCCAATAGGAAGTAAGACTATTTATCAAAATACGCTTCAATGGAAAGATTTTACGAATATCATCGAAAAAGATATAAAAGATTCAATATCCACTCCTGACTCTACCTATATCCTTCAGGATCCGATTACCGGTCTTTCAAAAGTAGTGAATATCGATGCCGGAGGATTGTATCAGTCTTTAACTTCAACCGAACTGGCGAACATAAACAAACTGACCCTTACCGGCAGTATAAATGCAGCCGACTTTTTGATCCTACGTGACAGTATGCCTGTGTTAAATATTTTAGACCTGAGCAATGTTACTATCAAAGCCTATACCGGTACTCTGGGAACCGGAGGAAACACTATCCTTACGTATCCGGTAAATGCGGTACCAGATAATGCTTTTTTCACCACTATGCTGCCTGGAGGAAAAGTGAGTCTGATCTCTGTAATGCTTCCTTCTACCGTAACGGCTATAGGAAATAATGCATTTAAGAACTGTAGTGGGTTAAGATCAATTCCATTACCTTCTTCAGTAATTTCTATTGGAGATTTCGCATATTACTGGTGTTCCGGATCGAATGGCACTCTGGAGATTCCCCTTTCAGTTACTTCTATAGGGATATATGCTTTTAGTCGTTGTCATGGACTTACAAATGTTACACTACCGAATTCCATCACAACAATCGAAAGAGCTCTTTTTGCCGAATGCGATGGCTTGATCGTAGTTAAAATTCCTTCATCAATTACAACGATTAAACAAAGTGCTTTCTATAAATGCGGGAGTCTAATGTCAGTAAATATACCCTCTTCAGTGACAAGTATCGAGGATAATGTGTTTGTTAATTGTGGATTTGCAACCATCACTCTTCCTCCAGCACTTACAAGTATCAGTGACTATACTTTTACCGAATGTCACGCATTACAATCCATCAACATTCCAGCAGGTGTAAAGTCCATAGGTTCCAGTGCTTTTCTACGATGTTATTCCCTTGGCAGTATTTACTGTTATGCCACTTCCCCTCCCAGTATTCCTGATTCTTATGCATTCTATTTCGTCGATAAGAATACCTGTATTTTATATGTACCTGTAGGTTGTTTAAAAACTTACCGACAAGCTGATGTATGGAAAGATTTTGTCAATATTCAGGAAATGAAACTGACCGGAATTAACGATCAAAAGATGCTATCGGTTTCCATTTATCCCAATCCAGTAAAAAACGGCTTTACTGTCAAAGGGTTAAATGAATCCGGGAAACTGACAATTACTTCACTAAATGGAAGTGCATTGCTCAGTAAGCAAGTTGAAAACAGCGAGTATGTATCAATTAGCGAAGCTCCCGTCGGAATTTATATTGTCCGGATTGTGACGAATCACGGGCTGTATCAACAGGAAATTATAAAGAAATAGTTTTTAATGATCAGGTAGTCCAACAAAATAGTTCATAGAAACCAATTTAATTTTCAGAAGTGGTTTTATCGGATCAAAATCTGAAAAAGAATAATTACCAAATAAATAATTTAACGTGAGTTCGACATAAGCTTTAAAATAAAGATAGTTGCATTGAGTCAACTCTCTCAGCACGAATAGATGGTTTCTTAGGTAAAAAGCTATAAGCAAGTAACCCAGCAATCAAGTTTGTAATGAAATTAGTAAATGAACGATGTCTTGTATGTTCAATCTGACATATATTTTTCAATTCATCATTAACTGATTCAATCACAGCTCTTTTTCGAAGGTTTATTTTATCTTGCAAAGGAATTTCACCACCTTTCATATTGTTTCTCAATTTTGTAACTAAATGAATGCCATCAACAAAAAGAATATCTCTAAGTGTTTGGGAAATATATCCTCTATCAGCATATAGTTTACCAAAAACTGACTTTATAAATGGTTCATAACTAAGCGGTTCACGGTCATCTACATTGCCTTTAGTAATGACAAAACTAAGGATTTCTCCTTTGTGATTGATAACAATATGTAGTTTAAAACCAAAGAACCAACCCGTAGTACTCTTGCCTTTAGTGGCAATGCCTAAAAACACTTTATTTTGCTTCTCTCTTTTAATATGACAAGCTTTAAGTGCAGTTGAATCAACGAAACTGATCCCAGTACATTGACCCATTCTGCACATCTTTAAAAATAGAACTAACGGGAAAGCGACCTGTTGTTGTAGTTCAACAAAACGATTATAGGATACCAATTGAGGAAATTCCTTGTTTAAATGTTGACCTACATAAAACAAATAGTAATGTTTCAAATTTCTATATCCACCTAGATGAAAGGATATTAGAATGGTCATTACTTCGCTATGAGAGAGCTTACCTGGCTTATTTCTGGTCTTTTACCGTTGTCTGCTTGTAAAATGTGTTTTTTGTAGGATTTATCAAATTCTTTTGAAAAATCATCGCATAAATAGAAAATTTCAGTAATTTCGTTAGTGGTTAGCATAGTGATGAACATTAGTTATATATTTGTATTTCAACACTATAAAGATAATAATTATGTTTGAATTATGCTAACCATTTTTCATAATTCTTATATCGAACTCACGTTAATTATATTCTTTTAAAGCCGCTCTGATACTACCATCGGGACGGTTTTCTGTTTATTAAATTTCATACAAACATAATAATATTATACAATATTAAAATAATTACAGAATATGTATGGGTGTTAATAAAAAGTTTATACTTTTGGGGCTGAAATGATTGAATGAATGACCGGTTATGAAAAATAGAAGTTAATAACTGATTAAAAGAAAATAGTTGTAATCGATGCAGGTTATCAGGCAAAGTCACTGTTTCGAACAGATGTTGAATTATCTAATATGTACAACTGATTAAATCAGGACAATAAGTATAAAAAAAAATTAGGCAAGTATAATAATCTATTGATTATGAGAAAAAGCTTGTTTTACTTATTGGTTTATTCTTTTCAATGCAATATTCATGCGCAATATTGAATGTTAGTACTGTCTTAATAATTCCAAAATGGAAGAAAGATGAATCAAAGAACTTCATAGTTTCCTAAACATTGAAATCAGGCAAGCTGATGAATACAACACAAACCAGTGATATTTCAGTTATCGTCTCTGATGTTTTAGATTCAACAATAAAGATGAAGTGGCAAATTAATAAAAATCGTTTATTTGGATAGTTCGGTTGTAAAAATGCCATTAATAGCTGATTTGTTTAGAATTCCGGAAAATGTTACAATTAAAATAAGCTATTGATTATTGACAGAAAACATTTTCTTTAAAACTCGATGAATCGGAAAATTTCACGGAACATCGAGATATCAATGTTTTCGTAACAAACAAGTAATATATAAAATACACATTAAATCAAAAGGTTTATGCTAAAGATTTCTTTTTTTGACACTAAATTTTATCTGTTAGGTCTTACTCTACTATTCTCGTCAGTAAATGTCTCTGCATTGAATTACTCAATTTCATTTTCAGGTTTTGGTGCAAGTAATACAATTGACAGTGTAAAAGTACAAAATATAACAAAAGGTACGTCGGTAACACTACCAACTGGTTACGTATTAGAGTTGGCCGATGCGTCAACTGCTGCTGCTAAACTCAATGCCGGCATAGAATCCATTAGTATTTATCCCAATCCTATTCATACAAGTTCTACTTTGACTTTTACTTTGACAAAAGGTGGAATCACTCAAATTATGGCTTATTCAATGGATGGTAGGAAAGTACTTGAATTCTCAGGTCATCTTGAAGAAGGTAAGAACTCATTTCAACTCGGCCTGCCTGCAGGCATTTATAGCATTCAGATAAATGGAAACGGCTTTCGTTATAACACCAAAGTGATTAGTCAGTCGTTACTTAATAATCCTCCAAGAATATTATTGAATGGGCTGATTACCAATACCCGTATGCAGAAGGCGAAAACTTCCGGATCAACAATTCTATTTTATACTGCCGGAGATCAATTGTTATATATGGCTTACTCCGGCATATATTCAACAGTAGTTACTGACAAACCTACGACTAGCAAAATAATTAATTTTGAATTTGTAGAATGTAAGGATGCTGATAGCAACAATTACGGGGTTGTGAGAATCGGAGATCAAATTTGGATGTTGGAAAATCTAAAAACCACTAAATATAACGATGGGACAGTTATACCCAATGCAACGGATAGTACCACATGGGCCAATACTGTCAACAATTCCTTCTGTTGGTACAATTATGACGTTAAAAACAAAGATGTTAATGGTGCACTATATAACTGGTATTGTGTAGGCACATCCAAACTGGCCCCCAAAGGCTGGCATGTAGCCTATGATGAAGAATGGACTGTCTTGGAAAATTATCTGATAGCCAATGGTTATAACTACGATGGCACCACCATCGGCAATAAAATTGCCAAGTCCTTATCTTCTTCAAGTAGGTGGCAACAATCGTTAGGATCCGATACAATAATAGGTGCAATAGCTAATAATCTGGTTTTAAACAATAGTTCAGGATTCTCTGCCGTTCCAGCCGGTGCCTTATATGGAAGTTTTGGCCCTGGCGGAGGATTAAATGTTGGTTATGTTAATTACTGGTGGACCGCTTCTGCGCAAAATAATAACAAAGCCTGGAGTCGGGACTTGTGTGAGAATTTTACCGGAACATATCGTTACTATGATTCTTTTAAGTATGGTAAGTCAGTAAGGTGTATCTGTTATACCGGCACTTCTCCCCGTGTTACAACTGATATTCCAGATTTCATCAAAACTACTTCAACTGTTTCCGGTGGCAATGTGGTATATGAAGGCGGTTCAACTGTTGTTGCCAGAGGTGTATGCTGGAGTACCACTCCCGGTCCGACTATCGCTCTTTCTACTAAAACAGATGAGGGTTCGGGCTCCGGCACATTTGTTTCAAACATATCTGGATTGACAAGTGCAACCACATATTATGTCAGGGCTTATGTTAGTAATGGCTCGGCAACAACTTATGGTCTGGAACAAGAATTTACGACTCCGGTAAATGACTTTGATGGTAATTATACAATGAATGGAAGTATGGTCGACACCATTAATTCTAATCTTACAGGAGCATATCCAAATGAAGTACATTTGAAAGTCTTGGATGCTAATTCTTTAGCAATGTTTGATTTAACAACAAACAATTTCGCTCACCTGATTTCCTCTGGAACAATTCAAAGTTATTATGCAGCTTTTTCACCTGTTTTTACTTTTGATCCAGGTCACAAAATAATTTCCGTAACTAACTACTTTGGACAACCTTCATTTAATGGACGTTCAGCTGAACTGGATCCTAGTGGTATTAATTCCTACGATCCCGTTACACATACAATCAGTGTTTCATACTGGATGAATCAACCTACCGAGATTGCCGGGCACCGTGTTCATTTTGTTGAGACATTTACTTATTTAGGATCCAGGAAATAAAAAAAAAGTAGAAATAATTGCAAATGTTTTGTAGATAATGAAATTCCTGCTTTATTTTAGTTGAATATAGCAAGAGGTCTTGAATCGGGCTTATTAATAATCGATTATGGTTTGATGTTGAACCGGATGAAATAATCTGCAGTAAAAATAGATACGTGATTTAAGTCCTCTTTTCCTTACATTTTCCAGCGAATCTCCGTTTAGTTCCGTTCAAACTTTCCACTGAATGTAACTGATTAAATAGGGGTGAGAAAGGATAACTTTTGAATCTGTAGGATGCATACAAATTTTTAAAAAACCGTTTCGACTATCCAATATAACCGTTTTTTTTAATTGTATAAATTCAATATATTTTGTACTCCTTTAAAATAAACGCACAAAATGTTGTGAGTGTTAAAAAGAGTTTGTACTTTTGGATCGAAATTATAGATAAATGGTTGCAAACCCGAAGAATACAAGGGTTGAAATTCATATTGAAAAGACAGGCATGATTCTATAAATCACTAAACAAAGTTTGTATTTCCATTGGGAGAGGGTTATTCAGAGCTTGAAAATGATACGTTAGTTTTAAAAAGAAACATACGTTTGATACAGCATAAAATCAGTCTTATTTCGATAATAAAGATGCTTGCGGGTTAAATTCTTTAACAACTGAACAATTAAATAATTCATCAAATGAATAAATTGACATTCTTACTTTTGACATTGGTTTGTGTAAACCTTTTTTCGCAGGAGAAACAAATATTAGAACCACCCAAAGTAGATGAACGGGTTGAACTTTTAAGCATTGTATTCCGACTTGCTGCTGTTGATGAATACAGTTCACAAGCGTTTAAACTTTATACTGATAAAATTGAAAACTATTTTGGAGCCTATA
>Ga0302286_10003342_pt1 | contig 10824 bp, 9 predicted proteins | sample III_Fen_E2_3_FD_198765 | JGI IMG/M metagenome (GOLD analysis project Ga0302286, IMG submission 198765) | Peat permafrost microbial communities from Stordalen Mire near Abisko, Sweden - III_Fen_E2_3 | ecosystem: Environmental > Terrestrial > Soil > Wetlands > Permafrost | place: Sweden: Abisko...
AGTATTTCAAGAATAAATAGACTTCTAATTGTATCTATCTGCAACCAATCCATCTAAATTATCGCAACTTAACGTTCAATACTAAATTTAAATCGATTATGGAAACAAAAAACAATTTGCAATTTTTTAAAGGCTATGTATCTACTGCAATTCTGGCGGTTGCCCTCATTGTTACTGCCATGATATTTGCAGGGGCTTACAAATCGAAGTTTAACAAACAGGTGACTATTTCGGTGACGGGGCTGGCCGAGAAAAGCTTTGCCAGTGACCTGATCGTCTGGCGTGGTGAATACCAGCGGAAATCCCCGGACCTGAAAGCCGCCTATGCCCTGATTAAGAATGACGAGTCAAATGTGCGCCTGTATTTGAAATCGAACAGTATAGATGATCCGGAGATTGTATTTTCGTCCATCAGCATTGAAAAAGAGTATGATATTAAACGAAATGACGCCGGAAAACAAGTCAGTTCGGTATTTGCAGGCTATAAACTGACACAAACGGTCACTGTGGAATCCCGCAATATTGACCGGGTAGAGGTTGTATCCCGGGAAATAACCAAGTTGATTGAAAGCGGAATAGAAATCAGTTCGCTGGAACCCTCGTATTTCTATACCAAGCTTTCGGAACTTAAGATAGACCTGTTGGCAAAGGCCAGTGCCGATGCCCGGAAACGGGCTGAAACGATAGCCGATAATTCGGGAGGGACACTTGGAAAGATCCTGAAGGCAGATATGGGTGTTTTCCAGATCACAGCACCCAACAGCAATGAGGACTTTAGTTACGGGGGAACCTTTAATACCTCCTCTAAGAACAAGAAAGCCTCCATTACCATACGAATCAATTACGGAGTAAAATAAATGGCAGAAAAGGGCTCTAAATGCCCTGAAATGATAATACAGACAGTCGAAACCTAGACTATGGCCAGTAGGGCGGTAAGGGATTGGAACAAGGTTGGCGGGGTCTTCACAATTTGTCGCTGTTCCCCGGGATTAAAAAAACATGAATATGAATATACAGTTGGATACTTCCAATATCAATTGGGATCGGGTCGTTGAGATATTAAGCGAAGTAAGCATGGCGACCTATGCCCCCGAAATACATCAGGCTGCCTTTGAGAAAAGTGAGGTTGTTGTATTTGTTTTTGAGGGTGATATCCTCGTAGGGTTTGGCCGGGCTATCTCGGATGGAACCTATCAGGCGGCAGTGTACGATGTGGCTGTATGGCCTTCGTTCCAGGGGAAAGGAGTTGGGACGTTAATTTTGGATACCCTTGTGGAGCATTGCCCGCATTGTAATATTACCCTGTATGCATCACCGGGTAAAGAAGGTTTTTATGAAAAACATGCTTTCCGGAAGATGAAAACAGGCATGGCTTTGTTTCGGGATGCTGAGAAAATGAAAGCGAAAGGGTTTACGGAATGATATCCCCGTTCCTTTTTCAGGGTAGGGGATACGGGCAATAGCGTTAAAGAGTTTGAATTATTCACCTGAATCTACGAAATCTTGAGTTGCATTTTGAGGAATGATCCAATTAGATTAACTTTGGCAGTATTATCGGGTCATAAAACATCAGGCCCGGAACAACTTATTAATTTCATACCTACGAATGAAAAATTACAGGTTTTTACTGATTCTGATCGTGACAGCCGGATTGATAATGCTCTCTGCCTCGTGCAATCAGGGTGTCACCGACAGTGTCAGCGTATCCACATTAACTGCCACTGCCACCGATGAAATCCAGGCTGCCCTGATCAGTGATGATATCGACAATGAACTGGATACTTATGTGTGCGATTCGGTATTAAAAAAATATACCGATTCGACTGCAACCCATGCCTTGACCTTTGCAACAAGCGGTCCTACCATCACCATTGACAAGCCGGATACACTCTATCCAAAAACCTTTACGCTCGATTATGGAACTACCGGTATCACTGTCCCCAACGGAAATGTATTAAAAGGGAAGATAACCGTCATCGTGAATAACAAGATGAAATTAAAGAACTCTGTACGTACTGTTACCTGGGTTGATTTGTCCGAAAACGGAATAGTGGTGAAAGGATCAAAGTCATCTACCTACAAAGGCGTTGATGCGGCGAAACAGCCCTTTTGGAGTGTGAACAATGATCTGACCATTACCCGAACGGATGGGGCAGTGGTAACCTGGAAGTCAGACCGTTTACGCTATCTCTCGGGGAATAATGCTACTCCCCTGGTCTATTCGGATGATATTTATTCAATAACAGGCTCTTCTGACGGTGTGGATTCCCGGGGAACCACCTATAATCTGGTGATCCGCAGTAATTATCCATTGGTCATTGGTGCCAATTGGCCTTTTTATGCCTATGGTTTAACGAGCCTGAGCATTAAGAATGGAACGGTAGTATTAGACTATGGTGATGGTATTAAAGATAAAAATGTTACTCTTCTGGTGAATGGTGACCTCTCCGACTATACGTTTCAATAATCCGGTTTTACAGGCAGGTTCAAGAACAACACTCCGGAATAATGTCTCTGGACCAAAAATCTGTCCTTTTGTTTTGTATTCTGTTGGCATACCTTTTTTTGTGTAAGCCATTCCGTGTGAAGGATTATTATCCTTACTCCTTACTCCGGCTACTATATTGTAGAAAGAGGCTGAACACTTCGTGTGCAGCCTCTTTCTACTTTTTATTCATTCTCAGTAATATCACCTGCTTTTCTTACCGATCATTTTAAGATTCTTGCGTCTTGCCATTTTCAGCTTGATGGTGTAATCGAGTTCGTAAAGAGCGGGAACGAACATCAGGGTGAGGAAAGTCGCGAAGCTTAACCCGAATATGATCGACCATGCCAACGGTCCCCAGAACGCCACATTATCACCGCCAAAGTATATGTGCGGATTCAACTGGGTAAACAGCGTTTGAAAATTAATGTTCATACCCACTGCCAAGGGTACCAGCCCGAGCATGGTAGCCGTCGCAGTCAGGATTACCGGGGTAATACGGGTTTTACCACCTTCGATAATGGCACGGCGTGTCCGTAACCCTTCTTTTTTCTTGACATCAATAAATTCCACGATCAATATACCGTTGCGGACAACAATCCCCCCCAGCGCAACTACCCCCAGGCCTGTCATCATAATCACCAGATCCATGTGGAAGATCATCACCCCCAACAGGACGCCTATGATACTGAAAATTACCTCACTCAGTATAATCAATGATTTGCTTACCGACCCAAACTGGGTGATCAGGATAAAGAAAATGACCCCCAGGGCAATTATCATGGCCTTCATCAGAAATATCGATGTTTCAGCCTGATCCTCCTGTTCTCCTGTCAGTTTTACGTTAGTACCTTCTTGAAAGTGAAATTTACCGGCTTCCGCTTTAATCAACGGAACAATATCGTTGGCAGAATATCCGGACAGCAAATTGGAATAGAGTGTTATGATTCGTTTTTGATCCTGGCGTTTAATGCCAGCATACGAAGTCGTGTAATCCACCGTGGCAACTGTTGATAACGGAATGCTGCGCAACTGGCCTGAGTTCATATCCCGGTACGTGATCAGCAGGTTTACCAGGGCATTGATATTATCGCGTGTTACATTGTTGTAACGAAGCATAATCGAATATTCATCCTCATCTTGTTTCAGTTTCGATATTTCTTTCCCATAGAGGGCGGTCCTGATCTCCATTCCTATTTGTCCGGTGGAAAGACCCAGGCGTTGTGCTCTGTCACGGTCGATTTGGATATTGATCTCAGGGGAATTTAATTCGAAGTCTGTTTTAAGATTTTCAATTCCAGGGATATGCATTGAGTCAAGATGTCCACGAAAAGCATTGGCATCACTCACCAGGTTTTCCAGGTTTTGGCTGGTGATTTCAATATTAATTGGTTTTCCTGTGGGTGGACCATTCCTGTTTTTATCAACTGTTATTTCTGCTCCAGGTATATCAGCCACTTCCTTGCGTACTATTTCCATATACTTTGTTGTTGAAATGCCGGTGGAACGTAATTTGCTTTCTATAAAGTTGATAGATACTTTTCCCTTGTTGAATGGATTGCCTGTCGATGCAAAACCTTGCTCCTCAGCTCCTATGGTCACATTTGAAATGATCGATTCCACATCCGGATTATGTTTGCCTAGTGCTTTGTATACCCTTTGTTCGGCAATGTTTGTAATGCTGTCAGTGACGTTCTGATGGGTTCCACCGGGCATTTTGATATATACAAAGATGTTGTTCGGATCATTGTTCGGGAAAAATAATACTTTTGGTTTCACTATCCCGGTTAAGAATATAGTAAAGAAGAATAAGCCGATCATTCCTCCCAGGATCCAAACCGGACGTTTGCCAACGAGAATAACACTGAGTTGATGTTCGTATACCTTCATAAAATAAGGCCATATTTTATCCTGAAACATTTTGATAGCCCATTTTAGGAAATAGTGGTATAACAATATCATCAATACCCCAAAAACAAGCAGGTTTGCAAGGCCATAAACCTTAGTCACATAAAATACTGCTGCAAATGACAGCATGGCTATAATACTGGTTCTGTTATTTTTCCATCCGCTGGTTTTCTGGTATTCAACATCATATTCGTGTTTCATAAACGAAACAGCAAATACGGGATTGAACACGTACGCCACAAAGAGGGATGCAAACAGAGTAATGATCAGCGTTACCGGTAAATAATGCATAAACTGCCCCACAATGCCCGGCCAAAATGCTAATGGAAAGAAAGGAGCCAGGGTAGTCAGGGTCCCTGATAGGATCGGCTTAAATACTTCTCCGGCTGCATTTTTTGCTGCAATAGTGATATCCGGGCTCAGCCGGTGCAGCCGATGGGTATTTTCTATAACCACAATAGCATCATCGACCACAATTCCCAATGCAAAGATGAAAGCAAACATTACAATCATATTCATGGTGAATCCTAGTCCGGGAAGGATCAGGTAAGCTACAAATATAGACAGTGGAACTGAGAGCCCTACAAAAAATGCATTGGTGAAACCCATAAAGAACATCAGGACAATGGTAACCAGAATAAACCCGATAATGATCGTATTATTCAGTTCATCCAAAGTATTCCTTGTAAAGCGGCTCTGGTCACCGGTAATGGTTACCTGCATGCCCTTCGGGAATTCATGTCCTATCAGTTCGTTCTTCATGATTTCCTTGATCTTATCGGATGCATCCAGTAAGTTGGCACCACTTTTTTTAACAACATTCAGGGTGATGACATTTTTACCATCAAGCCTTGCAAAGCTTTCCTGTTCCTTGTAGCTATCTTCCACAGCGGCAATATCGGTCAGCTTTACAAAAGCTCCACTGGAGGAGTGGACCACAATGTTTTTCAGTGTTTCAACATTGGCAAATTGTCCCTTAATGCGTACTGTATTCCTGATCCCGTGACTGGTAAGCGATCCACCTGAAATAGTCATGTTTTCCATAGCTACTGCCCGTTCTATATCGCTGAAAGTCACTCTGGCTGCCTGCATCCTGAATATATCAGCATTTATCTGGATTTCACGATCCAGGGCACCTACAATGTCAACCCTGGTGATCTCCTTTAGTCCTTCAATTTTATCCTGGGCTATCTTGGCATAATGTTTTAGTTTGTTCAGATCGAAATTCCCGGATATGTTGAGGTACATGACAGGTATTTCCGCCAAGTCGATATCCATGATGTCTGGTTGGGTCGGCAGGTCACTCGGCAAGTCACTCTTTGACTTGTCCACTGCATCACGGACACGCTGTTTGGCTGTTTCTATGGATAGATTCGGATCGAACTCTACTACAATGGATGAGAAATCGGGCACTGAATTGCTGGTTATTTTCTTTACATCGGCAATTGACTTCAATTGTTTCTCTATCGGGCGTGTTACCAGGTTTTCTATGTCTTCGGGTGATGTTCCTGGATATGGTGTGCTCACAATGATGTACGGAATAACAACCTGTGGAAACTGCTCTTTAGGGATTAAATAATAATTCATCAATCCAAGAATAGTAATCAGCACTGCAAGCACATAGACACTTGTCTTGTTATCTATGGCCCAATTCGTTGCAAAAAAACCTTTATTCTTTTTTTCTATCGTCATGGCAGGGCATTTTGGAGCGTTAGAAAACAATTCTTTCACCTGCATTCAGGCTCTGGAACCCTGATGTAATGATTTTCTCCCCTTGGGTAAGTCCGTTCAGGATTTCAACAGTTCCGTCGTAATCCTTTCCCGTTTTAACTATCCTTTTATCAGCAACCCAGTTCTTTCCGTTTTGCTTGGCTATGTAAATGAATTTTCCTTCCTGGTCTTTCTGGACATAGTTCACAGGCAGGCAGAACGCCTTGACGTTTGAATAATCCTTGATCTTGATATAGGCTATCATATTGGCACGAAGCATGACATCACCCAATGAAACCTTGCATTCCACTTTGAATGTGCGGCTGGTTGGGTCTATAAACCGGCCTGTGAAGTTCAGTGTGGTCTTATATTCTTTTCCTAAGTCGGGAAAGCTTACCAAGGCGGTATTGCCATCATGAATACGGGTAGCGTAAGCTTCCGATACATCTGCTGATATTTTTGCAACACTCATGTTGATTACACGAATGGTAGAGTTTGACACCCCGGGCGAAACACTTTGTCCGACGCGCAAGGGAACACTTTCAACCGTCCCCGATATCGGTGACAGGATCTTTGACATTCTCAATTGTTCTTTCATGGTTTCCAGGCGTTGTTCCAGTGATTCTTTTGCGTTTTTTGCCTGCAGATACTGTACTTCACTGCCTATTTTCTTATCCCAGAGGGTACTTTGTTTCAGGTAAATGGTATTAGCCAGGTCGAGCTGAGTCTTTACTTCTTCCACCGATTGCTTTAAAACACGAGAGTCGAGTTCTGCCAGCAGCATCCCTTTATTCACATGGCTTCCTTCCTTGACATATACTGCCGTGACTATCCCTGATATTTGCGGACTGACAGCAATGTTCTGATCCCCGTCGACATTGCCCTGAACCTCAATATAATGATTGAATACACTTTCGGTAATATTCATGATGTTTACCGTCACTGCCTTTACTTCCTTTGATTTCCCAGCAGGTTCAATTTGATTTTCCAGTTGTATTATTTGTGCATTGAGTTGATCGCGTTGTGCTTTCAGCTTGCCGAGCTCTCCTTTTTTGTCAGTCGATGCGCACGACACAAAAAAAACTATGAGGGCTGTATAATAAATTATCCTTTTCATTGCATTTGTTTTTTTATGGTTTTCAGATTGCTCTTTGTGAGTGCTTTCATTCTACTTGGTATCATTAACCTGATTAATATTGTATAGTTTCTCCAGTTTCGACCTTGCACCCTGCAGGTCATATATGCTTTGATAGTAACCCGTCAAATTAGTCAGGTATTGGTTCTGGCTGGTCATTAGGTCCATGCTCGATGCCACCCCCTGTCTGTACTTCTCAATAGTTCGCTGGTAAATGTCATCTGAGAGTTCTTTGCTTTTTTTCTGATTCAGATACCGTTCAAGCTTTAGTTTTACATCGTTCCGGTATTGGCTTGCCTGCATTAAAATACTGTTGGATACAAACTTTCGGGTATTTCTTGATTTTTCTACTGCAAACCTTTTTTGCGATACAATAGATAACCGTTCGCCGCTGCTAAAGAGGGGTAGACTTAGGTTAATGCCGATAAGATCTTTTGGCGCTAAATTGAATGCTGAGCTATTTAATTGTTCATTGTGATTGTAAAATCCTGATAAAGTTGGTAGAAATTTAGATTGTGAAAGCTTTAAATCCAGTTGTGCCACTTGTTCTGATGCCTGAACAAGCTTGTAGTCCGTATTCAGGTTGATATTGAATTGTTCGGCAACCAGTTGCATGCTTGACTGAACCATTGAATCACCCGATTCGGTTTGATCCGACAATTCAATCTTAGCTGTTTCTTCCAGCCCAAGTTGAATCTTCATGAGTCTGTACCCCAAATCCAGGTTGCTGTCGATCTGGTTCATGGTATTCCGAACATTATTGGCGGTCACTTCGAGCTGGTCGACATCTGTCTTTTCCAGAAATCCCTGCTTATTCATTTCCGAAATCTCATACAGGGTTTTAGTTATGTTCTCCAGATTCCGGGCCAGTATCCTACGGCTTTCCTCGGCAAGTTGCAACATGTGATAGGTGTTCACTACTGTTTCAGCTACATCAAGCCTGGTTTTCTCATCGGTTTGTTTCGCCAGGTTGTAATATACCTTCGAAGCTTGCAACCCCACAATATACGAACCGCTGAATATTAACTGGGAGACTGTAATGTCTGCAGTGACATTGTTTTTTACCCCCAGCTGAATCGGTGTTCCCGTCACATTGTTCAGGTAAATATTTTCCCCGCTTGATAATTGCAATGAACTGACTGTCCCTAATCCGGTAACAGGATCTACATTAATGTGGGTATTCGACAACTGAGTGCCCGGAAAATTAATGGAGGGTACGATAAACAAATGCTGATAGGCTGCCTTGGCATCAATATGTGGCAATCCCATGGCTGTAACTTCCCAGATCTTCTTTTGAGCAATTCTCAGGTCCAGTTTCGAATTAATAATGTCAGTGTTGTTTTGAAGAGCCATTTTGACAGACTGTTCAAGCGATAATTTCAGGGTTTCCTGAGCAACTGAAAATAATATCCCTCCTGCGATCATTGCTCCCAAAAGCAGTATTCGTTTAGGTATTATAAACATATTTTGATTTAATTGATATTAATTAATATTATTTATGGCTTTGAATTCCCAGTTATCAATTTCGACAGTTGGTTATAATAATTTATAATCTGTGTGATGCATCTCTTGAAGACAGAGAACATTAAACTAAATTATTGATTTTATGAGTATTAAACGTTCTACAAATGAGTAACTGTTCTGAAAAATAAATGGTCTATTCAAAATCTAAAAAACAATTTATCAAAATTAAAGTTCAACTAATGTATATTAGAAAAGTGCGCTCATTAATTGATGCCAGGTTTTGCCAGGGTGTCCGCACTATATTCCAGTGTTCTTTCTTTCCTGTCGTTGAAGAACTAATATTGAGAACCAGTTCTGTTTGTGAATGATTCTAGACTTTCGTCTGTGTTATCCAGTTATTTATCCGTCTTATTTATAATACGTCTAACCGTAAAAGAAACAGTTAGACGCTGATATCGAACAACTGCATCTTTTACGGTTTGGGATGTTAAATCCGTCATTTAAACTGAATAGTACCTGAAGTACCTGAAATGATTAAACTGTGACCGTACATAATTTAAGGTATTTATTAGCCTATATATTTGTTTATTACTGATTATATGAAAATGAATTGTGTGAATCATGTAACTTATTCCCACAATTATGTAATAGCTAACAGCGCAGAATGTATGACCTTTGTATAAAAATAAATGATATGAAAAAGCTAAGAACCATTTTGACAATTTTTTTTATAGCCTTGATGTTAGGTGGCATGACTTCTTGTGAAGTAAGCCGGCATACCGATAATGGAAGACACAGAGGATATAATCAACGCCATGACAGGCATAATCACCGGGGAGGTGCTGTGATTGTAATTGACAAGAATCATAGAGGCGATCGGGACGATGACCATGATCGTTGAGAACAGTGTAATCCATCAGATAACAAATTAATTGGTTGTCAGTAAGGATTTCCGGAAAATACAAGCCACGGCTTCACGACATGTGAGGCCGTTGTTATTTGATAAAACCGACACAGTTACGGCTAACGGAAGAACTTATAATTCCCCGGCTGCCAGGGCTTACTAGCCCCAAACTCCAACTATGGAATGATGTTCCTACCGAGCATGCCTTGTTTCCTCGCCGATGATTTTCAAGACAAGCATTCCCTGCTTAACTGACGTATCAGAACACGGGATGGCCGTCATTAAACCTGTAGCTTTATGATGATATTCAGGTGGACTGATGGTTTAAAAAACTAAAATAAAGTTTCGATTAATTACAGTACCCAAGGGGGTATCCTAGATCTGATAGGCAAGGTAAATAATCGGAAACGGCTTAAGATGCAATCCTACATTATCGATCATGGGTTTGAAGCCGGGAAATATTGTGTCTAATTAACAATAAATCAGGTAATTATTTGTTGATAATTATTGTCATAAGTACATGATAGTATAGAATTTAATATGTAGCTTTGTCATAATTAAATAATTACTATGGAATCAACCCTTCTCATACCACGGATTGTCATCAGCAGAACCAACCTACTGGTCATGCCCGAACAGCAGGAACCCGGAACTTTTCAACAAAAACCAGCCGGTTATCGAGCCCGACCCAATGATTCTAATATCGTAGAATCCTCTGGAAACCACGAGCCTGATTCCAAGAAGGACATGCATTACACTACCACCCATTTTATTCATCCCAATGATTGCAACGAGCTGGTTCTCGCTGCTGAAGCCACTTCCAATTCTACCTCCCGGATCGTTAAACACCTGTAGAACTCCAACTATTCAGCTTCAACAGCTGATAATAAGATATAAGATTAAAGCACTATTCATCATACTCTGTCCTTTGAGGCCGAAATTGATTCATCTGTTTATCTGTTGTCTATGATGACGGGGAAAGAAACAGAATGCAGCGTGAGAGAAAGGTGAATCTGAAAAAAGAGGCGATTGATTTAACATGGAGAATAAATACATTCAGTTGTTGTAAAACCTTCTGTATCGCGAATAAGAAGATTCATTTCAAAAAGGATTATTCCCGGCAAGTTACTCCAGTTAGCTTTTACTAAAACCCTCAATCAACTACAATTATGAAGGACTTGCTCAAATCAAAAGAAATACTCATACAAGAGTTGCAGG
>Ga0302286_10003346_pt1 | contig 10818 bp, 24 predicted proteins | sample III_Fen_E2_3_FD_198765 | JGI IMG/M metagenome (GOLD analysis project Ga0302286, IMG submission 198765) | Peat permafrost microbial communities from Stordalen Mire near Abisko, Sweden - III_Fen_E2_3 | ecosystem: Environmental > Terrestrial > Soil > Wetlands > Permafrost | place: Sweden: Abisko...
CAGTTTTGAATTTCGGTTCTGCTTTCAAATATTTACTTTCACTAAACTTAAAGTCAGGTTTCAAAATATCTTCATAGCACCCATTATTTTTAAGCCAAATATAAACTGAATTACTGCGATCAAATTCATCCAATTTATAATTAACATTTTGAGTTGCTTCTAGGCCATAACCGTTCCCAAGGTGCAGTTTTCGGCTAGTAGGTTCAAGCGGAACTCGGCCTAGCACATATTCAGATATTTCTTGCCTAAGTTGCATTTCTTCAATTTTGGTTTCTTCTAAAATTTGGCATAATTGTAGCCAACGTTGAATTTTTTGATCTCGTTCGGATAAATTCATAATTTTTTAGGATCAAAATAATTTAAAGAATCTAAACAATCATCAATTTCCTTGCATCCGGTTTTAATAAAACTATTCCTTACAAAATTTTCCCATTTAATAATCGGAGTAGTTTCAATAATATATTTATTGTGCTTTTTAATATTGTTCTTTTCAACATTATCAATCTGCATTTCTTCAAAGCTTCGGCCCAAATAATCAGCCATCATTGCCTGATACTGGAAAATATCAGAAATTGACGAATAATATTTGAGCCAACTATAACTTGTTTCTTCGCCTTGCTTGAATTGAACTTGCAATGCGTTAATCAAATCCTTGGTTTTGCTAGCAATATTCAGAATAGCTGAAATAACCTGGATTCCATCTTCATAGTTTTTAAATGTAGCAGGCAATTCAGAACATGTATTGTGGAAATAAACCATTACCGGACAATTGTATTTGTTCTCACAAAGCAATTCCCGTTTGATATCATCGAGTTTGGCAAGAGATTTGCTTACCTCGCAAAGCACATGCAAAAACTGTTCCAGATCAGCGCGATGCCCGTTGAAATTAATTGGCATCGTATTTGCAAGGCGAACAAATTCCAATTGGTCCATTTTGGCTCCAGGGGAAGAATTGTCTGCCAGATCTAGAGGCAAGCCGCATCGCAGCGGCCCTGGCGCCTTCCCAGATCTGGCATGTCACAAATCTACGCTTGACAGCCGGACTCGTCAAGCGTAAATTTTCCATTGGACAGAAAAATTTTCTATGACCTATTGATACCATTATGAAAAAGGCCAAACATGCTATCGACTAGTTTACGTGACGGCACAATAGAGCTACTTCGCAATCGGCCTGTCTGGTTGACATTGAAACTCATTTGCAACGATACCACTATTCCAGAGGGATGGCTGAAAGCTTTGGTGCAAGGTAAAATCAAAGGTCCCGATGTAAACCGGATTGAAACCCTTAATAATTATTTGCAGGTTAAGATTAGTAAGGTGAAATAGTGTATTCTAATATACCTGCTGAATTAAAACAATATCGGCAATGGGTAGTTTGGATCTTAACTATTTTAGATGATGGCAAAACAACTAAAATACCCTATTGCCCACGAAATGGAATGAAAGCCTCACCGACCGATCCAAGCAATTGGGGATCGTTTGATGATGCTTGTGCAGCTTTACAGTCTAATTTGTATTCTGGTATTGGTTTTGTTTTATCAGATGCAGATCCATACACATTTATTGATTTAGATGATCCTTATGCAGTTGATCAGGATGGAGAACGAAAATATCCCAATCCTGAAGAAATCGGCAAACGTCAAATTGAAATATATGAAAATTTTAATACTTACATTGAGCGTTCACCTTCTGGAAAAGGATTGCATGTAATTGTTAAAGGAAAAGTAGATTCCGGCCGCAAGCGGGAAGCAATTGAAATTTATTCAACCGGCCGTTACATGACAATGACCGGTGACGTAATCAAACAGATGCCCGTTGCTGATTACCAGGATTGGGCCGCATCTTTGTGGGCATACTTAGCTCCACCAAAGCCTGCTTTCGATCAATTGAATACTTTTGAAAGTCAACCAGAAAAATATACCGATCAACAGATTTGCGATATGGCTTATTCCGCAAAGGACGGGCCTAAGTTTTTTGATTTGTATACCGGCCATTGGCATGAATATTATCCAAGCCAATCCGAGGCTGATTTTTCCCTTTGCAATATTATTGCTTTCTATACAGATAATAAAGAACAAGTCAAGCGAATTTTCTGGACTTCCCAACTAGGTCAGCGTCCCAAAGGCCATAGGCCGGATTATGTCAAATGGTTGTTAGATAAGTCATTCGATCGTAAAATTCCAATGGTCAACTTGTCATTATTGAAGCAACGCTTTGAAGAACAAATGGCAGATAAACCAGTTGAAAAAGCTGTAAATACTGCTACTAATCCATACGTTTTTCCTCCCGGATTAGTAGGTGATATTGCAGAATTTATTTTCGCTCAGGCTGCGTATCCTGCTAAAGAAATTGCACTTGCTGCATCACTTGCTTTTATGTCCGGTGTTTGCGGTAGAACGTTTAATGTATCTGGAACTGGGCTGAATAATTACATTGTGCTACTTGCAAAGACAGGGCGCGGCAAGGAAGCAATGGCCAGGGGAATCGATAAACTTTTTGGTGAATTGAAAAAGCTTAATCCAGCCGCATTGGATTTTTGCGGGCCTGCTGAATTTGCTTCCCCACAAGGGCTGAATAAGCAACTATCACAAACACCTTGTTTTATTTCGATTCTTGGCGAATTTAGTTTGTTGCTTGAACAGTTGAATAGTAAAAAAGCAAGTCCTGCTATGGCTGGATTGCGCAGAATGTTTTTGGATTTATACAATAAATCAGGTCATAGTCAGGTAATGAAAGGTGTTGTTTATTCGGATAGAGATAAGAATGTAAAATCAGTTGCGGCACCAGCATTTACATTTCTAGGTGAATGCACTCCTGAGAAATATTACAGTTTGCTGGATGACGGTATTGCATCCGAAGGCTTTTTGCCACGTTTAACAACAATTGAATTCTTAGGTGACCGAGTTGAACAGAATGAGAATGCATTTCTTGTTCAACCTGATCACAATATTATTGCTAGAGTAGCTGATATCATGTCAATAGCTTTGATGCGGGATTCTAACGGAACTGTGCAAGATGTTCTAATGGACGATGAAGCTGTAGATATATTTAGAAAATATGATAAGAAATGTGGAATAGAGATTAACAGGAAGGATGTTCACTCAATTCATAATGAGATGTGGACTCGCGCAAACGTTAAAGCTATGAAGCTTGCCGCGATTGTTTCTGTGGGCATAAATCATATCAATCCGTTAATTACCAAAGATTGCGCAAATTGGGCCATAAACATTATTAATTATGATAACAAAAATGTTATTGACAAATTTGAAAATGGGGAAGTTGGCTGTAACAATCTTGATTCAGAACAGATAAAGAAATTCAAGGAATTCTGCAAGTTTTATCTTAATTGCCAATATAAAGAACTTGGTAGCATGTTCAAAGAAAAACGAGATTTACATAAGGCTAAGATCATTCCAAGTTCCTATCTTCAATCTAAGTGTATTAATCTTGGAGTATTTAGAAATGACCATATTGGAGCTACTGGAGCATTCCGTAAAACTTTACAATCCATGATAGATAGTGGTTTCATTCAGGAGATTAATGCTATTCAGTCTAAGAAATTTGGAACATCCTCTAAATGTTATGTTGTGGTGGGTGAACTATGAACATGATTTTTAAAAATCCAGATAAAATAACTGCATTATCTTGTTTGTTTATAAATAAATATTATTGTTTGAATTGTGGTAAACTTAATATAGTTAAAATTCAAGATGAGTGCATATGGAGCTATCACGATTGCCTTATTTGTGGTGAACGGAAAAAGATATTTAATCAAATGACTTGGCATTAAAATTGCTTTAGATTTTTGTTCGCCCGGTTCAGCTTGCCGGGCGTTTTCATGCCTGGACATGGGGCCAGCGGCCGGGTTGCGCCTAGCCTGCTGTTTGGCCATGCCCTAGGATCGATCTTGGCGGGACTGGTGCTCCATCGAGCAAGCCTAAAGCCTCACAGATTCTAGTAATTTCAATGCAAAAATAATTTTGTAGAAATAGCTTGACACGTTGGGCCATGCATCTATACTTGTGGTATGGAGGCTACAATGAACAATCATCGTTTTGTCAATGTCGAAACTAACATAGAAGCTTATGTGGAATATGCTGCTAAGGGTTTCAATGTTCGCGTGAAAGATTTGGATGCTGATATGTTCCTTCCCACTATCATGAATTTTGTAACTGAGTCCAAAGCTATTGAATATGCTAAAAAGATTGTGGAGGCTTAACATGTTCAAACAAATTTTGCTTGCATCGATCATTACCGCTGCTGGTCAAGCATCCGAGCCGTGGTCTACCAAAGACAAAATCATGGAAGGAACTTTTCTCGTTTCTCTAGCAATGGATTGGGACCAAACTTCCCAGATTCATAAGCATGGAAATATGAAAGAAATCAATAGCATTCTCGGGACTCATCCCGAACAGTCAACAATTAATCAGTATTTTTTGGCATCGGCTTTGATTCATGTTGCCGTTGCTGATCAACTTCACGGTCGTTGGCGGACTGCTTGGCAAGCAACCTGGATTGGCTTAGAGATAGGGACCGTTCAACGTAACTACAAACTCGGTATTCGTTTCAACTTCTAAGGATCAGTCATGCTGAATGAAATATTTCCTTCATACGATGGCAACTTTACAGTTTTGGGGCAATACCCACATCGCATCAATTTGTCTGTGCGCGAACAGATTTTAAAAAATGTTAATTTTTACATTTACATGGTAAAGGTTGGCACAGTATTTGCATTGTATCGGTTCACTACAAAATCTCAAGCTTTGAAATTTATGCATGAGGATACAGAATTTGAATCGTGCAACAAATGGCTTGTTTGGCCGGTGCAAAAATAATTTTGCAAAAAGTCTTGACTTCAATCTGATAGCTTTTATACTTGTGGTATGGAGGTAGTAAGATGAACAAAATGACTAAAGCCAAAGCTCGGAAAATCGTTAATTTTTGGAACGGTTTTCTTTCTCTAGAATCTATTAAACTTTATGAAGACTACATCAAAGTAACTTTAGATTGGATTGCTAAAGGCAATCATTGGAATGGCAATTTCATGGTTACTTCTAATCAAGCTTTAAGACTTGAATGGGCTGCTAAAAAACATTTTGGCTTCAAAATTTAATTTATAAAATCATCTTCATCTAGCCCTTTCGGGCCTTTTGAGGTGTAAGGAAACAATCCAATGACTCAACTCCAACTTGCAAACGTTTCTCAAAAAGCTTTCGATGATGCTCGCAAGCAAGGGCTGAGCGTTTTCAAAGCTGGCAGAATTGCTATCGATGCCGTAAAACTTGCTGTTCAACCCGGGCATGATTGCCCACAAAAGGAGTCAAAATGAAAACCAAGAATTACCGTAAGCCCGTCTCGCTCTATACCCGCAAGCAACTGAAGCGGGGTATGGCGGGCAATGTTCCCATGGCGTTCTGCAATGCGCACACGGCAAAGGAATGCAAAAGGGGGCTGCAATATCGAATCATGATGAAATTTAATTATTAATTAGAACGTAAAAATAGTTTGACAATATCCCTTGACAGCAATTGTCAGGGGATTATTCTTTAGGTATGGAGGCTCTGTATGAAGGTTCTACGAATGGTTCATTCTAAATACAATGTTGGACCATATGAAGCTCGCAAAAATATTGGAAATTGGGAAGATTATCATATGAAAAAGATTGTAAATAATCCACCTCCAAATAAAGACGGTATTGACGATTTTTCACCTTATTATGTTTTTGGATTTGATTCTGCGTTAGCTTTTTATCTTTGGTTTGAAGGAACATTTTTATATTTTAGAGAACTTGGCTTTGTTGTAAAATGTTTTGAAGTTGACGAAAATTATATTTGTTTTGGTAAAAATCAACTTTGTTTTGATCCTAAATATGCTAAATTGCTTTGGACTTATTAAATAGCATCACACAATTAATATCGTAATCGGTCCTTTTGGACCGATTTTTGTTATCCGCGCGCAATGCCAGTGCGGTTCTAGCTTTTCAGCTTACCTATCCATACGCAGTGTTGGCGCGCTTTCGTAATCCCTTGGCTTCCTTTGTTGCCCTGTTTGCCTTATTTTTCAAGGCTTTCTCGGGATTTGCCAATTGGCGACCGCTGGGGGTTTTTGCATATATGTATATATCTATACTGTATACGGATGCCATATAGACTATACATAGATATATATTGATGTTACTGGTCTACAATTGTAGAATATGCTTGTTTACTATATAGATCAAGGATATCTCTCTACAAATCTCGCCAAATTTGGCGATTTCTCAATGAGACTCATTCTCACTAAAATATATCTATCTAGGTAGATGAATAGATGTATACTGTCTATGGAGGCTGAAATGCAGGCAAAATTGAACGAATTCATCCGAAATGTAATTGCAAATCATCCAGGTGATCCCGAACTTGCAAACTGGATTGCATGGGAATTGTTGCAAAACTTCAGAGTGACGTTCATATCTGAAAATAAAAGCTTCAAAAATTTGGGTCGAAAATTCGGTGACCTAACTATCATCGGAAAGGTGAATGGTCGCAATGGTCTATATTATTTGGTGGAAGCATCTTGTGGGCATACAAAAGAAGTCGCGTATTCCAATTTAGTATCAGGTGCAATTACTCGATGCAATGTATGCAAGCATGAAGCCGAAATTGAAGTTGCAGAAGAAAAAAGAATTGTATTTCCTACTGAGGAATCTTTGGCACGAATTAATGCAATCCAGGATCAAGCTGGCAGACCACACGTTGACAAATATGGAAAGGAACTGGCATAGAAATTGATACGAAAAAATTTGTGCATTGGGTATTGACGATGAAATTGATTGGCGTATAGTTAGGGTATGGAGGCTAGGAAATGAACATGCAAGCATCATCCAAACGGTTTGAAGTTATCCTTACTTTGCCGGATTGCCAGCAAATCCGGTTTACAGAATTGGAACTTGACAATGCAATTATCAATGCTGAACAATATCAATTCAGTTCAGCTAGAATTCTTGCTTTCATCAACAATCTAGGTTTATTTAGTTTAACTTCTGAATTAAACGATGGTTGGAAATTTTGCCAGTAGTAAAGCAACTATCATACCAGTTTACGCCGGTAAACCGGCTTTTCTGGTGTAAACTAATAACAGGAGATAAACATGAGCGAAAAACAAGAAATTTTCTGGTTGACGCCAGTTCCTAAACATTGCCAAGTGTGCAGAAGTCCAATTGACAAAGTTTTTTATGATGCACATTTAAAATTTCCTTACAATATTTCGGCTGAAGTTTGTTCAATTTGTTTCAAAAAATATTGCAATGCATTGGGAATTGGTATAGCTCAAGAATATACTAAACACTCAAATGGAAACTTTAAACAAACTGCTGGAGGTAGCGGAAAATATTAAGCAAACAATATGCCAAAATAGAAAACCGGCTGCTAATCCAGCCGGTTTATTTTTGTCTACTCATTTCTAAGCTTTTGGCATGATTTTTAATTAATAAATATCTATTTGCAGCGATTCTCAACTAGTTCTAATTTATCCTTATTTTTCAACGAAACTGCGGAACGATCGTCTAGGTATGGGAGTGGCACCGGCAGGCTATCGCGCCACCTGGAGCCATCCACGGGCCAGCAAACAGGCATCGAGCGCTAGAGTCTGAATAGCTGGTGCAGGCTGATTTATTAAGTTTTAATTAGAATGCAGTAAGCATAAAGTATGCCGATTTAGTGTGATCAGTATCACCTTGACTTTGGGTTGAATGACTTGATACTGATAGCTCAAAGGTCGCAGGTTGGAACCGATCAGCCAATCCCCGTTAATGCGGCGCCTAGGCATCCGGTATCCTAGGCAAGAGAAAGTATAGCACGGACTGGCGAAAGCCGGACCTCCAGCGCACCCCAGCAACCGAAACAAGGGCGGTCTGGGGTGTTTTTGTATCAAAATTTATGCCAAATTGGTTATTCTGTGGGCACATGTGATTTGCATCAATTCAAAATAATATTTGCTTGACACAAATAAGGCGAGGTCTATATTTGTATTAAGGAGATAACAAACATGCATTACTTCGGTCGGTTCATCCTGGCGTTTACGTTCATGGGCTGCATTGCTATTTGGCTTGCAAAATAAAGGAGAAAGAAATGATTGATGAATGGGGCAGACCGATTTATGAAATGATGTGGGACATGGATTGCGCTTTAATAAACTATGAATATTATGGAGCGTAAAATGCTTGATACTCTAGCAATTGATATATTTGAAGGTGAAGTTGCGCTAGTCAGAAAGTGTGCCAATTATAAAGAGGCGACGATTCTTGCTGGTGCTCATGCTGGTTACAGTGTTGAAATATTTGAGCAAACTTCTAGGAATCCACTGAAAATTTTTGAATATATGAATGGCAACGAATGATTGACCGACATAAAGTGATCAATATCGGCGTGATTATTGCTATCGTATTTGGCATTGCAATATTTGCTTGCGATAGCTTGGAAAGGACTTATACTTGTATTATGGAGGTAAGATAATGTTTAAATTCAAATGCGGTTGTGGTATTTATAACCATAATTGGAATGATTGGATTTGTCATTTCAAATATAATGGCTTTAAGGTTGGGGTGAAAAGGTTTTTGCAAACTCGTATTGTGTGGGTGAAGAAATGAAACTTGTTAAATGTGCTTTATGCGATAGGTTATTCTTGCCCGACGATGATTATAAGCAAGAATATAAAGATGATCCTAAAAAGTATTACTGGAATCTGTGTCCTGGCTGCTTTGAGGTGGAAACGTTTGCAAGTTCACTTGCAGAAGGTTGCGCATATGAATAAACAGCATCCAATTCATGGCAAAGATGATACAGCTTGTGCATGGCTTTGCTTACACGCTGGCCACATGTCCAGGCATGACGAACGTGAAATTGAACTTGCTTTGGAAAATCTGAATTGCCAGAAACCAAAGCAAGTTCCTTTTATTAACATGATTGCGAGGGTAAAATGAAAAAAAAGATAATTTGTGCATACTGTAAAGGGGTGGGCTATTATTATATTGGCAAACTTAGATATATTTGTCAGCGCTGCGGTGAAACTGGTTGGATTTATGTAAAGGATGTAAAATGAATATCAAAAAATATATCGATTGGCTGATTCTTGTTATTCTTGCTTTTATATGTATTTTTGTAATCATGCTATTGTATCTATTTTTGAAAGGAGTAATTTAAATGAAACTAATCAACTTCGCTCATCTAATGCTTGGTTTTTGGTTTGCTGATACAGCGTATCGATATGGGCAGCATCGAACTTTGGTGTTGCCTATTGCTGTATGCGTTATTTGTCTTATTTACATTCTTTATTGTGAATGGAAAGGATGTGAACATGTGGTATAAAATAGTTGACTTGCATACTGATAAATGTATCTTCATTGGTCGTGAACGAAAGAAAGGATTGGAATTGCTTACGCATAAGATACTAGGTTATGATTTTTATGTTAGTAAAAAGAATGAGAATGGCCCATGGTGGTATGTAACATATGCTGAATTTATTGTGAGGTAAATAAAATGACTAACTACGAAAAAGAATTGCGTATATTTAATCATGCTTTGCGGTTGATATGTTTATTTGGCCAAGATAGTTTTACGGCTAAAAGTTTGTGTAAATTTGTTTGGAATTTTGAATTTAATTTTTTCAAAGGTGAATAATGCGTGCGCATACCAATAGGAACAAGAATGCAAAGAAAGAAAGGGAATTGCTGAAGCAAGGTAGACTATCAGGATATCCATGTGAGACTAAGATATGGTTTAGCAAGAAAAAGCTTTGCGAGCGAGCTATTGCTAAGCAAGAAGAAAAGTTTGGTGTTAAACTGTATGCATATAAGTGTAATTTCTGCAAAAACTATCATATGACTTCGCAGCCGCCTAGATATCCAAGATAATATGGGATGTGACGCAGATCACAGGTAGTTTAGCCTATACTTTGGTTCTGAACATTTAGCTGGTGCTCCATGGAGCGGCAAAAGGTGCAATAGGGCAGGAATTAAAATCGCCGCCTATCACCAGCACCTATTTAACGAATGCGACTTTAAGGAGACTTGAAATGGGGCAATTTGTATTTACCAATTCACCTAAAGCAGTTGGCTTTTTTTAATTTGGTGATTCAACGTATTCATATTCCTTTGCTGTATATTACAAGCCTCGCAGATTAACCAGATGGATGCTTAAAATTTTATTTGAACTTCAATGGCTTGAAGCCGATGACGAATGGGATATGGAGGATTAAATGCAAATATCAAAAGAATTGCTTGATAGTGGATTGCTTGATAAGTATCGTAATTCGGCACATTATTGGGCGATTATTGATTATTTGAATAAGGAATTTGGCGAAATTTATTTGGAAAGGACTGGTAATAGTCTTTCCGTTTATAGCGGAAAGGATAACTGCACAATGATATATCTTGGCAGTATATTTATAAATAAAATAACAAATAAAGTAAACTTTCAATCTTATGAGGATTGTATTACGTTTGAACCTAAAATTGATACAACTTTCATTGCTAACGAATAAGGAGAATAGATGTTTAAACTGTATACAATTTTAGTTGATGGAAGTTGTTATGTTGATGTTAAAGAATGGGAGATTAAAATTACTGTGCTATATTTTACTGATCAACATGGTAAAAAACATATTAGCACATTTCCTTGCCATATTATTGAACAGGAGTAATTATGACAGTTCTATACACAATTAATTTGGTGTGTCAAGCTGCCGAAGAAATTGGAGATGAGAATTTGGTTAAAAAGTATTTTGCTGGAGATCAGGAATCTTTTGATAAAATCAATGCTATTTTAAAGGATGGCTGTTATG
>Ga0302286_10003347_pt1 | contig 10817 bp, 6 predicted proteins | sample III_Fen_E2_3_FD_198765 | JGI IMG/M metagenome (GOLD analysis project Ga0302286, IMG submission 198765) | Peat permafrost microbial communities from Stordalen Mire near Abisko, Sweden - III_Fen_E2_3 | ecosystem: Environmental > Terrestrial > Soil > Wetlands > Permafrost | place: Sweden: Abisko...
TCAGAATTGCAATAATTTCTGAGATTCTGTCAACCAATATGCTGTGGCCCGAACTTTAATCTAATTCTATGGTTCTTAATCTTTTTCTAAAGCTAATGGTTTCTTAATAGCCCCCCTCATTTTTGTTTAATCTTTGAAATCAAGACCGAGATGCGCTTACTCTTTAATTAAAATTTTCATGTTACCAGTACAGAGTGTATCCCCCTATTTTTTCGAGATTAATCTCACAAATATTAACAATTTTTAATAAGGTCAGGTTGTAAGTTTAATAATAATAATAAAAAAGCAGACTTGTAAGTGAAAATCAAAATTGCACATTTAGCTATCTGATGTGGTAAATTTTGATTGAATTATTAGGAAACAGATAGACAAATATCATGCGTTTTAAATCTTTTTTAGGAGAATTTTTATTAGCGATTTTCAATAGAAAAATCCTTATCCCTTTTTGTAGATTTAAATCACAAAAATATATCTAAATATTGTAAGAAAAAAAATGGGAATAGTCCGCTATTTCTTGCTAACTTGTATTTCCAAATAATTTGGTAGTTATTGTTTATGTTTACATGATTTTACAACTGAATCTACTTTTCTGAAGTGATTAAGATTTAAATGATTTCTAAACAAATCTAACTACTTTTTCATAAGAATATTCATCCAAAAAGATTAATATTTAAGTTTTTCTTGTTAATGAAGTTAAATTAAATTATTCTATGTGCCAAAATCTATAAAATAGATGTTTTAATATTCAGATTCTATTACAAAATAATTGTCTATCCTTTTTGTAATGAAATGACGTAGTATCAAAGAGGCAAATGAGGGTGGCGATTGCGATTCTTCGATTCCAGAGGATTAATTGCATCAAAAGGAGTTCTCTCTTTGGATTGTGTAAAATTTTCGCTGAACCAAAGAAAAAAAGTAATTAGAAACCAAAAATCATTTCATTACCAATTATTCATCATGGAAAAAACCTAACAGACTTTCGGAAAATACCGTTTAGGCAAAACTCTCGGCAAGGGCTATCAAGCTAAGGTAAGTTCTCATTTGTTTTTCATGTGAATTCTAACAGAATTTGGGATTCATTTTCTTGCAGGTGAAAGTATGCTACTCCCCTGATGACAAAGTTTATGCAGTCAAGATCTTTAAGCGGACACATTCAGAGGAGAAAAATTAAAAGGCTTTAGTACAAGAAGCAGGTCATCTCGCCCAGCTGAAATAAGAGAACTTAGTGAATCTCATCGAGATCCTCAAGCGAGATGTCTACGTGAAGAAAAACGGGGAGACTTACTACACAGTGGGGATTGTGCTGGAATATTGCACAAAGGGTGAATTATTTGATTATCTTCTTCACTCTGGCAGATTCACTGAAGAATAGTCTCGCTTCTATTTCCGCTAGCTCGTGAAAGGCCTCCAATACCTTCACTTGAACAATGTATGCCACCGGGATCTGAAGCCAGAGAATATTCTTCTGGATGAAAACTACAATCTCAAAATTGCAGATTTTGGGTTTTCTGCCCATCTGGATGGGAAAGATGGCTCTGGATTCCTTAAATCTAGTCTTGGAACTGAAGGATACATGGCACCGGAAATCAACGAGAAGAAACCTTACCTTGGATCAGGTGTTGATCTCTTTTCTGCAGGAGTTATCCTTTTCATCATGTACACTGGGCACCCACCTTTCCATAAGGCAGTTGAATCAGATCCATACTATAAATTACTTATAACAGATAGAAATTCAACTTTCTGGGAGGCTCACTTGCGCAATAAAGAAAAGAACTTCTTCTCTAATGATTTTATTAACCTTCTGAATTCTATCCTAGCGTATGACCCTCAGAATAGAATTGATCTTGCAGAACTTGTGAATCACCCTTGGCTGAAAAACGGCAAATGCTCCTCGCATTCAGACATCAAAACTGCATTCTCGCAACGTCAAAAAGCTGTCGTATAGAAAATGGAAGAAGAGAAGAAAAAGCAAAAGGAATAGAAACTCAAAGAGCAAGAACCACCTGCTACAGAAGAAACTGGTGATGGATAGAACGCCGACAAACGTAAAATGGATTATTTTCAAGAAAAAAAACCCTTCATATCTCTTAATATTTGTTTGTTTTGTTAACAGCAAATCCTCTCGGAAATAACATAATTTTCGCAGGAAAGAATAAGTTCAGATCTGACTCAGGTGAAGGTCCTGAAGCTGAGTTACTCTCAGAGTAATATAACTTGACAGCTTAGCGAAAGTTAGCCAGCTATGATGAAGAAGCTGATTTCAAGCAAAATGATATTTTCCTGAGCACTTCACCTGATCTAATTCTGCTCACACTTCTGCAGCACTAGAACTAATATTGCTAGAAATTAACTCTTTCACCTACTGACTACAAAATTAAATGTGCTCTCACTGACCAAGATGGGTAGCCAGTACAATTTACCATTGAAATCAAGTTCAATGAAGCTTCTTCGGTATCAGTGTTAACTTTTATTAAAAAAGAAGGTGCTTTCTTGGATTATCAATAGCAGATTTAGAACATTCACAAGTTCTTCGCAGCATGATACTATGCTTTCAGTCTCTCTTTATTGTGTTGTTGTTAAGCATTGACTTTTTGATTTTACTTTAGTAATATTTTATCCATGTTTTTATGTCTTTTTTTGTAAATCTATCAATTTAACTTTGAGCGGGAGAACATCACTCGCAATTCAATAAATCTATCTGTCAAAGTACGATAAGTTAATAAAGAAACTTGCCAAAAAATATTTGTGAAAAGAAACACCAGAAACACTTACCATGCTACAAAAAGGACGCAGCCCTCGTGTGAAGATATTTTCAAAATCATTTCAGATCAAGAACTGTGAAAAGTTGATTAATTGCTACGGTCGAGCAGACAATTCGAAACTTGGTCAAGGCGGGTTTGGATAGATCTTTCGGATTGTTGACAAAAAAAGTAGCAAGCAGGATGCATTTAAGTGTCTCAAAAAAGTTAGTTAAGGTGATAGAACGCAGGCTATTTCTGAAATAAACGCACTTAAATCCCTCTCGCATCCAAATATTCTCAAATTCTATGAATACTTTGAAAGTGAAACATCCCTCTTCATCGTGATTGAATTTGTCGATGGAGTCGATCTCATAGATTTTATTCAATCTGGAGATACAATTTCTGAGAAAACTGCGGCAACAATCATGCGGCAGTTATTGTAGGCACTAGCGTATACTCATGAGAAACAATTCGTTCATAGGGATATAAAATGTGAGAATATTATGATAACGAGGTTGAAAGATATGAAGACGCCAAGAGATTCGCTTGAAAAAAATAATGAGCTGAAATCAAATAATAAAGAAGGTATTTCTGCTAATTCAAGTGATATTCTCTAAACACCTTAGAAATAGACTGATAATGAACAAACTGAGAAACATGGAGAAACTAACAACCAAGAAAATAGTGCAGAAAGTTCTAACCACAAAAAAAAACAGAATACCGAGCATCATAAACAACCTGAAAGTGAAAACATCGAAGTCAAACTTATTGACTGGGGGTTTGCATATAATCTAGGGTTGCAGAAAAAGGAATTTATTGAAAGCAAACAGTTATTAGGAACATACTCGTATATTTCTCCTGAGCAGATCAAACTCGAGCCGTACAATGAGAAATGTGATATCTGGTCTGCAGGTGTAGTGATGTATTGCATTTTAACGAAATGTTTCCCATTTTCAAGTGATCTAAAATTCTCTGAGAGACTGTTGCATTATTAATAAGGGCAATAAACAGCATCATCACAATCGTCCAATCAAAGTGACGTTGAACATAGTAGTGAAACAGAAAAAAGTGGACATATTAATGAGGGGTCTCATGAGGCTAAATTAGATTAGCAAAAGTAGTAATTGGCCCAAAAACAAGAAATACCTATTTCGTTGCTGGAAGCTAAAAAGAGATTTAAAAAGGAATAGCAATAAGATCTCTTCAATATTATCTTACGTAAGGAATATTATGTTTAGGTACTTTTATTAGAAAACAAATAATTTTTGTTGATATTCAGATTCGGAGCCGAAGTATGATGAAAGCGTGCAGAGTCCAGAAGCAATCGATTTGTTGAAGAGAATGCTAACGAAAAACTAGAGTGCTAGAGCTACTGCGATGGAGTGTCTTAGTCACCCTTGGTTTAATAAAAGTGAGTTTCACTATGTGGATCTCGAAAAAGTCAAAGCGAATTTGAAGAAAATGACAAAATTTACTTATCAAAATGAATTTCAACTTGCAGTTTGGACTTACATATCCTCACATTTGGTGGAGAATCGAGAGAAAAAGGAACTGGAGGAGATCTTCAAGCGTATCGATAAGGACAACAATGGAGTTTTGAGTAAGGAAGAAATCAAATAAGCTTTAGAAGAATCGGAATTATCAGCGGATGACAACGATGTGGATTCGTTGTTTGAAGCAATCGACACAGACAAAAGTGGATTCATCGACTACAGTGAATTCTTAGCCAGCACAATCGATTAGAATCTCTTAGCTGAAAAAGAACATATGCAACGAGTATTTTCGTTGATAGATTTAGATAAAAATGGAACTATTTCTTTGATCGAACTCAAGAATATCCTAGGATCTCATGATTAGAGAATGAAACCAGAATTTTAGAGTATTTTCGAAGACATATTTGCATAAATTGATGTTAATCATGATGGGGAGATTTCGTTTGAAGAATTCGAGCATCTCATTTTGTCATCAGGGGAAACTGAAACTGTTGTGGACTCCTAATGAATGTTATTAGTTAATAAGTTGTGCATTACTGCTTGAAGAGTAATTATAAAGTCGAAAAATATTATATTCTCTTGTTTTTGTTCTGTTTTTAGTTAACCGTTGGCTGTGAATTAAGGAATTTTAAGCATATCTCTTTTTGTATTTATGTCCATCAGGCATATGTTTATGTGATCCAGGCAAGTAAAAAAAGCTGGGAATAATTCATGCGATTTGATTGGGTTTTGGATTGATTTCCTTTGGGAAGAAAGAAAGGAAATAAAAAAGTGCAACTCAAGACAGTTTTTTTGTGAAAGATAAATTAAAGGAATTTTAGAGGTTTGTTTAGTTTGGAGACGATATGGTGAACTACGAGGAGTTGATAGATTATTGTCTGGAGATTATTCGGACATTCAATCCTGTGATTATGACTGTTGACTCTCATTCAGAAGAATTTGTCACCAAGTATCGTCGTAAATTGGAAGATACTGAAGCTGTTTTCGTGAAACAAGTCTTCTACGGGACGTTCAGATATGAGGAATTTCTTAAGGTGCTCACTGACTCTTTGTTCGCGAATTTCTCAAGTTCAACGAATCGAAACGATGTCACGCTCTATGCAGTCTTTGGATATCTCATTTGCTTTAGATTAGATGAATTGCCTTTCCCTGAATTCCGTAAGATGGTGCTGTCATAAGATGCTGTGAAGATGAATGTATTCCTGCAGTTTCTGTTTGACATAGAGAAAGTCAACAAGCACTTGAGGCCGGGATGGATAGATATTTACGATCCCGCATACATAGATAATCAAATAATAACATAGAATTTACAAGAGAGATTGCCCCTCGTAGCAGATCTGCTAGCTTAGCTATCACAGAAAGCTACAGGGAAGAAAAGTGATCTTGTCAATGCATTAGAGCAATCTCAAGTGGCAACTGATAAGACAGAACAAAAAGAAGTGAAAAAATATGAACCCACAGTTCCTCAACCCTTCAAGCTCACCAAACCCAAGCCCAAATAAATCCCTGAACCGATTAAAATTCCTAAGATTGTCAGAGCAAATCCTGTGCCTGCTACGACATTCAATAATGGGCTTGCGGAGAAAGCAGAATTAGCAAAGCAGAGGAAAGAAATAATAAGAAAATAGGTAAACGAAAAATTTGAAAACAAGAAATAACTTTTTCAAACGATATGAAAGGTTATTTCGATTTGGATGATACTTGTAGAAGTATATTGTATTTTTGATTCTATTCTCTTCTTTTAACAGGCATAAGCTGAGCAAGAAGCAGCAGAGAAATTTAAATTTGAGCTTGAAAAGAGGCCTTTGAAATTAGATAAAATCACCAAGGAAGTAGAAGAAACTCGCTAAAAAGAATTACAGTTTGATAATAACTATTACAGGCCTCCACCGAATTTTGAGGAAGCAGCTGAAATCAGACTGAATGTCGCTGCAATATTGCGTGAAGATAAGTAACTCTAGAAGAAGTAACTCGAAGAGGCAAAGAGAATTAAAGATTTAGAATGGAATTTGAGAGATTCAGCTGAGTTTGAGAATTGGAAAGAGGAATAGCGATACAGGGAAAAGCTAGAAGATATTGAGCATTAATAGAGGAAGAAATATGAAATGGAATTAGCTCGAGAGGCTGGTATTAAAGCAGCAGAAGAGAAGAAACATATTAATAAACGTACAGCTCATGGCATGAAGTAGATATCAAAGGAGAAAGAATCTGAACGATAAAAGAAGAAGCAGCAAGATGCATAGGAGAAGTAAGTTTTGATTTAAACTGTCTTGGAGACAAGAGAGAACGCAGGCCTCGAAATGAAGAAAGTAAGAAGACTCTCTGAGATAATGGAAAATAAAGATTTTCAATAATATTTTTGTAACTTTGACAGATTAAAGAGAAAAACAAGCAAGTGCACGATTAGAACAAGAAGGAATTGGAAATTCAAATTTAGAAGAAGAAGGAAGAAGATGAAGTAGAAAGGAAGAAAAGAGAGGATTTAATAAGATAAATTAAAGAGGCAGAAAGGTAGCCTAAGACACGTACAAAGGGATACGATCCTACAGAAACTATGGGGATAGGTCTTCTGGAAGAAATGAGTTTGGTTTAGCTACGTGAGAGATTATGTGAAGTGAAAATAATACGCGAAGCAGAGAAAGAATAAACTAGGTAAACAAATTTAAAGGTAAAGGATGAGAAGCTCAGTTCTCTTTAATCGAAGGTTCAAGCCATCAAGGAAAATAGGTAATTTGGAAGATACTTTGAATTTTGAGGTTGTTTGAAATAAACAATAACTTTTTCGACTTTTTAAAAAAAGAGATTAGTTGAAGCAGAGCAACAAAGAAGACAGAGAGAAACGTCAGCGCAAAGCAGCTGAAGAGGAAAAAAGAATCCAAGAAATAAAAGAAGAATAAATACTTGAAGTGCATGAGATAATTGTAGAAAAGAAAAGAGCAAAGAAACGAGAGGAAGACAGGCTTGCCAAGGAATACAGGGAAATCTAACTCAAGAGAATGTACATGAATGCAAATAACGCGATTGTCGAAGAGTTACAATGGAAAGGTTAAGAAGAAGGAGCAGAACGAGAAATCAAATGGAGACAGAATAAGAAACTCATTGAATAAGAATAAATCTAAGGCGTCAAGTATGGCGAGAGAAAGATCCTCGCAGACGACGCGAAGAAAGAAATCAAATCGAAATTAGATTTCATAACAGAATACGACTCCACGTTGCAGAAAGCGAACAAGGAAAATGAGGTGTTGTTCAGACAGATCCGAGAAGATAGGAAACTGCAACACTAAACGATTAGGGACTATGAAGCTGAACACAACAAGAATATGCTGGACAGGGATACTTTCAAATATAAAATAAGCGATATGAGTCTCTCCAATGCCAAAAGTAGATTAGAGGCTTCCAAATCGAAGAAAAACAAGACAGGAAAAAAACATTCAGATAACGAAGATCTACATTTGCCAGGACCCAAATATGACTCGAACAATGTGATTAATGAGTCCCATCATGAAGATGAAGGATGAAAAAGGGTTGAAAGAAGCTAAGCAGATTACCAATTCTCGGAAATTTCACTGTTATTCCCTAGAAAAGGAAGATATTTGTATTTGTAAGAATTTTAATGGTTTTTGGAAAGAATTGATTTATTTCTGCAGACAAAAAATAAAAACAAATGTATGTACAGTTATTTGTCTGAATCACATTAAAAAGATGGAAAAAGAAGAATAAGAACGAGATTAATTAATAATAAATAGTAGTTGTGTTTAGGTGCCTAATGGTGTGGGCAGCTCAAGAATATTGTTTCTTTTTCATCTGAGAATTTCTTCTTTTTGAATTAATAAAATTGGAATTTCTCGAATAAGATCAATCAGAGCTCCTTGAATAAGTTCCTAACATGTCTGAAGCTAAAATGATGTGAGAACTAAAGTAATTTCCCATATTCACTCATTTTAGTATGTATCCATGATGGGAAAAGATGTTCCAGATCAGTCATCAGAGACAGAATATCTTGCTTTGAAATTATAAATTTTGTTCTCATCTAAGTCACGATGTCTTGGATTACTGTTTCATGCAGTCTGCTTGTATAGTTCCCGAGTCGACTATAAACAAGTAAAATTTAACATAAGAACTCGAATTCCTCTTTTTTGGAATTTATTCTCTACAGAACGGTGCTTTTTTGAGTATTTCCGATATTTTTGTGCATGGACTCATCCAAGATTCGCCAGAGTTACTATCTTTCATAGATTTAACGTCGGATAGGCATGCTTAGATCGTTGGTTCTGCCCATATTCATAGAATTACTCTTATTAGTCTTTTTGAGATTTTTAAGACTATTTGAATCGTTGATGAGGCGGAAGTTATGCTTTGAGAGAATTTCGTTTTTGAGTTGTTTTTGAGTTTATTTGAGTCTATTGATATATTTGTCTTTGTTTTTGTTGTCCTGAAAGATCTGATTAGAGAGAAGATTCGAAGGTGAAGGCTAGGATGATTGAATTTCAAGATTATTGAGAGAGGTCATAATTTCTTCACTGTCACTACCTAAGAATTCACTTTGAGATTAAACAAGTATTTAACTTGATACAGGTTTTTTTTCCAACTGCTAATTAGCCAATAAGCCAGATACAAAATTAGAATACGAAGAATCTAGGGATTTTTGTTCATCTTCTTTTAGCAGGGTGTGGCTGCTGAGCTTTCTTTTCTTCTTTAATGGAGGCTGTATCAAAGGAGAATAACTTTCAGATTCTTAGAAATGAGAGCTGATGTCAGTGCTACGAGTTTCTTGAGGAAGAATGTATTATTGCTTTCGGGTAGAGTGTTTCTGTGATTGCTATTTCTATTTTGGAATCTCCTTTGCAGCAGTCTGATCTAGTAAGGTAACTTCGTTTTCAGTCTAGATAACTTGAGTTTACTGATTTGGATCTAAAGATACGTTGTTTAGATGTTTTATAATTTCGCTATTATTCTTTGTCTATCTCCCACTAAAGAGTCTGTTATTTTCATTTGAGTCTAAAGTGGTATAAATCTGGTTTTAGAATCTTGCTGTATCTTCATTATTATTCCGATGGTCAGTATTTTGTACTACGTATTTTGATTCCTCGAATTTATTATTATTTTTCATAAACTGCAACTCTGAGCTGATGATAAGCTGCTTATGATCATGATTAGATCTGATATAAGAGAGATTAGCTGATATGTTGGCTTAACTAGCGCTAAATGACTTTTCTTTGTTCTCTGACCTTTTATCACTGAGACGGTTCTAATATGCTGAGCAAGATTCTTGGTCAGTTGAAGATATTAACGATTGTATGTCTTGACAGAAAGAATCTGCAAGTGGGTTCAGAAACACCTCCAATCTCATCAAATCATAAATCTTCGGGATGTATTTTGCGTTTTTCGGGGAGACGATGATAGGAGAGGTATTATTATTGTTCAGAGTGAGGGAATGCACACACATGAGCTTGGCGATCTGTTCTTGCAGAGTTACAGAAGAAATAAATTTATCTTCTGATCTTCTTGATTATGTTTAAAAGCTTTACTCTTGCTATGAAATAATACCATTTTTAAGTTGGCTCGATTCCTCCCCTACTTTGCAGCCATGTTTCTTTTTACTTTTTCTTTAAACTTTCATGAGAGATGCAAAAAACTTCTGCTGAAATTCAGCATGTTCACAAAGCTGCCCCGCTATTGCTAGCAAAATCCTGCTGACTATCTCCTCCACCGTTGAATATGGTACAAGAGAGATAATGAGAGGTTCAAGGGCAGCACCACGTTCATGGCATTCTGTCTACTCAGCAGAACGCACTTAAACTATCACTCGCAATGGTTTCTTAAACCTTCTTGGGTGTAAAGTGATTCTCTTTTGCTTGAATATGGTCAAAGGCAGCAGAATTGCTGGCTGTTGTTGGGGAAGAGTTTGAGAGGCATTTCTGCCAAAATATGTTACTAACCCACTTTGTAAGAACTTTATATATCCTGTATCTGCTTTGAATGCCATTGAATAACAGGGCAAGAAGGGTAAGAAACTCAAAAAATAATAGTCTCAGACCTCTTGTTTTACCTTGTGTAAAAAGGTTTATTATTGTTTTTCTTAATATAAATAATCTGTGAAGGTTATATCCCTTTTGTTGTTCTTATTTTTTTAGCCTCAAGGTGCGCGAATTACGCTCAAACTTCCCATGTCTGCTGCAAGAAGACACTATGTAGTTTTAATCTAAATTGAAAAAGTTTGAAAACAAAAAGATTTTTTCAATTTGAAATGAAACAAAATCAGCTTATGAAAAAGAGGAAAACTAATGGGAGAAGTGAAATAATTCGTTTGGATGCTGATTTAATGAAAAAAATAAACAGACAAAAGAGGAGTAGTGTACAAGTAGTTTCTCTTGTTTGAGAGATATTGTGGATATGTTCAGCTAGACAGAAGTAATTTATTTTTTAGTTTACTAATTTAGAATAAAACTAGATTAATATTAGAGATAAATTATTTTCCTTAATTGATCCTTTCTTGTTCTAGACTGCATTTTCTCTGATTTCACGTGATAACGAAGTGATTTTTAGCATATGAAATAATGAAAGGGTTTTCTGCGAGAAAATC
>Ga0302286_10003349_pt1 | contig 10815 bp, 9 predicted proteins | sample III_Fen_E2_3_FD_198765 | JGI IMG/M metagenome (GOLD analysis project Ga0302286, IMG submission 198765) | Peat permafrost microbial communities from Stordalen Mire near Abisko, Sweden - III_Fen_E2_3 | ecosystem: Environmental > Terrestrial > Soil > Wetlands > Permafrost | place: Sweden: Abisko...
TAGTGAATTAATTTTCTTAGTTTTTTACAATTTATAATGGCACAAAGGTGATTGATTTTATTACTTTGCGCTTTGCACTATCTTTGAAAAGATTTACACTTTTCTCACTTTTCAATTAAAATCAAACGAACAACGTTGGAAAATTTCATAAGAACAAAAATATTCAGCAATCTTGATGAAGCCCGATACTTTCTATTGGAATGCGTGACTTATCTTTTATTTGTTTGAATTGTAAAGGCGAAATGCCTGTGAATTTCTTGAATTGATTGGATAAATGACCCACACTGCTGAAATTCAATTTCCATGCAATCTCAGATATTGTTAATTCATCGTACATTAAGAGTTCTTTTATCCTTTCTATCCGGTGGAAAATCATAAAATGCTCTAAGGATACCCCCTGATATTCTCTAAATATATTTGAAAGATAGGTATAATCAAGATTCAACTTTTCTGTCAGATAAGCCGATAAAATTACTTTATCCGTGTATTCGTTGTAATGAATCATTTCAATGACTAAGATCTTCATCTTTTCAGCTAATATTAACCGTTTATCTTCCATCAATTCAAAACCTAATCCTTTTAAAGCAATTTTAATTTGAGAATAAGTTTGATCCGATATTTCAATCGGAGTCTCAACTTCTCCTAGTTTAACTATTACATCATTCACCCCGAGTTTTTGGAGTTCATCTTTCACCGCTAACATACAGCGATTACTGACCATATTTCTTATATTTAGTTTCATCGTTATAATTTTTAAATTATACATTAATAGAATTAATCTCTCAAATTCATATCAAATAATAAATTAAATAAGCTTCGATAAAAACACCTCTTTTCCTAATTTGTTTATCCGTTTATTCATCAAAACCCAATATCGTTTAGTTATAGTTTTGGTTTAAACAACAGAATAACAACTCGTTGAAAGTATTGTGATTTAGATTATTTTAATTATCTTTATAAAGTATTTGGTGAGACCCTTAAGTATGTAACAAGAGCAGGACAGATCAGACAGGAAAATCAGATCCACTTCCTGAGCGAACATTAGATTGTATATGACCTGTTTCCCCATGAGTAATTTTAAGTATAATTCCTTGTTTAAAGGAATGTTATCTCACGCAGCTTAAAACACCCGGCCGACTCCAAAGATATTGCCACTTACCTCCTACCTGCTCTGGCAGCTCTCCATCGCCTCTTCAGTATGACTTTGTCCATATTTATTCCTTCGTCCTCCCTTATTTCACCCTTAACCTACCCTTATCCCACCTCTTTATATGATATGGGATATAGGTGGGATATAGGTGGGATATCTGAGAGACAACTAAGGAACACCCTAAATCGCGTGACAAACAGGTGATGAACGGGTAAGATCGTTCTGTGTTCCGTGTTCCGTGTTTGAAGAGTTTGAAAGTTTGAAGGGTTTGGAGAGCGCTCTGTATTCTGTGTTCAACATTATAGGATGCTAGGCTTGTGCAAGTAGTTAATTTTAGTGACGGCTTCGTTATTCGTAAGAACAGGATTGTAAACGAAGCCGTCACCTGTAATAGGAAGCATGTAACAATTTTGAAACAATTCCTGAATTCCCGGGACGAAAACATTTTGCGGTAACGGCTTGTTAATAGCTGAATTACCTGTGGTTTAAAGTACTCATGCCGTAACAGGAAGATAGGTTGTAAAATAAAATATCATTCTATTCTTTCTGCTTTCTGAAATTTGGCTTACTTTAGATGCCTGATACTAAAACAATGTTACTTATGCTGAAAAATAAAAAGACTTTTGCCCTGAATGTACTGTTGGTACTGGCATGCGTGGTGCTTGAGGCACAAACCACGACCACTCAGATTAAAAAGCTGGAGAGGCCTAAACTTGTTGTTGGGATTGTAGTTGACCAGATGCGTTGGGATTTTTTGTACCGCTACCACGATAAATACGAAAAAGGTGGATTCAGGCGTCTGTTGAACGAAGGATTCGCTTGCGAAAACACCATGATTAACTACATTCCATCGGTAACAGCCATTGGCCACACCACCATATTTACAGGGTCCGTGCCTGCAATCCATGGCATCGCGGGAAACGAATGGTTCGATCCTAAAACGGGAAAATCGACATATTGCACGGATGACTCCACAGTTCAGGCGGTGGGCACAACAAACAAAGGAAACAAAATGTCGCCGCATAACCTGCTCGCCACTACCATTACCGACGAATTGATGCTGGCTACCAATTTCCAGTCTAAAGTGGTGGGGGTATCACTTAAGGACAGGGCAGCTATCCTACCGGCAGGACATAACCCGACAGCCGCGTTCTGGATGGATGATGCCTCGGGTAAATTTGTAAGTAGCTCATATTACCTGAAGGCGTTGCCTGAATGGGTGAATACGTTTAATAACTCGAAAGCCATTGATAAACTGCTGGCAAACGGATGGAGCCCGTTATTGCCCATTGAACAGTACACTGAAAGCACGGCCGATGATGTGCCCTGGGAAGGTGTGCTGAAAGGGGCGGTTAACCCTGTTTTCCCGTATGATGTTCAAAAGATATATGCCCTGGATCATGGCTCGTTGCGTCAGATGCCTTTTGGTAATTCACTGACACTCCAGTTTGCAAAAGCTGCCGTGGACGGTTATAAGCTGGGACAGGAAAAGACAACCGACTTTCTGACTGTAAACTGCGCTTCCACCGACTATTCGGGTCACCTGGTGGGTCCGAATGCCATTGAGATCGAAGATGTATACCTGCGCCTTGACAGAGACCTTGCAACCTTCTTCACCTACCTGGATCAGAAAATAGGGAAAGGAAACTACCTGCTGTTCCTGACCGCCGACCACGGTGCAGCGCATGCCGAAGGATTTATGGAAGCAAACAAAATGCCGACAGGGTTGCTGGCAAAGGATATGCAGACAAGGCTTGAAAATATGCTTGCCGGTCAGTTTGGGAGCAAAAAACTGGTTGAAGGCATTGAGAATTTCCAGGTAACATTTAATAAGAACCGGATTGACAGCCTGAACCTGGACCTTGACAAGATTAAAACGGCCACTGTACACTTTTTGCAACAACAGCAAGGGATTCAGTTTGCCGTGGACCAGGATAAGATATCGGTTGCATCCATACCTTCACCCCTGAAAGAAATGATGATTAATGGATACAATGAAAAACGAAGCGGGAGTGTACTTATGGTAACCGACCCGGGCTGGCTTCCTGCGTATTCTAAAAAAGGAACAACACATAGCGTATGGAATCCATATGATACACATATCCCTCTGATATTTATGGGTTGGAAAATTGAGCATGGCACAACGTATCGCACCACCCATATGACCGATATCAGTGCTACGCTGGCTGCTTTGCTGCATATCCAAATGCCAAGCGGATGCATCGGGAGCCCGATTACGGAAGTTCTTACGAAATAAAGTTTGAAGAGTTTGAGAGTTTGAGAGTTTGAAAGTTTGAGAGTTTGAAGGGTTGGGGGTGCGTTCCGCGTTCCGCGTTGTGGAGATCAGAGTTTATTTACTATTGGAATAAGAGAGTTTGAAGAGATTGAAAGTAGAAAATATTTCAACTAATGGATCTTAGCCGCGTAGTGGCGACAGTTTGGTAGAAAATAATTCAAGTAAAGGATTTTAAGCCGCGTATGGGACATTCCGGCTTGACGGAAGCGGCGACAGATAGTAATCTGCATTAATTATAAAACATTTAATTGTTCCTTTTACTTATTAACTGACCAATTTAGGAGAACAACCTGACATCGTCGAAGAGATGGAAATGTTCCGTGTTCAATGTTCTGTGTTCCGCGTTGTAGGGAAAGGAGTCTTCTGCAACAAGAATAACTGTTTTAGGAGAACAACCTGAAATCATAGATGACATGTCAGCGTTAATTGAAGGGTTTGAAGTGTTCCGCGTTGTGGGAATATAACGAAATAACTCCCGGCATGATTGAACAGTTTATCAGGGATATACAGAAATAAACAGGTTGTAAATTTTGGCATTTCAGTATAAATATCCCCATCCTTATTAATACATTCTACATGGAATAAAACACAATGATATATGTTCCAGTGATATTTATGTTATCAATCCGGCGCTTAAAGGAACAGAATATCTGTTCTGGTTAAATAAGCAGAAGGGACTGCCGGTTGTCAGATTCCGATGACTTTCAGCGATATTAATAGGGTTGTTCAATTTAGAAGTATTTATATTTTAAATTGTTAAATATGTAATCAGATTAAACTTTATCTAAATGTGGTGGTCTTATAAAGATTAATGACCATATCCACAATGATTGGACCTAAGTAATCATTAATAAATGTTGATATGTTTGTTAAATATCAAATCTTACTTTCTAATTCCTGACCCCCACCCCCCCAAAGGGGGAGTAAGAGTGTATCTTCAGGAGATTTATAGTAGTAGCAATTATTCAAATACTGATTTTTTAAGCCCCTCTACTCCCTCTCCATCTGGAGAGGGAGTAGAATTTCATCATGTACTTATAAGTTAACGAATATATCATTAAATATTTACGATTACTTTCTTAAAAGACAAAGAAAAATGGAGAAATTGAATATGTTTTGACGATAATTGAAATACAGACCACCATTTTTGCTCGAATGCATAAAATTAAAAAAACAATAGACTATTATGAATTTTAAAATTTTATTTTTCCTTATTTTACTTTTTACAGGGAAACAACTTTCGGCTCAGGATAAGATTTCGACTGTAGAAACCATTATCAAAAGAGAAATGAAAGAAAGGCGAATTCCCGGGTTAGAAATTGCAATTGTAGAAAATGGAAAAATTGTAGTAAATAAATCCTATGGCATAGCAAATATTCAGGATAGTGTGTTAGTTACAAATAAGACAATTTTTGCTATTAATTCGTGTACCAAAGTTTTTACTGCCGTAGCTATTATGCAATTAGTTGAGGAAGGTAAAATAGATTTATCAGCACCTGTTTCAACTTATTTGGATAGTCTTCCTGTTGACTGGCAGCCTGTAACAATAAGACAAATGCTGACACACACTTCCGGCTTTCCTGATTTACTCAAAATTCTTGACCCTTTTACAGGAAGCGTGGGTAGTTTAAAAAATGAAGAAACAATTTGGAAAAAATTGAAAACTCTACCAATGGACTTTAAGCCAGGTGAAAGGTTTAATTATAATCAAACGAACGGATATTTATTAGGGAAAATCATCAACAAATTGTATGGCAAGCCATTTGTCCAAATGTTTTCAGAAAAGCAATTTCAACCTTTAGGGATGCATAATACTCTTTTTGGAGACTCCCGGGATGTAATACCACATTTTGCTCCAACATATAATTATAGACAAAACATGGATGGGCAAAAATGGGCGGAAGAACGATTGGTCAACAATTATTATGAATTTCCTTATTTCCGCAGAGCAGCTGCTGGATTAAATTCTACCGCTGAAGATATTGCAAACTGGATTATTGCCTTACAGGCTGGAAAACTTATAAAATCAAAAAGCTTACTCAATACCATGTGGTCGCCAATTCAGTTTAATGATGGTAAGCCTACACCATGGGCGTTGGGTTGGGGAATGAACAAATTCCGAATAAAACATAAAGCTGTAGGTATGTCAGGCGGAGGTCGAGTTGCTTTCCTTATTTATCCGGATGACGATTTAGCAGTCGTTGTACTTACTAACCTTGGCGGTGCATTTCCTGAAGATTTTTTAGAAGAATTGGCAGGGGTTTATATTCCGGGGATAATGAAAGCTGACCCCGTAACATTCCTAAGAAATAATCTTAGAAAAGTAGGTTTTGAAAAAGCGATTGAAATAGCAGAGAAAGAAAAGAAGACAAATCCACTATTTATTCCAAATGAATTTGAAGTAAATGAATGGGCATATCGGATGATGGCTAAAAATCAACTCAATGAAGCCTTAGAGATATTTAAATTAAACGTATTTCTGTTCCCCAACAGTTCAAACGCATACGATAGTTATGCTGAGGTTTTATTGAAAAAAGGAAACACACAGGAAGCCATAAAAATGTACAAAAAATCGGTAGAGTTGAATCCTGACAATGAGAACGCTAAAAAGATATTAGAGCAAGTCAATAAGAATAAATAATTATAATTATACTGAACAGGTCTGAATTGGCAAGAATGATACAAATATATTGTAATTATTATTGTGCAAATTAACTACCTTTGTTCTTCATAGTGTAACGATCTGCTGGGTCTATTGAGCAGAATGATTTTAGTCATTTTTCATAATAAAACAAAACAAAACAATACTATGAGGTTATTTGAACTCCTTTTGACTTTAGAAGTCATCATCAGTTTATTTTTATTCTTTCGAGAAAAAAGGAATGTAAAAAGTATTAATATACTGGCAATTATCACAATCATCACCTTTGCATTACATTATTTTATTGAAGGAATAAGGTGGCAGCTCTATTTCATTTATTTAATATGTATAATAATTATCCTTTTTAACCTCACAAAGGGTAAGATAAACAAGAAATGGCTGAGAAATATTCTCCTTATATCATCTTTACTAATAGTAGTTTTTAGTAGTACACTTGCCATCATACTTCCAGTATTTAAGCTCCCTGAAATGCATTCAAAGTTTTCAGTAGGAACTGACTATATGACTTTTAAAGATAAAGAAAGAGATAATAGAATTATTAATGTCAAAGTATGGTATCCTACTTCAGCTCATGATGGAGTCAATGATTTATACTGTCAAAATCCTATTGAATCTCTTAATGGGCTAATGGGAATGCCCGGTTTTGTATTTGGGCATTTGATACTTGTAAAGACCGGAGCATTTTATAAGAGCGATATTCTGAATACAACAAATAAATATCCTCTGATTATTTATTTACATGGTGCTGTTAGCACAAATGTTGATAATACAGAATTACTTCAAGAGTTAGCTGGTAATGGCTACATTGTAATGGCTATTGACTTCAAATTTTCTTACGAGAGTTATCATCTAAATAAATCTGAAGCTACAACCATGAATTTTGAATCTCAAATGAGATTTAGTGCTTCTTTATTTCAAAAAGTTGTTCCTAATCAGGTAGAGGACATTTTATTTTGTATAAATGAAATGCAAACAAAAAAATATAGGTTGTCGGACTATATTGATTTTAGTAAAATATCACTTATTGGTCATTCATTGGGTGGTTCAACAGCCATTAATGCAAGTCTTGAAAATAAAAATATAGCTGCAGTAGTTAATATTGATGGTCCAATTGACAAAGACGCAATTTTAAGGTTTCATAGCCCATTATTGTATATAAGTTCATATTCACCCGATCTGTCAGATGAAAAGCTGACAAATAAAGGACTTCCTGATACTCATTTTTACAGGGATGTTAAGAATTTTGAATTGAAAAATGTAAGACAAATATTCAATAAAAATCAAGATCAATCCCATTGGGTAAGATTCAAAAATGCAGGTCATCTTGATTTTACTGACTTGGCATTTGTAATCCCATTAATGAAGACTAAGGGATATGATAAAACAAAAGGAGATAGTCTGAAAACAGTGATGATATTGGACTTTCTTGATTGCTCGCTCAACAAAACAAAGATCTTCAATAAGATAAAGAATAATTCAATTGAATGGATTAAATAACTGTTATCCCAAATAAAGCAAACGGCTAATATGCATTTCGATAGTATTGTACCCGTATTCACCTTGTTTGTCGAGTGACGAACAGTGAAAATACCCTCCTCCTGTTTGATGTCAAATGCAAATAGCCAGATTGTAGAAGTAATAAAAGAAGAAAAATGAAAGAATGAAAAATATTAAAATCATAGTGTTACTGATAATAATCAGTATGTTTTCAGCAAAAACATTTGAGGGGATGATTCAATCCATTTTTTGATAACCTGATTCGAGGAAGACAATCTGGTTGTTTCGTGAGGGCTTCACTTTCTGTGAAGCCCTCACTTGCTTTTGGAAAGTCCATTTCCACTCAAAATAAGAAACATACGGCAAGGTTTTATATCGTAGGGATATGTATTTCTGCAATATTAAAACCTGAGATGGATTATGAAAATAAATGCGTTAGGAATCCTTCTTGTGATTTTGCTGATAGTATGCCCTGTATCTGTGGAATATTCTATTCTGGCTTTGTGTCTGAATTTTTAATTGATTATGGAAACAACAATATATGTGTTTGCTTTTGGGAAGATAGTTTGACTAATAAATTCTAAAAGTAAAGAAATAAGAGGCAATTAAATTAGTTGCATATGTCAATCATTATTCGTTCCTTTGCAAAAAATATAATAACTGAATATGGAAACGTTAAAAATGCCTTTAGGAATGGTTGTTATCAAAATGTTGAAACCAATGTTCCGTGTGTTGGAAATGCGTGCCTCCAAGCAAACAAATGTAAAGCTTACGATGGCTCAGTTTGGATTGCTATTTGCTATAAGTGAGGAAAAAGAAGAAGTTATTCTGAAAGATATGGCTGAGAAAATGGGTAAAGATAAGTCGGCTATTCTTAGAATGATAGATCTGTTGGAAAAGAAAGAGCTTGTACGTCGGGTTGTTGACTTAAACGATAGACGTAAAAATTATATAATGGTGACCAAAAAATGTGAACGGCTTATTGCTGAATTTCGCCATGTTGAGTTAGAATTGAATTGTGAACTTTTGGAAGGAATATCAGATGCTGATATGCAGACTTTTTACAAAGTAGTAGAGCATATAAAAGCTAAGTCAGATCAGTTGTGTTTAATTTCGAAAATATAAGTGATGTTGTCAATCATTGGATAAAATGGAGAAGAAATAATTGTAATAAAATAGTATTAAGTTTAAAGGTATAGTGTATGAAGTCTAGAAAAATTTTAGTTGGAGGTATGGCAATCCTATTGTGCATTACTTCGTGTAAGAACAAGCAAGCCGAGGCAAAGCAGGCTGATCAGGTAAAAGCTTTTCCTATTACCACTTTGGCAGTTCAGGATGTGGAATTGCAAGCAAGTTATCCGGCAGTGCTTAAAGGGCAGCAAGATATTGATATAAAAGCTCGAGTTGAGGGATATATTGATGCTGTATTGGTAGATGAAGGTGCGACGGTGAGAAAGGGACAAGCTTTGTTTAAAATTAATTCACCTGCATCAGTTCAAGCAATTGAAAATGCGAAGTCAAATTATAATACAGCTAAACTTGATGTGGAACGTATTCGTCCATTGGCCGAAAAAGGAATTCTTAGTCAGGTAAAACTTTCAGCATACGAAAACGTACTTGGTTCTGCAAAGGCTACACTTGATCAGGCAAAGGCAGCATTAGCCTGGACCACCGTTACAAGTCCGGTAGATGGGGTAGTTGGTGCAATTGCTTTCCGTCAGGGAAGTTTGGCGACTAATACTACTGTATTGACCACAGTCTCGAATATATCCAAAGTGATCGCCTATTTCTCGGTGAATGAAAAGGAATTGTTGTTATTACTGAAGGAGTTCAAAGGTACTACCCAGGCCGAAAAGATTAAAAATATGCCTGCAGTGAAGCTGTTGCTTTCTGATGGCACCGAATATGAAGAATCCGGACGAATTGAAACTATTTCGGGTATAGTGGATGCAACTTCGGGCTCAGTAAGCTTTCGGGCTTTGTTTCCAAACAAGCATAGTTTGTTGCGCAGTGGTTCAAGTGCTAAGGTTATTATTCCCAGCGAACACAAAGGAGCGATCGTAATTCCTCAAAAAGCTACATTTGCTCAGCAGGATAAAATACTTGTGTATAAATTCCAGGGCGATTCTGTAATCCAAAAAGTGGTTAGCGTGCAGACAACTCCTGATGGTCAGGGATATGTTGTGACCGAAGGTTTATCTGTAGGTGACAAAATAGTTACCGATGGCATTGCCACTTTGACAAATGGTCAGAAAATCAAAGAACAAAAATAAATTACTCAAAATCAAATAGAATATAATGCTAAAAACTTTTATAGAAAGACCGGTCTTATCGACGGTTATTTCCATTCTTTTCGTGGTGTTGGGTGTTATCGGAATTTTTACATTACCGATTGAACAATACCCAAACATTGCTCCCCCTACTGTGAGGGTCTCGACCAATTACAGTGGTGCAAGTGCCGATGCTGTATTAAAAAGTGTGATTGTGCCTCTCGAAGAGCAAATCAATGGTGTGGAAGGAATGACTTACATAACATCCTCTGCTGCAAATGGAGGTTCAGCTACCATTAATGTTTATTTCAAACAAGGAGTAAATCCCGATATGGCAGCTGTAAATGTCCAGAACCGAGTATCGCAAGCATCAGCTTTACTACCTTCGGAGGTAACTAAAAATGGTGTGACCGTTCAAAAACAACAAAGCAGTACTGTTTTGATGATTATGCTAAAATCGTCGAATCCGAATTATGATGATAAATTTCTTCAGAACTATACTAACATCAACATCCTTCCTCAAGTAAAACGTGTGATGGGTGTGGGTGATGCAACAGTTTACGGGGCTAAGGATTATACTATGCGTGTGTGGTTGAAACCCGACGTCATGAAATCCTATAATATTACTCCGGGCGAAGTAACTGCTGCATTGCAGGATCAGAATATTGAGGCAGCTCCGGGTGAGTTGGGTGCTAACAGCAACCAGTCTTTTCAGTATGCTTTAAAGTATACCGGTCGACTAAAAAACACCGAGGAGTTTGAGAATATTATCATCCGCTCAAAGAACTCACAGGTGTTGCGTCTTAAAGATGTGGCAACAGTGGAACTGGGTGCTGCGAGTTATTCTATCTTCACGACTAATAATAATGCTGAAGCGGTAATTATGGCCATCAATCAAACTGCCGGTTCTAACGCACAGGATATTATCAAGGAAGTGAAA
>Ga0302286_10003352_pt1 | contig 10813 bp, 9 predicted proteins | sample III_Fen_E2_3_FD_198765 | JGI IMG/M metagenome (GOLD analysis project Ga0302286, IMG submission 198765) | Peat permafrost microbial communities from Stordalen Mire near Abisko, Sweden - III_Fen_E2_3 | ecosystem: Environmental > Terrestrial > Soil > Wetlands > Permafrost | place: Sweden: Abisko...
TACTCTCCTCTTTGGAACGTTTGACTGTGCTTGACTATGGTTTGCTGGCTGCGCTTTTAATAGTGTTTGGTGTGCAACTTTATTACTATTTGTATCATTATTCTTCTATTTTGAAGTATCGCAAAAAACAAAAACTGGGTATCGTTCCTTTTGTGGAAGAGCTTCCGCCGGTTTCGGTTATTATTTGCGCTAAAAACGAATCGGAAAACCTCCGTAACTTTCTTCCGTCATTATTGGAACAGGATTATCCTTGTTTTGAGGTAATTGTGATAAACGATGGTTCTACTGATGAGACTGATGACCTGCTTCAGGATCTCAACAAAAAATATCCCTTTTTATATCGCACTTTTGTGCCGGAAAACGCCAATGTAAGGAGTACCAAAAAACTCGGACTTACTATCGGTATCAAAGCAGCTAAATACGATATTCTCCTTTTTACCGATGCCGATTGCCAGACTTCGGGCAATAAATGGATTGCCAATATGGCTCGTAACTTTACACAAGGCACTGAATTTGTGCTTGGTTATGGTGCATATATGCGCGAAAAAGGCTTTATGAGTCGCATGATTTCGTTCGATACCCTGTTTATTGGAATACAGTCGTTAGGTTATGCCTTGACGGGTAATCCGTACATGGGAGTAGGGCGTAATATGGCTTATCGCAAGGAGACTTTTACCCGCCTCAAAGGCTTTTCAAAATCATTGCGTCTGCAATCGGGTGATGACGATTTATTTGTAAACGGAGGTGCCAATGAGTACAATACCCGTGTGGAAATTTCGCCTGAGAGCGTGACCTGGTCAATGCCCAAAAGTACTTTCAATGCGTGGTTTCGCCAAAAGGAGCGCCATCTTTCCACCTCTTCTTTTTACAAAACCGATAGTTTGATGCGCATCGGTACCGAAGTGGCATCGAGAGGGTTGTTTTACCTGCTGGTGTGTGTAGTTGCTGTATTTTCACCCTGGGTATTTGGTGTGTTGGCCGGATTGATTTTTATAACGCGATACACATTTCAATTGGTTATTATCAATAAGATAGCAAAGCAATTGGACGAACGCCGCTTTTATACCTCGCTTTTGCTATTTGATATTCTGTTGCCCATTTTGAGCCTCTACATCAAAATATTCAGCAAAAAGAGCATCTTCAAATGGAAGTAAAAACTTTTTTAATGTATACAATAGAGAGCTTTCGTGTAAAACGAAGGCTTTTTTTATTCCCTTTTCTCATCCTTTCTTGCTACCTTTGCCCTACAATATGGTTGTGAGACGTTTGTTTTCACTTCAACAATTCAAAGATTACTCAATTAAATAAAGTTTGCTATGTCTGTATTCAATAACTTAGAACCGCAACTCCTTTGGAGCTATTTCGACGAAATTCGTCAAGTGCCTCGCCCTTCCAAGAAAGAGGCTAAAATCATTGCATATCTCAAAGCAACAGGCGAAAAGCTGGGCCTTGAAACTATTGTTGATGCTGCTGGAAACGTCATTATACGTAAACCTGCCACAGCAGGTAAAGAAAATGCTCCGACAGTGATTTTGCAGGCACATATTGATATGGTATGCGAAAAGAATAATGATGTAGTCCACGATTTTGAAACCGACCCCATTGATGTGTATGTGGAAGATAACTGGGTAAAAGCCCGTGGAACTACATTGGGTGCCGACAACGGTATTGGTGTAGCAGCTGCTTTGGCTGTGGTTGCTTCCGAAAATTTATCGCATGGTGCTATCGAATGTCTTTTTACAGTGGATGAAGAGACCGGTCTGACAGGGGCTGATGCATTGCAACCGGGTACGTTGAAAGGTTCCGTATTGCTTAATCTCGACTCTGAAGAGGATGGAGAAATTTTTATCGGTTGTGCCGGAGGGGTAGATACGGTAGTCACTTTGCCATTTACTCCTGAATCAGCTCCCGAAGGCTTTTTCTGGGCTGAGGTCACCGTAAGCGGACTGAAAGGCGGACACTCGGGCGATGATATTGAAAAAGGTTTGGGCAATGCCAATAAGATTCTTAACCGTTTTCTCTGGCAACAATCACGCAAAACCGACCTGCGTCTTGCAATTTTCGACGGAGGTAATCTGCGCAATGCTATTGCCCGTGATGCTCATGCCGTTATCGGTATTCCTTTCAATCAAAAAGAACAACTTCGTATAGATTTTAATCATTTTACAGTCGATATTGAAGGTGAACTTTCTCTCACAGAACCAAACCTGAGTCTGGAGCTTGACTCTGACAGCGAACCGACTGTTGTGATGGATAAAAAGACAAGCGATGCCTTGTTGAACGCGCTTTATGCTTCCCCACATGGCGTGTTGCGCATGAGCGATGAAATGCCCGGCTTGGTGGAAACCTCTACCAATCTTGCTTCGGTCAAATTCAAAGATAATACTATAGTAATTACTACCAGTCAACGTAGTAGCATCGATTCGTCAAAGCACGATGCGGCTGCAATGGTCAACAGCGTGTTTACATTAGCGGGTGCTTCGGTCAAACATGGCGAAGGCTATCCGGGTTGGAAACCCAATCCCAATTCGCCTGTGGTGAATACAACCGTGAAAGCTTACGAAAAGCTTTTTGGTACAAAACCACATGTACGTGCCATTCATGCCGGATTGGAATGTGGTCTTTTCCTCGAAAAATATCCTCATTGGGATATGGTTTCGTTTGGCCCTACCATCCGTGGAGCACACTCACCTTCCGAACGTCTGGATATTGTAGCCACACAACGGTTTTGGGAGCTGTTGGTGGAAGTGCTGAAAACCGTATAAATTCTAACCACATAGGCACATAGGGCTCATAGTTAAGAATGTTTTTCTAGTGTGTTCTATGTGCCTATGTGGTTCTTTCTTCTCTAATTCTATGAAATTTACCACTCCTGTCTCTATCCCAGCCGCTCTTGCACCGATTACCTACAACGATGCGTTGCTGGCGTTCGGTTCCTGCTTTGCCGAAAATATTGGTGAGCGGCTGACTCGGTATGGGTTTGACATTGACGTAAATCCGTTTGGGATACTCTATAACCCGCTCTCCATAGCCGGAGCAATGGAGCGTTTGCTCTCAGGTAACCCTTTTGTGGAAGATGATCTGTTTTTGCACAATGGGTTGTGGCATAGCTTTGCCCATCATGGCAGTTTTTCGGCAACCACTACCGATGAAGCATTGCAGAAAATAAATGACCGGCTTTTGCCTGCCGTTACACGACTTACTACCTGCAATCACCTGTTGATTACATTCGGTACAGCGTGGGTATATCGTTTGCAGGGAAGTGAGAAAGTGGTGGCTAATTGCCATAAGTTGCCCGAGAAGCAGTTTATCCGTAGTCGCCTGTCGGTAGAGGATATTGTAGAATGCTGGCAACCGCTGCTTACACAACTGAAAGCAATAAATCCCAATATACACTTGCTTTTTACAGTGAGTCCGATCCGCCATTGGCGCGATGGGGCACACGAGAACCAGCTGAGCAAGGCTACGCTGATGCTGGCTATTGAGCAACTTCAAAAGCAGTGCGATGCCGACTATTTTCCAGCTTACGAACTGATGATGGATGAGTTGCGCGACTACCGTTTCTATGCTTCCGATATGCTGCATCCTTCCGATGTAGCTGTTGATTACCTGTGGAAACGTTTCTCCGACACCCGCTTCGATGACACTACACGTGCTGCCATGCACGGGGTGGAGCAAATAAACAAAGCTCTTGCACACCGACCTTTCAATTCCGATACTGACGAGTATCGCCGCTTCACCGCCCAAACCCGTGAGCAGGTAGAAGCTCTCAAACGCCAATATTCGAATATTCGGTTGTAAAGAAGCGATTAATCGCGTCTCTGCAAACCCGTGTTTTTTTCTCTGGATTATTGAATCATTTAAACATAAAAAATCTATCTTTGCATTTTCAGAGAATGAACAGACCATCTTCTTTCCGGTAGATATTTAGAAAGTTATTATGGATACTAATCAGGAATCAGCTATAGTAATATTTTCAGGAACTTTATGGGAATCACAAATGGTGAAAAGTATCCTTGATGACGTGGAAATTGAGTCATATCTGATGAATTCGTTATTGAGCGATTATGCATACAATCCGATGAGGTCAGAACAAGTGAAGGTGATGATTTCGAGCAATGATTTTGAAAAAGCAAAAAAAATAATGGAAGAATATCACAGGAACAATTCGCACTAATATTGGGCGTAAGATTCTGTCTCAATTTATTTTGGGGAAGGATAGGCAATAGGTCAAACTTTATACCATTTATAATCACATTTTAATACATCAAATTTATGGAAACTTCTTTTCTAATTGTTATTGCGGTAGTCGCAGTGCTTATTTTGTTTTTTGGCCTTGTCACTGTCAATCAGGGCTATGTAGCCGTCATCACTGTTTTTGGTAAGTACCGACGCATTGTAGGACCGGGACTTAGCATTAAGATTCCTTTCTTCGAATTTATCCACAAACGCATCTCCATTCAGAATCGTTCGGTGGAGCTTGAGTTTCAAGCCGTCACTCAGGATCAGGCCAATGTCTATTTTAAGGCCATGTTGCTTTATGCGGTTATCAATCAATCCGAAGAGACCATCAAAAATGTAGCTTTTAAGTTTGTCGATCAGACTAACTTTATGCAGGCACTTATCCGCACCATCGAAGGTACTATCCGTAGCTTTGTGGCCACCAAGAAACAGGCCGAAATACTTGGACTGCGTACCGAAATTGTGTTGGAAGTAAAAAAACATCTTGATGACACCCTCGAAGAGTGGGGATATCATATGATTGATATTCAGCTTAATGACATTACTTTTGATGAAGCAATCATTAAATCGATGGCTCAGGTGGTAGCATCTAACAACCTGAAAGCTGCTGCCGAAAACGAAGGTCAGGCGCTGCTAATTACCAAAACAAAAGCTGCCGAAGCCGAAGGAAATGCCATTAAAATCTCCGCTTTAGCCGAAAAAGAGGCAGCCATGCAACGCGGGCAAGGTATCGCACTCTTCCGTCAGGAGGTAGCCAAAGGGATGGCACAGGCAGCCAAAGAGATGACCGATGCCGACCTCGATGCGTCGTTCCTGCTCTTCTCCATGTGGACGGAAACCATCAAACATTTTGGCGAAACCGGCAAAGGCAATGTGATTTTCCTTGATGGCTCAACCGATGGAATGCAAAAAACCATGCAGCAAATGATGGCCACAATGAAACTGGCAGATAATAAATAACCACACTCAACAATAGTTGATCAGGAAACGCAAAGCATCTGAAATAAGGATGTGCTTTGCGTTTTTTGTGTCTCTTCTTTCCTTATTATCATTCCATTTATTCTTTAGGAGCAATCTAATCGTTAATTTGCCCCAAAATAGCGTCGTTTAGCAGTGAAAAATGTGTATATTTGTGCGATTTTTTAAGATATTCAAACTGCACTAAAATACAAGCGATTGGCATTTAATATATGATAATTGTTAAAGAAGTTACAACCAGAAAGGAACTCAAGCGTTTCATAATGTATCCTTTCGAGCTTTATAAAAATGATAAAAATTGGGTTCCACCTCTTATTATGGATGAGTGGAACACTTTCGATCGTGAAAAAAATCCGGCTTTTGACCATTGTGACTCAATCTATTTTCTGGCCTATAAAGATGACAAAATAGTGGGTCGTATTGCAGCAATAATAAATCATAAAGCCAATGTGCGCTGGGACGAAAAGCGCACCCGTTTTGGATGGATAGCTTTTATTGACGACAAAGAGGTATCGAAAGCTCTGCTTGATGCAGCCAGATCGTGGGGAATAGCAAAGGGTATGAAAGGAATTCACGGGCCGTTAGGCTTTTCCGATCTTGATCCTGAAGGAATGATGATAGAAGGTTTCGGACATGAACCATCTATTACCACTGCCTATAACTATGCCTATTTTCCTGAGCACATGGAGTATCATGGCTATACAAAATCGGTTGATTGGGTGCAATATAAGTTTGCCGGTTCGCAGGAAATTCCTGAAAAAGTAAAGCGCATCAATCAGCTTATTTCGCAAAAATATCAGGTAGAAACCTTTATTCCGAAAACAAAAAAGGAGATGCTGCGCTATGCACCCGACTTTTTTCATACGCTCAATTTAGCTTTCAAAGATCTTTACGGTTTTACCGAATTGTCGTCGCGTCAAATAGACTTTTATATAAAATCGTATCTTGGCTTTGCCCGCCCTGAGTTAAACTGCTTTGTATTAGACGAAAGCAATAGGGTAGTGGGCTTCGGCATTAGTTTTCCATCGCTTTCCAAAGCGTTTCGCAAAGCGAAAGGGAAGCTTTTTCCATTTGGCTTTATTCATATTTTGAGGGCGCTGCGCAATTATGACACTATTGATTTGTATTTTAATGGCGTACATCCCGATTGGCAGAAAAAAGGGATACATTCGCTCTATTATGTGGCTATGAATGAGCAATTTATTAAACATAATGTAAAATGTGCCATTTCTACCGGACAGCTTGAAACAAATATCAATGCGGTGGGTATCTGGGACAATTACGATAAAGAGTCCTATTTCCGTACACGTTGTTATACAAAAGATTAGCCTTGTTTTAGTGTACACAGATGTACTCAATGTGTTTGAGTATTATAAAATTCAGTTTATGTAGAAGAAGGATACTCAGTATCTGTTCTTCAAAAAGTTTCTAATTTATTCGATCTAACTGTCAATGAAACGTTACCTTACAATTTATCCGATAGAAATAATTACCTTTACATGGATAGCTCTTACGGGCATTTTTATTGTTATTTTTCCGTCTGCTATTAGAGAAACGACTTGTGCAAACCTGCTTTTAACGCGTCTATATATATTACTCGGTTTTGGAGCAGTGATGCTTTTGCATCGCCTAACCGGTTGGAAAATATTGACTTATGCCCGTCAGTTGTGCCCTATTTTATTAATCATATACTGGTATCCTGAAACGTATTATTACAATCAGGCATTTTTTACCAATATAGATAAATTTTTGATAGCTGCCGATCAATGGCTTTGCGGATGTCAACCAAGTACGCTTTTTTCGGAACAATGGGCACCTCAACCTTGGTTTAACGAGCTGATGAACTTCTCGTATATGTCATTTTTTCTGGCACTTATAATGGTTCATCTCTATTTTCTGAAAGTAAATACAGAAAGAGCTTTTTTTGCAGCTTTTGTGTTACTTAGTTCATTTTTGCTGTTTTACACGTTCTATATATTTTTGCCGGCCGAAGGTCCACAGTTTTATGTATTCGATCACAACACAGCCATTCCAAACGATGGTCCTATGCGAAGCATATTGATGTGGCTTCATGCAAAAGGTGAGCGCCCAACCGGTGCAGTGCCCAGTTCGCATATCGGCCTGATGGTGACGTATATGATAATGCTTTGGCGTCATGCCCGCAAATTTTTCATGTGGCTTTTGCCATTTTCTATTTTGTTGGCACTGTCAACAGTCTATATAAAAGCACATTATGTGATTGATGTAGTAACCGGCGCTGCGTTGGCGTTTCCGTTCTACTTTATCAGTACCTGGCTATGGGATAAATTAAGTCAGTGGTTAAAACCCTCGACCAAAACTCTATGAACGGATTCAACGAAGCCAAATTGTTAGCTCAGCTCAATAATCCTCTGCGACGTAGTGTTGCTTTCGGGAAAATTGTACAAGAGTATCAGCAGCCTATCTATTGGCATATACGTAAAATGGTGCTAAACCATGACGATGCCAATGATGTGATGCAGACTACTTTTATGAAGGCATGGACTGCACTCGACAGCTTTCGCGGCGAATCAAAGATTTCAACATGGCTTTTTCGTATAGCGGTAAATGAAACTATTACGTTTATCAACAGTCTAAAGACTAGAAACAGTTATTCGATAGATAATCTCGAAGATAGCATGGCGCAAAATCTGGAAGCCGATCAGTATTTTTCGGGCGATGAAGCGCAACTCAAATTTCAGAAAGCCATTCTTACACTGCCTGAAAAACAGCGTTTGGTTTTTAATATGAAATATTTCGACGATCTGAAATACGAAGAGATAGAAGCAATACTCGGTACATCGGTAGGTGCCCTCAAAGCATCTTATCATCACGCTGTTAAAAAAATAGAAGCAAGTTTATTGAGCGATATTTAAACCTTTGCAAGTCGCATTTGTCTAACTAATAAATTTATAAAGAACATGGACAAGCATACCAACTTTGACAAAACCAATCCATTTACCGTACCTGAAGGGTATTTTGAGGACTTTGCTGCAAAGATGGATTCGATGACGCAGACCTCTTTACCAAGCTTGGCCTGGTACAGAAAATCAAAATCATGGATAGCCATTGCTGCGGCATCTATCGGTGTGGTTATTGGTGTACGCGTAATGATGCCGGGCGATAAGCCTTTACAAATTACCAGTCAACAATCTACAGTGGAAGAATCGTATATTTTAAGCCAAATGGATGAATCAACTTTAGTGGATTATTATTGCACAATGGACGAAAGCACACAAAACGAAAAATAAAGAAAGGAGCTACTGATGAAAAAAATATTGCTATTTACAATTGTCTTCTTATCAACAGGTTCGTTGTTTGCACAACGTCCTAATGTGAAAGATTTGGAAAATGAAATACGCACCAAAAAAATTGAGTTTGTAAAGCAAAAACTCAATTTGACTGAAGAGGAAGAAAAAGCTTTTTGGCCTATCTATACTGAGTTTGAACAAAAAAAATGGGATTTATCTCAACAAAAAGAACAGTTGAGACAAAGCCGGAAAGAGGGTCACAATGTTGATTTCAGCAAAGTGAACGATATGCTCATAAACGGTGACTTGTTTAAAGCACAATTGGCAAAAACCTATCACGAAAAATTCAAAAAAGTTCTTCCTCCTGAAAAACTATTTAAATACTATTGCTCCGAACGTGAGTTCAAAGAAAAAGTATTGGGAGAAATTAAGAAAAGAGCAAGCGAATTCAAACATAATAATATGAAGGATCGAATGACAAAACCATAAAGTCAGAGTGCCCTCTTATTACAACATATCTTCTAAAACCGTCTTAACAGGCGGTTTTTTTTTGTCTTTGCCACTGCCGTTTTGTCATATTCTTGTCAATATTTCGGAGAGAAACAAAAGCCCGCTGTCAAAATATCTTTGGCTAAAATTTACTCAAAAAGCATAATGTACAAAATAATAAGAGAAGGATATGTAGGTAATATTCACATTGTCAGTTGTATATCAATTGTCAATTGTCAATTATCAATTGTCAACTCATTTCTTGGCACACCGTTTGTTAATGATGAAACGATGTGAGACACAACCCGAACACGAAAAAAATTAAATCGGAACATATATTTACAGACAACTATGGGAAAAATTATTGGAATTGACTTAGGAACCACCAACTCATGTGTGGCCGTAATGGAAGGCAACGAACCTGTTGTTATTGCTAACAGCGAAGGCAAACGTACTACTCCTTCTATCGTAGCATTTATTGAAGGCGGAGAACGTAAAGTGGGAGATCCCGCTAAACGTCAGGCTATCACCAATGCTCAGAAAACTATTTTCTCTATCAAACGTTTTATGGGAGAGACTTTCGATCAGGTTCAGAAAGAAATTGGTCGCGTTTCTTACAAAGTGGTAAAAGGAGAAAACAACACTCCGCGTGTGGATATTGACGGACGTCTTTATACTCCGCAGGAAATTTCGGCAATGATACTTCAAAAAATGAAGAAAACTGCCGAAGATTATCTCGGACAAGAGGTAACCGATGCCGTGATTACCGTACCGGCATACTTCAACGATGCGCAACGTCAGGCAACCAAAGAAGCCGGCGAAATTGCAGGATTGGTGGTGCGTCGTATTGTCAACGAACCTACAGCAGCCTCATTGGCTTATGGTTTGGACAAGATTCACAAAGATATGAAAATCGCGGTCTTTGACCTTGGCGGCGGAACTTTCGATATTTCTATTCTCGAACTGGGTGATGGAGTATTTGAAGTAAAATCGACCAATGGCGATACTCACCTGGGTGGTGACGACTTCGACCACGTGATTATAGACTGGCTGGCACAAGAGTTTTTGAGCGAAGAAGGTATTGACCTTCGCAAAGACCCAATGGCCTTACAACGCCTGAAAGAGGCTGCCGAAAAAGCTAAAATCGAATTGTCAAGTTCAACTTCTACCGAAATCAACTTGCCATACATTATGCCGGTAAACGGTATTCCAAAGCACCTGGTAAAAACGCTTTCGCGTGCAAAATTTGAACAACTGGCCGATAAATTGATTCAGGCCACTTTAGAACCTTGTCGCAAAGCAATGGCTGATGCCGGTTTGAATACTTCCGATATTGACGAAGTGATTCTGGTAGGTGGTTCCACGCGTATCCCTGCTATTCAGGCACTTGTCGAAAAATTCTTCGGCAAAGCTCCTTCAAAAGGTGTAAACCCTGACGAAGTGGTTGCAGTAGGTGCCGCTATTCAGGGTGCCGTGTTGACAGGCGATGTGAAAGATGTGCTGTTGCTCGATGTAACTCCTCTTTCGTTGGGTATAGAAACCTTCGGAGGTGTAATGACAAAGCTGATTGAATCGAACACTACTATACCAACCAAAAAATCGGAAGTGTTCAGCACCGCAGCCGACAATCAACCCTCGGTACAAATCAATGTATTGCAAGGCGAACGTCCTTTGGCACGCGACAACAAACAAATCGGAGTATTCCATTTAGATGGTCTCCCTTCAGCACCGCGTGGTGTACCTCAAATTGAAGTAACATTCGATATTGATGCCAACGGGATTCTGAAAGTAGCTGCCAAAGATAAAGCAACCGGCAAAGAACAAAGCATTCGTAT